>Ga0196964_10000383_pt1 | contig 28852 bp, 27 predicted proteins | sample S1_10metaG_FD_148615 | JGI IMG/M metagenome (GOLD analysis project Ga0196964, IMG submission 148615) | Soil microbial communities from Anza Borrego desert, Southern California, United States - S1_10 | ecosystem: Environmental > Terrestrial > Soil > Desert | place: USA: California | collected... | reverse complement strand
TGGGTCTGAAGGCTTTTGATGTGCTGTCCGGCAATTCCCACGTAGATCTCCCGGATCTCGAGATCAGGATTTGACTGCAGGCATTTCTCGATTGCCTGTTCGATCGAGCGGATGCATTGCTCGATGTTCATCACGACACCGTGACTGACACCGGCAGACTCCGCCTTTCCAAAGCCCAGGATCTCGAGCTTGCCAAATTCATTTTTCCTTCCGGCGATGGCAACGACCTTTGTGGTACCAATGTCAAGACCTACGATAACGGGTTGCTCTTTCTTACTCATATTGCGTTAGTTTAAAGAGATTAGCGATTTCCTTGATAAATATATTTTGGTCTGCTTTCCGCCTTATCTTCAGGCTTCCTGCTCTCCTTTTTTTCTGTTTTCGGCTTCTCTGCAGCATGGGTCTGCATCGAAGGGTTCGGCGGCTTCCGTGCCGTCGGCTTTGGCACCACGGACTTAGCCAGTTGCCGCTGCGGTGTCGCGGGTTTCTGTACTGCCGGCTTGGATGATGCAGGCTTCGACGCCACCCCGACTATTGTGTCACGCCCCGGGTGCTGCTCCATAATGCTCTTTAGCCAGTCCATATTGCTCAATCCGTTTTTGGAATTCACCTTCCAGGGTATGGATGGCGCGGCAACAATTTGTCCCTTGTATCTCACGTCAAGCGTTTCATACTTGTCCCAACCTATCTTGTTCATCACATTCTTATAGAATCCGAAAAGATGCCGAAACTTCTCTTCCATTCTTACTGTATCGCCGAATATAATTTTGTGGTTACCGAGCACCGGTATCAATTCAAAACCGGCCTCTGGTGTGATGATTACCTGGGCAATCTGGGCATTCCAGAAGCTATCCCGGTCTATGAACCGCACCAGCCTCAGTATCTTTCCCCGCATGTCGTTATCGAGGCTGTCATTGTTGTAAACAGGAACATTGGTTACAATGGTCGTGTAATACGTAAACATATCTGACAAGGGCAGCAGCTTCAGAGACGGATCCAGGTAAAAACTCTGCCCGTTCTCAAAGAATACCCGTGCAAGCGGAACCCTTTGGGTAACATGAAGATGCAAGTCTTTGTTGTTATCGATGTATGCCTGTGCTTCCGATACCCACGGATTCTCCAGTGCTTCACGCTCAATGGCCCCGATATCAATCCGATCTACTGGTGTGGTGTCGGCTGTGATTCCGTTCAGCTCAAACAATTGCTTCCAGAGTGCCTTTTTATCCAGGAATAAGTACTGTTTCCCATTGCGCACATGGAGCTTAATGCTGTTTAGCTTCGCATGGTCCTGCTTCTTAGAAGCACCCATGACCGCAAACAGACATCCCCCCGAAACAATGAGAGTTACCAGTGCCTGAAGCACTTTACGGACCGATATTTTACGCTTTACCGCCATTCTTTCTTTCCAAAACGTTCCTGATCGGCTCGACCAACTGGTCGATGTCTCCCGCACCTGCAGTGATCAGTAATTCTACTGGTGCCGTTTCTGCATACATTACCAGCCCTTCCCTGCTCAATATTGTGACTGATTTATTTGCCATCTTCTCGACTATCATCTGTGAACTGACACCTTCAATAGGCAATTCACGGGCGGGATAAATATCCAGGAGAATAACTTCATCCGCCAGGTCGAGACTGGCTGCAAACCCCTCGGACAAATCCCTGGTGCGCGTGTATAAATGCGGCTGAAACGCGACCACACATTTCTTACCCGGGAACAACCGCTTCGCACTACTTATGAGCGCGGTCAGTTCTTCAGGATGATGCGCATAATCATCGATATATACCAGGTTTTCGTTCCTGACAATATATTCAAACCTTCTTTTTACCCCGCGAAAACCAGGCATTGCAGCTCTCACTCCTTCCGGATCGGCGCCTGCCAGCATCGCGGCTGTCATTGCTGCCACTGCATTCTCCACATTATGCATTCCCCCGATGTTCAAAGTGACATCAGTCAGTGTTGCAAGAGGTGTCACGAGATTGAAGTTATAACCACCCTTGCGCTGAACGATATTGGCCGCATACGCGTCCGCACTGCTGTTCTGCAAACTATACGTCCATTTTGTTTCACCCTTCAGGTCATCCGACCGGCGAAGCCCATGCTTTACCAGTAGCTTTCCGCCGGGCTTAATATTGGCGGTGTATTGGATAAAGGCAGCTTCCATCTCATCAACAGTACCATAAATATCCAGGTGATCCGGATCCATGGAGGTCAGGATCGCGATCTGCGGCCGGAGCTTCAGAAAGCTGCGGTCATATTCATCGGCTTCAATAACAGCTATAGGGTTGTCGCTGCCCCAGTAGTTAACGCCATAATTAACGGACACCCCGCCGAGAAAAGCATTGCACCCACTGCCTGCTTCCCGGAGCAGATAACCGATCATCGTACTTGTGGTCGTTTTTCCGTGGGTGCCCGCTACCGTTACAGATTGCAGCGACTCTGTGATCCATTGAAGAACATCACTGCGTTTGTATACGGGATACTGGTGGTCTCTATACCAGTTAAGCTCTTTATGGTCAGCAGGAATTGCGGGCGTATATACTACCAGCTCGGCCTCTTTATCAATCAGGTTCGTATTATCTTCATAGTGAATAGTGATTCCTTCAGCGGCCAATGCCCGCGTAAGCTCGGTCTCTGTCTTATCATAACCGCTGACTGCTGCGCCCTGTTGGTTGAAGAATCGGGCAAGAGCACTCATACCGATACCGCCGGCACCAATAAAATAGATCCTTTTTAGTTGCTTTACGTTCATGACCGCTGGGTTGCTATCTCAATTACTTTTTTTGCTATCCTTAGATCGGCATCGGTGATTGCCATTTTCTTCAGGTTCTCTTTCATCAGTTCCTGCATCGCAAGGTCGGCGTACAGTTGCCTGAGCTTCCTGAGCAGCTCAGTACCCGCTTCATTGTCTCTGACCATCAATGCGGCATTGTGGGTTACCAAAGCCATTGCATTGCTGGTCTGGTGATCCTCTGCAGCAAATGGATATGGAACGAATATCACCGGCTTCGCAGCGATGCACAACTCCGCGATGGACAGGGCGCCAGCCCTGGAAACCACAATATCGGCTGCAGCGTATGCAAAGTCCATCTCCCTGATGAATTCCCTGACGACGACCGCATCTTTTCCATCAGCCTGTGCCAATGCAGTTTCATAGTAAGGTTTTCCTGTCTGCCAGAGCAGCTGCGCCCCCAGCTCCAGAATACTGACCAGGTTCTCGCCTATTGCCTCGTTAATCGACTTGGCTCCCAGACTGCCGCCAATCACCAGGATCGTCTTTCTATTTTCCTTAAGCCCGAATCTAGCTAACCCCTCACTCCTGCTCACAACGGACCCTGAGATTATGTCGCGTACCGGGTTCCCGGTCAACAGGAGTTTTTCAGCAGGGAAGAACCGACCCATTCCATCATACGCCACACAAACCGCTTTTGCCTTGCGGCTTAGCATTTTATTGCTTTTGCCTGCATAGGAGTTCTGTTCCTGTATGAGGGTTGGAATGTCCTTTCTCTGCGCTGCCTTCAGCATCGGGAAGCTGGCATAGCCACCGACTCCCACCACTGCATCGGGACGAAACCGGCGGATAATGCCGGAAGCGTCGGACAGGCTTTTCAGCAGCTTGAAAGGAAGCATCAGGTTTTTCAGAAGATTACTTCTGTTGAACCCTACAATATCCAATCCGACGATCTCGAAACCCTCCTGAGGCACCTTCTCCATTTCCATTTTTCCATTGGCGCCGACAAAAAGCAGGACAGCATCCGGCCTCAGCTTTTTAATGGCATGACCGATGGCTACAGCGGGAAAGATATGTCCCCCTGTGCCCCCTCCGGCTATGATTACGCGCAATGGATTCATTTCTTATACTGCGGCAACAGTCTCTCCGCTGTCCGCTTTAACGGTACTTGTCTTTATTTTGATCCCCGCAGGCGTCCTGACAGGTTTTTTACTCGTTTTAACTTCCTCATCCACGTACCGGCTTACACTGAGCACGATACCAATGGCGATGCTCGTAAACCAGATGGAAGACCCACCCATACTGATCATTGGCAGCGTAAGTCCGGTTACCGGTACCAGGTGCACATTTACCGCCATGTTCAGCATTGCCTGAAAAACAAGCGTAATACTGAGCCCTACGGCAAGGAATGCACCAAACGCAAACGGACATCTTTTAAAGATGATGATGCTTCGCCAGAGGAACAGCAGGTAGAGGAAAACGACCACCGCGCCGCCAACCAGCCCGTATTCAGCAATGATATTTGCGTAGATAAAGTCTGAATATCCGTGCGGCAAATAGTCCTTCGCTTCGCTATGACCTGGTCCCCTCCCAAGCAGCCCGCCCCCTGCAATCGCAATCTTGGCCTGCAGCACCTGGAAGTCTTCTCCTTTGTCGTCCTTCTTCTCCTCACCCCCTCCCACGAAGTTCTTAATACGCTGCTCCCAGGTAGCAGCCCGGCCGAATCCCGTAAGCTTTGATACCGTAAACAACACGGCAAGACCGATGATTCCGGCCAGCATCAGCAACATAATATGCTTCACCTCTACCCTGCCTATAAAAAAGAGAATACAACAGGTAAAGCCAAGCATAAGTGCGGTAGAAAGGTTGGCAGGTGCGATCAGCGCACAGGTACCGAATACCGGTAACACGACGGGCAGGAACCCTTTCTTAAGATCCTTTATTACGGGCTGCTTCATACTGAGTATCCGCGCCAGGAACATGAACAGCGCGAGCTTTGCCATGTCCGAGGTCTGGAACGTCAGGTTGATAACCGGGAGCTTGATCCACCGGGAGCCCTCATTCAGTGTGGTACCAAAGAAAAGCGTATAAATAAGCAGCGGCAGGCTTAAAAGGTACAGCACGACGGCCAGCCTCGCAAACTTCGTATAGTTCACACGATGCACCCAGTAGATGATCAGCAGCCCCAGTCCCAGGACCATCAACTGCTTTACCAGGTAGTAGCTGGCATTCTTATCCATCCTGTAGGCGAGCGACTGGGTAGAGCTGTAAACCGCCAGCAAGCTTATCAGGGACAGCAGTACCACTACCGACCAAATCACCTTATCACCCCGTGTTTTCCGCAGTAACTGTTGCATGTGTGTTTGTTAATGTATGTTACGTTTATTACCCCTTTGCCTAAAGCGCACGAACCGCCTCCTTAAACTGGCGCCCCCGGTCTTCATAGTTCTTAAACAGATCGAAGCTTGCACAAGCCGGCGACAGCAGTACGATATCGCCTTTCTCCGCCAGTGCATAGGCTGCCTTTACAGCATCCGAAGCGCTGGATGTATCCACGATCGAAGGCACCACTTCATCGAATGCCTTATGGATGGGCGTATTATCCAGCCCCATACACACGATAGCTTTTACCTTCTCCTGCACCAGCTCCATGATCTCGTCGTAATCATTTCCTTTATCGATGCCGCCGAGGATCAGCACAGTAGGGCGCTTCATGCTTTCAAGAGCAAACCAGACAGAGTTTACATTAGTGGCTTTGCTATCATTAATGAAGTCTACCCCCCGTACCGTGGCAACGAACTCCAGACGGTGTTCCAGCCCTTCGAAAGTGGTAAAGCTTTCACGGATCTTTTCCTTTCTGATCCCTGCGATCCTTGCGGATATTCCGGCAGCCATACTGTTATATTGATTGTGTTTTCCTTTCAGTGACAGGTCATGTATCGACATCGTCAGTTCCTCTCCATCAAACCTGAGGTGCATTTCATCATCGCTGATAAAGCCACCTTCGCCGTTCGTAAAATTTTGCTCGCTCATCGTAAAAAAGATTGTTTTTGCGTGAATGGATAGTGATAGAAGACGCTCCCTGATTACGGGATCATCCTGATTGGTTATGAAATAATCGCCCGCAAGTTGATTTTCCGTGATCCGGAACTTGGAGGCAACGTAGTTTTCAAATTTGTAGTCATAGCGATCCAGATGGTCCGGAGTGATGTTGAGCAGGATAGCGATATCCGGGCGGAACTGATGAATATCGTCGAGCTGAAAACTGCTCACTTCGATGACATACCACGCAGCCGGTCGCTCGGCGATCTGCCTGGCAAAGCTGTACCCGATATTGCCTACAAGTGCCGCGTCATAGCCGGCAGATTTCAACAGATGATAACATAGCTTCGTCGTGGTGCTCTTTCCATTGCTTCCGGTGATAGCTATGACCTTACTGTCTCCCTTGTAGCGATATCCGAATTCGATCTCGCTGCAGACCTCAATGCCTGCGCTGCGAACCTGTTTCATGATCGCTACTTTCTCGGGGATTCCGGGACTTTTGATCAGGCAGCCTGCTGCCAGTACATTTTCCGGGGTGTGCCCGCCCTCTTCAAACGTTATCCCCGCACCGGTCAGTTCCCGTCTGAATTCCTCACTGATGATACCTGCATCACTAACAAACACATCCCAGCCCTGCTGCTTTCCGAGCAGCGCAGCGCCGATACCGCTTTCAGCGGCACCGAGTATGACCAGTTTGTTATTTGTCCTTTGCTCCAACCTATCTCATTTTTAGTGTAACAATGCTCAAGATCACCAGTATGATCTGCACGATCCAGAAACGGGTTACAATTTTTGACTCGTGATAGCCTGACTTCTGGTAATGGTGGTGCAGCGGCGACATCAGGAATATTCTGCGCCCCTCGCCATATATCTGCTTTGTCCTCTTGAAATACGCTATCTGTATCATGACAGACAGGTTCTCCACCAGAAATACCCCGCAGATGATCGGAATCAGCAATTCTTTCCGGACGATTATAGCCAGGGAACCTATGATCCCGCCGAGTGCCAGGCTGCCGGTATCTCCCATGAACACCTGGGCGGGATAAGCATTATACCAGAGGAAGCCTACGCAGGCCCCGATAAACGCGCCGATAAATATGCTCAGCTCACTGAGATTAGGGATGTGCATGATCCCCAGGTAGTCGGCAAATATGTAGTTACCGGAGAGGTACGCGAAAATACCCAGGCAAACGCCAACGATTGCCGATGTTCCCGTTGCCAGTCCGTCTACCCCGTCGGTAATATTAGCGCCATTGGATACAGCGACGATGATGAATATGACAAACAGCACATAGATGATAGGTGTAAGTGTAGTTACTGCCTTTTCGCTGATAAGGCTGGCAATGCCCGCATAGCTGAATTCGTGGCTCTTCACAAACGGTATCGTCGTAACGGCGGTACGTACCCTTACATACTGACGATGCGCACCGGTTTCATCCCTTCTTGTTATTGGCTGAGACACTACCTCCTCTGTCGCGTTAAGCACTACAGGCTTCCCCGCAACTATTTCCCGGCTGGTCATCACATTCTGATTATAATACATCGTCAGCCCTACGATGATGCCCAGCCCGATCTGCCCCATGATCTTAAACCGGCCTGCGAGCCCTTCCTTATTCTTTTTGAAAACCTTTATATAGTCATCGAGAAAGCCCACCAGCCCCAGCCAGATAGTAGATACGAGCATCAGGATAATATAGACATTCTCGAGCCTGGCAAACAGTATAGTCGGAATCAGGATCGCTGCGAGTATGATCAGCCCGCCCATAGTCGGCGTCCCCCGCTTTGTCTGCTCTCCCTGCAGTCCAAGATCGCGAACTGTCTCACCTATCTGCTTGCGCTGCAGGTAGCTGATGATCCTTTTTCCCCAGAGCAATGAAATGACCAGCGAAAGGATGGTTGCAATCGCCGCCCGGAAGGTGATATAATAGAATATCCCGGCTCCGAACATTCCGAAGTGCTGCCGCAGGTATGTGAACAGATAGTATAACATTCAGACTATTACTACTTATGTTGTTGGTTAAATGCTTCCTTTAGTACTTCCCGGTCGTCGAACTGATGTTTTACGCCATTTATTTCCTGGTAGGTTTCGTGTCCTTTACCTGCAACAAGGATGATATCGCCCGGCTGCGCAAGCGCACAGGCAGTCCTGATCGCTTCCCTGCGATCTGTGATCCGGAGCATCTTCCTGCGCTGCGCCGCGGTCAGTCCGGCTTCCATCTGGTTCAGGATAACTTCCGGGTCTTCGGTCCTTGGATTGTCCGATGTCAGAATGGCACGGTCGCTGTGCTCGCAGGCAGCCTGAGCCATCAGGGGCCGTTTTGCCGCATCACGGTCGCCGCCGCAGCCCATTACGGTGATCAGCTGCTGACCATCCGTACGCAGCTGATTGATCGTAGCCAGCACATTGATCAGGGCATCAGGGGTGTGTGCGTAGTCGACAATGCCCAGCACTTTATCCCGCTCAGACATATAGGTTTCAAAGCGGCCCGGCGCACCGTGCAGATTGCTCAGCACGGAAAGCACATTCATTTTATCCTCGCCCAGCAGTACCGCTGCACCATACACGGCCAGCAGGTTATAGGCATTGAACTGCCCGATCATCCTGAAGTGAGCCTCATTGCCGTCCACAAGCATAACCAGCCCGGTCAGGTTGTTCTCAAGAACCTTACCCTTGAACGAGGCAGGTGCTTTCAGGCTGTATGTATGTCTCAGCGCCGCGGTATTCTGCAGCATCACCAACCCTCTTTTGTCATCAGCATTGGTCAGCGCAAAGGAGCCGGCTTCCAGATCGTCGAAGAACCGTTTCTTGACTTTTATATACTCGTCAAATGTTTTATGGTAGTCCAGATGGTCGTGCGTGATGTTTGTAAACAATGCGCCATCGAAATGAATGCCGGCTATCCGGCGCTGGTGGACCGCATGAGAACTTACCTCCATAAATACATGCGTGCATCCCGCCTCATACATTTGCGCGAACAGCGACTGTATACTGATAGCGTCGGGAGTCGTATGCGTACTCACGACGATCTGATCATGGATATGGTTCTGAACAGTAGAAATTAGTCCGCATTTATAGCCCAGCCCTTCGAACAACCGGAACAGCAATGTCGCAACGGTAGTTTTTCCGTTCGTTCCGGTAACACCGACCACCTTCATTCTGGCAGAAGGATCTCCGTAAAATGCCGCCGCCATCAATCCGGCTGCCTCCGCAGCATCCTTTACCTGCACATAAGTCACATTTTCTTCCAACGATGCAGGCATGTTCTCGCAAATAACAGCGACAGCTCCAAGTTCCAGCGCCTTAGCGATAAACTGATGACCGTCTACTGCAGACCCGCGGATGGCGAAGAATGCCGCGCCTGCCACAACCTTTCGGGAGTCGATAGCCAATCCTGATATCTCCGGATTCCCGGGACCGCTTACCTGGCGCACCGCCACAGATTGCAATATGTCCTGAAGAAATGCCATGATCAGCTTAAATGAAGAATAATGATTTGTCCTTTATTGATTCGGGTTCCCGGCGGCACCGACTGACCCTGTACTGTTCCCCTGCCCTGTATGGATACCTTGAGCCCTTCGTTCTCCAGCAGGTATACCGCATCCTTCAGGCTCAGCCCTTTCACATCAGGCACAATGCCATGATATACCTGTCCGGCTTTGATGGTCGCTCTCTTGTTTGTATCGATATCCAGCACTGCAATGGCGCGGCTGGCAGTTTCTGCTTTTGCTGTCTTGCCAAGCGCCCGGAACATTCTCAGATAGTTTTCTCCGGACGAGGCATAACGGGCAGTAAAACCAACCTTATGCTTCCTGGCAATACTGTCCAGGGGCTCCTGCCAGCGGCCGAGCCCAGAGGCGAAGATCTTATCCGAGATCATGCGGAACACGGGAGCTGCAAGCGTTCCCCCGTAATAGGCACCCGAATGAGGCTTGGTGCGAATGACAACCGCAATCGTATACCTGGGCTGCTCTGCCGGAAAATATCCTACGAATGAGCCCTGGTACACACCATCCCGGTAGCCGATCCCCTTATCTGCAACCTGGGCGGTTCCGGTTTTACCGGCTATCCGGTAATAGGGCGACTGAATATGCTTACCAGTGCCGCTGATCACCACCTCCTCAGCGCAGGCGCGCAATTGCTTTACCGCTTCATCCGGGGCGATCTTTTCTACCAGCACAGTTGGTTCAAATACTTTCACGTCCTTGCCATAATCACGGATCGCGCTGACCAGGTAAGGCTTCATCATCTTTCCGTTGTTGGCTACAGCGTTGTACAGCATGCAGGTATGCAGCGGCGCCACGAGGATACCATATCCGGTAGCCATCCAGGGTAAAGTAGTAGCGCTCCAGTGTTTGGTGCCTGGCTCAATGATGGCAGGGCGGCGCTCACCGGCCAGGTCAATTCCTGTACGGGAGGTCAGGTGGAGCCTTTTCAGATGGGCAATAAACTTCTCCGGCTCCGTTCCGTAAAACCGTTGCGCCAGGGTTGCCATACCAACATTGGAAGACTGGGCAAATGCTTCCCGGATCGGCATGATGCCCAGACCATGGTGGGAATCGTGCATCACCCTGTTTGCAAATTGCTTTGCACCACCTTCACAGTTCACCATATTATCAACCTGGATCAACCCGTCGCTAAGAAGCGCCGTAAGGGTGGCAAGCTTGAATGTAGATCCCGGCTCCGTGGGGAACATTGCGTAGTTCAGATCCTCCCAGTAACTGCCGTCCTTCTGGCGCCCGAGATTTACCAGCGCCCGTATCTTGCCGGTCTGCACTTCCATGACCACCACGGTTCCATACTGGCACTCATACTGCTTCAGCACACTCATCAGGGCGTGTTCCGCCACCTCCTGAATGCCGATGTCTATAGTAGTGACTATGTCCCGGCCATTCCTTGGCTCTATTTCCGAACCTTCAACCGGCATCCATACCCCACCGGTAACTTTCTGATCCAGTCTCCGCCCGTTCACACCATGCAACACACTGTCGAATGTCGCCTCCAGACCGATCGTCTGCGCGTTTTCACGGTACAGACCTATGGTCCGGTAAGCCAGCATACCATAGGGATTGATCCGCTTTGTCTTTGCCGTTACGATCAGTCCGCCCCGGGCCTTTCCCTTATTGAATATCGGGAATGAGCGCAGCTGCTGGTACTGATAGTAGGCCATGTTCCTTTTCAGGAGTGAATACTTTTCATGCCCCTTGAAGGCGGCTACCATTTTCTGCTTGTAAGAACTGCTGCTACCGTCTTTAAACAACGCTGACACAGCACTCGCAAGCGTATCAATATATCTGCTGAACGTATCAGCATTAATTACAGAATAGTCGACATGAGCGTCAAACTGCGGAATGGTGGAACAAAGCAGCTCTCCATCCTCGGTATATATATTACCACGCTCGGCAGGCAATACGGTGTTATTAGTCCGCATCTCCACAGCCAGCGCACGCAGGTCCCTGCCTTCCTTTACCTGAATCATTGCCGCCTTGACGATAATGGCAACACCAAACAGGCACACACAGGTAAATGCGACGTAAACCCTAAACCGTATGTCTTTTTTAACGTTCAAAGCTTATTTTTTTACACTGTCCATTTCTACTCTGTAAGCCGGCATCATCATCGGCTTCAATCCTATTACCGCCGCGTTCCTGATCACTTCTGTCTCCATTCCCGCATTCATCAGCCGCGACTTCACATCCATATATTTCCACCTCAGCTCCTTCAGCTCCTCGTTCTTCCGGTTCAGCTCCCGCTGGGTTTCGATCGTTCTTTGGTTGTTCGTGATATAAAGCACACATAACAGCACTACGAAAGCCAGAAAGGGAACATTGCTGACAATACCTTTATAAGAAAGCTTCTCCACCACTGCTCTCCAGTCTGCACGCACCCGCTGCGTTCCGGCACCGGGCTCCTGACTCACTGTAGCTATTTCTTCCTGCATCATATTTTTTCCGCTATCCTTAAACGTGCGCTTCTTGCGCGCGGGTTATTTTTTATTTCTTCTTCCGACGGCTCGATCGGTTTATTAACGACTGCCCGCAAGACCTGGCTGTCCGGACGGTTACCCAGAAGATCCGGCTCGGATTCTTCCCAGGCCCCCTGTTTGATAAACTGCTTCACTATCCTGTCCTCCAGGCTATGAAAGGTGATGACCGACAACCTTCCGCCGGACTTCAGGCACGCAGCAGATTGACTAAGCAGGTCTTTCAGCGCCCCAAACTCATCGTTCACCTCTATCCGCAGCGCCTGGAACACCTGAGCCAGATACCGCGCCTCATTCCCTTTGATCACGGGACCGATCAGCGAACGGAATGACTCTACACCGGAAAGCAAGCCCGGACTGCGCCTGGAGACAATGTGTCTTGCCAGCTGCCGCGCATTTCGCACCTCCCCGTACTGCTCAAACAGCTTATGAAGCTCCCGCTCAGAGTACTGAAGCAGGACGTCTGCCGCCGTACGTTCCTGGCGCTGATCCATCCTCATATCCAGCGGACCTTCAAAACGGATGGAAAACCCCCTTTCCCCAGTGTCGAACTGGTAGGAGCTGACCCCCAGGTCCGCGAGAATACCGTCAACCTGCGGATGCCCATGCAGCTTGAGAAAGCGCTTCAGGAACCTGAAATTTTCGGTCACCGCAATCAGCCTGCTGTCGTCCGGGCGGTTGCGCCAGGCATCAGCGTCCTGATCGAATGCAATCAGCCGTCCTTCCGGCCCGAGCGCGGCGAGGATTTCCCGGCTATGCCCGCCCCCGCCAAATGTTGCGTCCACATAAACGCCATCCGGGCGAATTGCCAGACCATCAACTGCCTCCTTTAAAAGAACTGTAGTGTGGTAAAAACCGGGAGCTCCCATTTTTACATATTTTCAAAAGGGTTAAAGTCTCCCCCAGCCACTTCCGCAGCGAGACTGCTATAGTCACCTGCCTTGCTGCGTATGTAGCTGTGATACGTATCTTTATCCCACAACTCTACTTTATTGCCCTGCGCAGAAAATATCATCTCTTTTTTAATACCGGCAAACTCCTGTAACGGCTTCGGAAGCAGCAGCCTTCCGGCGCTGTCCAGCTCCACAATTGTGGCACCGTTCAGGAAAAGGCGCTTGAAGTCGCGCGCTTTAGGATTGAAATCATTGAGCTTATTGATCTTGTCCGCAAGAACATTCCAGACGCTCATGGGGTACAGCGTCAGACAGCTCTCAAAGCCCCGGTTCACCACAAACCGCTCAGATTCACCTTCGGGAAGCTGCTTACGGAAGCCCGAAGGCACCAGGAAGCGCCCTTTGGCATCGATCGCTATTTCATATTCCCCGAGAAAGCTGAGCATTGTGGATGTTTCGGTATCTGTTGCTTTTCAACACAAAATAACACAAACTCCCACAAATTAACACAAAGCAAACACTACATATTTATCCACAATAATATATAGTATTCAAAGCCGCTCAGGGAGCGGATTCCACCTACATTTTAACAGTCGCGGCAACGACAGATGTGGATAAGCATGTCGAACATGTGGATAACCGCTGTAAAGCGCTGCCGGACTGTATTACAGGTTACACCCTGAAACCGGGCGGCAATTCCGTCAATAGCTCCGCAGACCCGGTTTCTGCCTTTTGGTGGAGAAAAGTGGTAAGCCCGAAAGAACAGCGGGATCGGAAAGACAGACATGCCGACCGGGGCCCAATTTATTGGTTGATATAATGCCTTAACTATTAATAGTATGGCGATGCAGGTAACAGGCTTTCCGGTTTGCTCGCACAGGGACGGACACAACCTTAACATAGTTTTAAGCCAGAGGTTGCCGTCCGTTAGGTATTAACCTATAAATTAGCTATTTTTGCTGCCCTTTTATGCCTCTAAGAAGCATCAGATTCATTGTACTGCCACTTATCGTTGCACTCTTTTCCGCCTGTACGGGTTATGAAAAAGTTTTGAAAAGCGATGATGTAAACCTAAAACTGGCCAAGGCTAACGAGTATTTCGATAAGAAACAATATACGAAAGCCAATACCCTTTATGAAGGGTTATTGCCGGTGATGAGAGGTACGAAAAATTTTGAGCCCCTTTATTTCCGGTATGCTTATTCTTCCTATTATCTGAAAGACTACCTTTCTGCGTCCTATCATTTTAAAAACTTTACCGATTATTTCCCGGGCAGTAAAGATGCGGAAGAAGCGGAGTATATGCACGCCGTCAGCCTTTATAAGATGGCGCCCAAATCGAGCCTGGAGCAGACCAATACGGTGAAGGCCATGGAAGCAATCCAATCTTATATCAATACCCATCCTGAATCCAAGCGGCTGACGGAAGCGAATAAGCTGATGGATGAGATGCGGCTTAAGTTGGAGGCAAAAGAAGCCTCGGCAGCAAGGCTGTATTATAATATTGGTCAGTACAAAGCAGCCAGCATCGCTTACCGGGCTGTGATGCAGAACTATCCGGAATCCGCCAACAGCGATTTCTATCAGTTCATGATCATCCGCTCTCTTTATAATTATGCGAAGGCATCTGTCACCGCGCGGCAGGAAGAACGCTTTGCCAACACGGTCAATGCGTTCCGGGAGCTAAAGGAAGACTATCCTAAGTCGCGCTATATAGAAGAAGCCGAAAAACTGAATTCACAAGCAAACGATAACATAAAAAAACTCCGCAATGAGCATCAATAAAAAAGCACTTGCTTCAGTAAATCCGCTGGTTGAGACCCGCGATGTTATTGCTATCAAGGAAAAGACAGGCAACCTGTACGAATCCATCGTAGTAATGGCAAGACGCGCCAACCAGATCTCGGTAACGATGAAGGAAGACCTTCATAAGAAACTCGACGAGTTCAGCAGCCATACCGACAGCCTGGAAGAGATCCACGAGAACAAAGAGCAGATCGAAATCTCCCGGATGTATGAGCGCATGGCAAACCCGGCCCTGCAGTCTACAAACGAATTCCAGGAAGATAAGATCTACTACCGCAAGAAGTAATAAACCGGCTTCCGGAGACATTATTTATTGAAAAGGACCATAATATCAGGATGATAGTATGGTCCTTTTTGTTTTCAACCCTGATTTTTTTTGACAATCCTGTAACTTTTATCCCCCCTGCCCGATCTATTTTTATTAATACACACCCAATAGTTTATGAAACAGTTCTTTACAATGATCAGTCTTGCTGCCGGAATATTATACGCAGCAGAATCAGCCGCCCAGAAGCCTGTGACCCAGGATATGATGCGCGAGGCACTGAAGGAAACCCTGAAGGAAAAAATGAGAAGCTGGAAGCCCGGAGCGGCCGCTTCCCAGATGAAAACCACCGCCGGGGATCAACGTATGACCAGCAACCCCGTATCGGTAGAAGAAGCGGAGGTATCGCTGGCCGTGCACCCGATGGACAGCAATAAGGTAGTTATCAGCTTCATGGAGCAGACGAGCACCGGATTAAAGTTCCCGGTCTATTACTCTTCCAATGGCGGTCTGTCCTGGACCAAAAGCACCTTTAATACACAAAATGTACTGGCCCAGGACTTCCCGGGACACATGGCGGCCGGCGGCGGCGATCCTGTGTTCGCCTGGGACAAAAACGGCAGGCTGTATTTTTCCTGGATCTATCTGTCGCTGAATCCCAACACCGCCGATACAGGTTTCTTTACCCTGAACTATGCCTATTCGGACAATAATGGTCAGACCTGGACAGTTCCCGCCGGTGTTGATCATTTTATTGGCAGAGGGGCTCTTGATCTGGCTACCTTCGACCTGATTGACTATTTTGATGGTGTCTGCGACCGCCAGTGGATGGCTGTAGACAACTCAAACGGTCCGAGACAAGGTACCTTATACTGCAGCTTCATGCAGATGCCTGGCGATGTAACGCAAACTAGCCTTTTCGGTACCGCCGTGAAAACCAAACTTCCCAATGCCACGGCGTTCGGTCCCGCTACGGTAGCCTTTAACAGTGAAACCCAGTTTGCCAATGTAGAAGTTGATAACAACGGCACCGTGCATGTCTCCTTCGCCGATCTCACTACCGACCAGATCATGCACGTTTCCAGCAACGATGGTGCGGCAACATTCTCTTCTGCCCATACTGCCGGTACCGGCTTCAACCTTTTTGGCGGCAACAATACGATACACGACCGGGAAAATGCAGCTACCAATATGGCGGTTGACGGCGCCGGCAACCTTCATGTAGTGTACAGCAGCTTCCCGGGCAATTCCGTAAGCTCTTTTTATGCCAGGTCTGTTAACGGCGGGGTTACCTGGAGCACACCTGTTGATCTGAATGCCATGTTTTCCGGAAACAAGACGCTGATGCCTGTAGTTGCCGCTTCCGGCAATGGCGTCACCATATCGCTGCATGTGGTCGACAATGCAGATTCCGCAAGGTATATCCAGATCAACTCAGCCGATAACGGTGCGACTTTCGGCGCTCCCGTCCAGATCGGTACTTCTGCAACTTATTTCCCGGGCTACAACAATTTTGAGTTCTTTGGCGATTATAACCGCTCTGTCCGCTCCGGCTGCACTGTCTATACCGGATGGTCTGACGGGCGCGATGGTACAGGCCCAAAAGTATATTTCTCCAGGAACAGCTACTGCACACCGACTACCGGTATCCGCGACATCACGGGTATTAATGGCAATGTGCAGCTGCAGGAAATGTTCCCGAACCCTGCGGCAACCGAACTGACCCTCCGGCTTACCGCGAATGCGAGCGACAAGGCTTCCATTGCCATCTTCGATCTGACCGGAAAGCAGGTAAATACGGTCAGCACCGACCTGGTCAAGGGCAGCCGGGACATAAAGCTCAGCCTTCAGGGACTTGCTGCGGGATTATACCGGCTTACCATCAGTTCCGACAAAGGATCCTTTATCAGCAGAAGCCTGATCAAACAATAGTCACAAATAGTCTCCTATTGATTAGAGCCCCGGAAAAGCGGGGCTCTTTTATTTTTACAACCGGCTGATTATGTTCCGGTTAAAACAGTAAAAACATTGGTAACTTTGTATCAGCGATGCCTAAGATATATAAACACCTCTTCTTCGATCTGGATCACACCCTCTGGGATTTTGAGAAAAACTCGGAAAATACCCTGCGCCAGCTATATGACGAATACAGTCTGGAAAGCCTGGGCGTGCCCTCTTTCGGGGAATTTATGGCTGTGTATAAAGGGCATAATGACCGGATGTGGGAACGGTTCCGCAATGGTTATATAAAGCGCGAAGAGCTTCGCTGGAAAAGAATCTGGCTGACACTGCTGGATTTTAAGATTGCCGATACAGCGCTCGCCTACGAAATGAGTGCCGCCTACCTGGAAATTCTGCCCACCCAGACCGCGCTGACACCAGGAGCAAAAGAATTGCTCGAGCACTGCAAAGGACGCTATACCATGCACCTGATCACGAATGGCTTCGAGACAACACAATGGCAGAAGCTCCAGTTTTCAGGTATCGCATCTTATTTTTCAGAGGTGATCACCTCCGAAAAAAGCCAGAGTATGAAACCCCATAAAGAGATCTTCGACTTTGCCCTGCAGGCAGCTGGCGCCAGCATGGAGGAAAGCATTATGATCGGCGATGCCCTGGAGATCGATGTGCTGGGCGCGTCCAATGCCGGCTGGGACCAGGTATATTATAACCCGGAGAAAAAATCCCATGACCGCAAGCCCACTTATGAGATCTGCAACTGGGCAGAGCTTAAGGAATTGTTTTAGAGACAGGTTGGGCGGTTTGCCCTGCAATGTCCCGGTGTTTCTGTTGACTCGGGTTTAAACACCGCCGGCGCAGCATCGCAGCCAATCATTCCGGTGCCGGGCAGTACCGGCGGGCCACATTAGCTGTTTACAATATTCAACAAAGTAGCAATCTGACGTGCAGAAGGATCAGTGTAATGCTCCGATACCCTGCCATACCCTGCTTCTTTCCCGCTGTTTACCTGTGCAGTTCCTCCTTGCCCCCTATCGGGCGGGCGTGGAGCCGGTATGGAGGGGGTATGGAACGGGTATGGAACGGGTATGGAGCCGGGTGCCTCCAAACCCGCTCCTGCTGCGGAGTTCCGCCGGAGCTGATACGGGTGAAAAAAGCATAAAAAACAACTGATCTGAACCCTAATTACCTTTTCCTCTCCCCTTTTCCTGTTTCTCCGCACTGTTCCTGTTCCCTCCACCTGCCGAACGGGTGTGCCCCGGCTATGCCTGCGGTATGCATGGCCAATACATAGCTAATGCAGCCGAACACAAGTTCCCATACTGCAAATACGGCGTTGATACGGAGCAGCTTCGAGGACTCCGCGGGGCAAAAAACACCCGGAGAAAACTATCGGATAAAAAAGATGGAAATATGGCTACCTGGCCGTGAAACAGCAGCGATTATTTGACGACAATATCGCCCACCACCCGCTCGCCGAAATACTCATTGATACGAACAATGAGCTGCTGCTTGCCGAAGTATAGCTCCTGCTTCAGGGCCGCCACATCGGTATATACGGTGAGTGTTTCAGCATGGAGCACAACATTGCGTGTGTACCTGGCAATGGTCTTTCCCACGATCTGTTCCCATTCCTGCTGCAGGCGCAGCTCGGTCACTTTATGCTTCCATCTGGATTTTTCCAGGAGCAGATTAATCGCTTCGCCGATACTGTAGGATCCCATTATACTTAATCAATTGTGATGGTTACTCTTCTTCCCAGACCTTCTTCAAACACCCGGTACAAAGTTGACAATTGTATATCGCATTTCCCATTCTCCAGCCGGGAGATATAGGATTTTTTTGTCCCCACCCGTTCCGCAAGCTGCTCCTGGGTCAGCCCGGCTTCCTTCCTGGCCTCCTTCAGCATCTCGCTGACGGCAAAGAACAGGGCCTTTTCCTCGAAAGCATGTCTTTTGGGCGAGCCCGGCTCTCCGTACCGCAGGTCCAGCAGCTCTTCGAATGTCTTTTGTTTCTTCATAGTCTATCGTGCGGCTATCAGTTTGCGTAAAAAAGCATTCCGTTGTCGCTGCGGCGACCGGAAGGCCTTGTCATATATCTCGTCCATCGTTTTGTATGACATCAGCCGCCGCAGACCTGCCACGCCTTCGTGCCGGTATACGTAGCTGCACAGCATGGCCTGTATGGTGCTCTGCGGGTTGGTGTAATTATCCATATAATAAAAAGATTCGTCAGCCGGGTCGATCTCCGGATGATCTGCAAGGTACCTGCTTAACCGTTCCCGGTGCCAGTTGAGATCGTGCCCCATAGAGCCTCCGTAAAAAGCGGCAAGCCCTTCTTTCAGCGGCGAATCGGGAAACAGGCGGTTCAGGTATATATGCACTACCTCATGAAAATACCCCGCTCCCCAGCCTGCACAATACACCAGGTTGTCGCGGTCGTCGGAGATGCCGGAAGGTTTGCTCCTGTTGGTCATATCCGGGGTATAGTCGAATCCGCGCAGGCGGTCGATCTCTTCCCGGCTGTCTGCGTAATAATACCGGATCCTGATGGGTGGCAGCCCCCACTCTTTTCGCAGCTTTCGTACCTTCTGGGAGAGCTGCCGGGCACCGGAGCTGTCAAAAGAGGTTCCTGCCGGATAGGTATATAGGATATCTTCCCATTCCTTTGTCTGCCATAAATGACCGTTCCTTTTCAGCGGACTGATGAAATATGGTTTCCGCTCCTTGTCGAAGGCAATGTAGTGATTGGCGATGGCGAGCGGATAATACCGGTTGCCGGAGTCCGCGTTGCCAAACATAGTCCTGATGCGTACGATGCTGCTATCCGGGACAACAGACAGAATGGTGCAGGAGTTGCCGAGCAGGTAGGTGGGGTAATCGCTGGCTATCGCATACACCATCTGGTCGGGTATGCTGTAGTCCCTGCAGTCTGCGGGGCTCCAGTACCGCCTGAAATCGGGCAGTGAGTGCGCGGGGTTGATTCCCGCCCGGAAATCGCTGTCCTTCCGGAAATCCGAAAGATAGTTCCGGAAAAACTGCAGTGCTGTGCGCACATCGGCTTCCAGGGTATCTACACTATAATTAACGGTGAGGGCGCGCTGGGCAGAAGCATGCAGGCTGTAGCAGCAGAGGAGCGCCGGCAGGAGCATCTTTTTCATGGCTGTAAGATAAGAAGCCCGGAGCTTTGTTAACTAATAAGTTTACTAATAACACAATTCATTGATTATCAATAAACAATTTTTCCAGCAAAAGTTAGATTCTATAACATCTTTCCCTATCTTTGCAGCCTTAAAAATCAGAAAATACTCGACAATGTCTCATTTATCTGCTGAACAGAAAAAGAATCTTTACAACACTTTCGGTGGCAATGAAAAGAACACCGGATCTATCGAAGGACAGATCGCCCAGCTGACTGAGCGTATCAATCATATCTCCAGCCACCTGCAGAAGAACAAGAAAGACTTTTCTACGCACCGCGGTCTGATGCAAATGGTAGGTCGCCGTAAGCGCCTGCTGCAGTACATGAGCCGCACCAACCTCCAGGGTTACCGCGCGCTGATCGAAAAGCTCGGAATCCGTAAGTAAAGTATTTACCGTATTATTGCTATTCCCAACCCGAAAAGTTGGGAATAGTTTTATTTATTGATGCCAAAATTTTTTGTATGATTCCCAATCCGATTTCCGTATCGTTCAAACTTGATGACGGACGAGAAATATCGATTGAAACGGGCAGACTCGCACGGCAGGCCGATGGCGCCGCAGTGGTACGCTTAGGCAACTGTATGTTGCTCGCCACTGTTGTTGCGAACGATGAACCAAAGCCCGGACAATCTTTCTTCCCTCTGACTGTAGATTACCAGGAAAAATTCGCTTCTGCCGGCCGGATCCCCGGCTCTTTCTTTAAGAGAGAAGGAAGGCTGAGCGACTACGAAGTACTTATCTCCCGCCTGATCGACCGCGCTTTGCGCCCTTTGTTTCCTGAAGACTATTACTGCGATGTGCAGGTAATCGTTAACCTTATTTCTTCCGACCCGGAAGTAATGCCCGATGCGCTCGCCTGCCTGGCTGCATCCGCGGCGCTGGCTGTGTCTGATGTGCCCATCAGCGAGATCATCTCCGAAGTACGCGTAGCCCGCGTTAACGGAGCGTACAGGATCAACCCTACCCGCACCGAGATGGCGTCGGCCGATATGGATTTTATCATTGCCGCTACCGATAAGAATATTATGATGGTGGAAGGCGAGGCGAAGGAATGCCAGGAAGAAGACCTGATCAGGTGCATAGAGATGGCCCATGAAGCCATCCGCATCCAGATCCGCGCCCAGCAGGAGCTGCGCGAGAAGGTTGGTGTTACCGGCAAACGTGCCTATGCCGAGCCGGCTCAGAATGAAGAGCTGAAGAAAAAAGTAGAAGAATTCGCAGCAGGCCGCATGCTGGAGATCTCCCGCAGCGCGGCGCCGAAGCATGAGCGCAGTGCCGGTTACAAGAAGCTTTCAGAAGAGCTGATGACCCACCTGGCTGCCGGGTATCCGGAAGAAGCGGGCATACCCGATGAAGACGCCAAGCTCGCCAAGAAATACCTCGAGGACCTGCAGTACCATACTGTGCGCAACATGATCCTCGACGAAAGCCGCCGCCTTGACGGCCGCGGACTGGAAGAAGTGCGTCCGCTGACACTGGAAACAGATGTCCTTCCGTCTCCGCACGGTTCAGCCCTGTTTACAAGAGGTGAGACCCAGTCGCTTACTACCGTGACGCTTGGCACTACCGAAGACGAGCTGTTGCTGGAAAATGCCGCTACTTCGGTTTACTCCAAGTTTATCCTGCACTATAACTTCCCGCCGTTCTCTACCGGCGAGGTAAAGCCGATGAGAGGCCCCGGCCGCCGCGAGGTAGGTCACGGCAACCTGGCTATGCGCTCGCTGAAGCAGATGATGCCGGGCGATGATTTCCCGTACACGGTGCGTGTCGTATCCGACATCCTCGAATCCAATGGTTCTTCTTCCATGGCTACGGTGTGTGCCGGTTCCATGGCGCTGATGGATGCGGGTGTTCCGTTTCCCAAGCATGTTGCCGGCGTAGCGATGGGACTGATCTCCCGCGCCGAGGATGGCAAATGGGCGGTGCTCACCGACATCCTGGGCGATGAAGACCACCTGGGCGATATGGACTTTAAGGTTACCGGTACCCGTGAGGGCATCTGCGGTATCCAGATGGACATCAAGGTTGACGGACTGAGCATGGACGTAATGCGCCAGGCGCTTGCCCAGGCTAACCGCGGCAGGATGCACATACTGGACGCCATGTATAAGAGCATCGAGGCGCCGCGCGCCGAGCTGAAGCCGCACGCGCCACGCATCGAGCAGATGTTCATTGACCGCGAGTTCATCGGAGCCGTGATCGGACCTGGTGGCAAGGTGATCCAGGAGATCCAGCGCGAGACCGGAGCTACCATCAATATCGAAGAAGTGGGCGACCAGGGTGTGATCAAGATCTTCTCTGCCAATAAGGATAGCATTGACAAGGCGAAAGCCTGGATCAAGGGTATCGTTGCCGTACCGGAAGTAGGTGAGACCTACGAAGGAACTGTAAAGAGCATTGTTCCGTTCGGGGCGTTCGTAGAGTTCCTGCCAGGCAAGCAGGGACTGCTGCACATCTCGGAAGTGAGCTGGAAACGCCTGGACACCCTTGAAGGCGTGATGAAGGAAGGTGATGCCATCAAGATCAAGCTGATCGGCACGGATCCTAAGACCGGAAAGCTGCGTCTGAGCCGCAAGGCGCTGATGCCAAAGCCGGAAGGATATGTAGAGCCTGAAAAGCGTGAGCGCCGCGAAGGCGGTGGCGAGCGCCGCGAGGGTGGTGAGCGCAGGGATCGCCGCGAAGGCGGTGACAGAGGAGACCGCGGAGATCGTCGCCAGGGTGGTGGCGGCCAGCGTGGCGACCGTCCGCAGCGTAACAACACACAGAACGAAGAGCAGCGCCCTGCCCAGCAGGAAGAGCAATCGCAGCCTCAGGCAGGAACCAGTTTCACCGAGGGTGGCGATGATGCCGAACTGAGGATGTAATGGTCCGCAGGTCTTTGCACATATTTAAAATAGCCCCGCAATTGCGGGGCTATTTTTTTGCTCCTGAAACTTTCCATTCAGCTTGCAGATACGCTGCAATGTGCCGTCGTTCCTTTGTATCAACAAAGCGGGAAACAACCCCGGGTCCGGAACCGGAAGCGATGAACGCCTTGGAAACTTTCATTCTTAACAAAACAAAAAAACAAAAACAATGAGCACCAATCTTGAAAAAACCGTGTACAACCCCGAGAACCCCGCCGATTTTTATGGCGTAGGACACAACGCGATCGTAAAACGCACCATGACTGTATATGCAGATCAGATCGCAGCGATCACTGACAAAAAAGAAAGGGAGGCCTTCATCCTTCGTGCTGTGCGCCAGACAGGTTATGAGCTTTACGGAGACAACAGCGATTTCACACAGGGTCTGCAGCCGCTCCAGGGTCCGAACGGACTGATCGGCGAAACCAACTTTGCCGCCGATTACAAGCGGGTTTTCGAAAACCTGCCGCTTTCTCCTGAGTCCAGGGCAAGCATCATCCGCATCTTCGACGTGCTGACCACTTACCCGATCGAGACGGAAGAGCAGGTACGTGTAGTCCTGAATGTGATCTCTGAGCAGGAGAATGAGCTGCTGGTTCCCGAGCGTCCGGATATGAGCGCCCTGCTGGCGGTGTCTGTCACCAAGTTCAGCCTGGTATGCTGGTGGGCTGATCCGAACCCGACCGGTGAAGCGCTGAAGATCAACTGGGGATGTGTACTTGCCGATGCCGCAGGAGCAGTAGGCACAGGCACACCGATGGGAGCTGCCGCAGCAAGCACTGTATATCATCTTTGCTTCGAATAATCACTCCTCCCCTATCTGTCTCTGAAGACACCGGGTCGCCCGTAAGCGACCCGGTTTTTTTTTGCCGCCGTTTCCGATTTGGCTAATTTCATCAAACACCATGCGACAGTTTCTGCTCATACTTGTCTTAACCCTGTTTGACCCGGTCGCTGTTCCCGCTCAGGATACTGACTATGTCAATGTGATCATCGCCGACCTGGACCGGGACAAGCGGGATGACACTTTCAGGATCTGTCCGCAAAACAGTGGCATCTGTCTTGCATACAGACTCTCTTCGATGGACTTCAGCGAAATGAAAAGCGGTACCCTGGAGAGCCTTGGTGAAAGCTCCGCGCTGAAGATCCGGGATGGTGTCGTATCGCTTACCAATCTGTTCATGCGGGGCTCGAACGTCTTTAAGTTTCGATATGATTCGAAAACGGGCGATTTCCTGGTCATCGGCTATGATAACACACAGATGGGAAATGCGGCTGGTGATGGTTCGGGCAGCAGCAGCTATAACCTGCTTACAGGCGTATACAAAGCACAGTGGTATTATTGGGACGAAGAACGCAGAAAGCTGGAGCCGCGTCCGGCTATTTCAGAAAAGTTGGAAATCACTCCCTATAAGCTGCAGGACTTCGGGGAATCGCTGATCGAGGAATTTTACCAGCTGGACTTCCGGCTATATGAGACAATGCTGCTCCGTTAACGCCTGCGCCTTTATTTACTGCTTCGTCCCTCGCGGAATGCAAATCTTTTAGCAATCACGATCCTGTATAATCCGTTTGCCGATTGCAGCCAAAGAGCCTCGCTGCTGATGGGTACGAAATTCCGGTTCAGAAAGTTGACATAGTAGGCGCCGAAAAACCAGTTTTCCGAGTTATAACCTACCGCGGCCCTCCCGGTGCCGTTGAGGTGAAGTCCGAAGGTAGACATGTCCCTGCCGGCATAGTCATACTCGAGCGTAGTACGGTTGCCACCGACGCCGGCCATCACTGCAAGCGTGAGGAACCAGTGTTCCTTAAGCACAAACGTGTGGGCATAGCCGCCGTCAATACCTATGCTGAAGGTCTTGGTGCCGCTGAAGGACTCGGGTGTGACTTCCGGCGCCAGCGGATTGGTGATGCCGGGTATAATGGTTGAATCTGCGGATGCTCCTGTATAATGGAGGTTGACCCCTGCGAGGAAGGAGCCGGCGGACTGCCGCTGCCATTCATTCTGCAGAAAAGGTGCGCGGTAAGAAAACCGGGTATGGTTGAAGATATAATGTGCGTTCAGCCCGAAGAAGCTCGTTTTCAGATCCGGGCGCACCAGGTAGGGTTTGTCTGAAAGGCGCGCCGATACGAAATCGTTGTCGCTCAGGAAGTGCCCCTCGTAGATCTGGGCGAAGGCGTCTATCGTAAACTTGCGCAGGTAGAGGTAAGAAGCAAGGTCCAGCGATTTGGTCTTTCCGTATTTATCATCATCGTTATTGAGTCCGGGAATGCGGAAGTTTACGTTCAGTCCCAGTGCCTTGTAGGTAAACCCTACCCCGATGCTGGTCACGTCGTTAGGTGAATATTCCGCCTCGTGTGTTTGTCCCTGCTTGCCTACCTGGTAGCCGATGATCTTCCGGGACACAAACGTCCTAAGGGTGAGCTGGCTGGAAAGGTCTGTCAGGTAAGCCGGATCGGTTGGGGATGCAAACAGGGAGATGCCCTGCGCATTGCTATATGTTGACAAACCGGTCAGGATTGTGAAGAGTAGGAAGGATATCCGTTTCATATTCGATACTTGGAAAAAAATCACGCCGCAGCCCGCTTGGGTGCTGGTAGTATTTTGGTGTTATTTGCGCCTGAAGGTAATTATCAATAGCCAATAAGACCGAAAACCATTTAGCGATACAGAGCCATGATATTCAAACTACTCATTTCCACCGTATTGTGCACTTGCATGCTGTTCAGCGCATCCTGTCAGAACAAGGCACTGCAGAAAACCGCCGATCCCAGACTGGGAGATATAAGACTGCCGGCCGGATTCAGGATAGATATTTTCGCCGATTCGGTAGATAATGCAAGGTCCCTCGCACTGGGTGCAAACGGCACCGTGTTTGTCAGCACCCGGCAGGACGATAAAGTATATGCACTGGTGGATGAGAACAATGACGGGCGAGCAGACAGGAAGTACACCGTCGTTTCCGGTCTGGACATGCCCAACGGTATTGCGTTTCATAACGGCTCCCTGTATGTAGCCCAGATCGACAAGATCTGGCGGCTGGATGATATCGAGAACAGGCTGCAGCAGCCACCGGCGCCTTTGCTTGTATATGACAAGTTGCCCGGCGAGCGGGATCATGGCTGGAAATACATTGCGTTTGGTCCGGACGGGAAGCTTTACGTGCCCATAGGCGCCCCCTGCGACAACTGTGACGATGCCGAGCGTGACCCCAGGTTTGCATCCATATGCCGGATGAACCCCGATGGCAGCGGGTTTGAAGTCTTCGCGTCAGGTGTGCGCAACACCGTGGGTTTCGACTGGCATCCGCAGACCCGCGAGCTTTGGTTTACCGAGAACGGCCGGGACATGATGGGCGACAATATTCCGCCCGACGAGCTGAATAAGGCGCCGCGCCCGGGTATGCATTTCGGTTATCCCTACTGTCATGGCGGAAATATCAAGGATCCGGAGTTCGGCAGCCGCCGCCCGTGTGCCGAGTTTGAGCCTCCGGTCATCAACCTGGACGCCCATGTCGCTGCGCTCGGTATGAAATTCTACACCGGCAGCATGTTCCCTGCGGCTTACCGCAACCAGGTATTCATAGCCGAGCATGGCTCCTGGAACCGCTCGCAGCCTATAGGCTACCGGGTAATGCTGGTGCGCAGGGACGGTGAACGCTACCGCTACGAGCCGTTTGCCACCGGCTGGCTGAAGAACGGCAAAGCCTGGGGACGCCCGGTAGACGTGCTGCAGCTGAAGGATGGCAGCCTGCTGGTCTCCGATGATTTTGCCGGTGCTGTTTATCGCATCAGCACCGCAAAATAACCATATCAGCCGGCTACCGCCATCAGACCAGCGTACTTACTCCGGATGGAATCTCCGATCGGCGTAGGATGTCCGTCATCATCAATGCGCACAAAAGTGATAGAAGTAGTGCACACCACGATCTCCTCGCTGCTGTACAGGTTATACTTCCGCACCTCTATGTTCAGCGTGATGGAGGTGTTGCCCAGCTCTGCCACTTCCCCGTAGAGCCGGATGTGGTTGCCGGATTTGATCGGGCGCTTGAATAAAAGCTCCCCTACCCTCAGGGTCACCATGTTGGGCGTGTGGCAATACTCCGTTGCGAAAGCTGCCGCAGCTTCATCGATCCAGGCCATCAGGATACCTCCGAACAGGTTGCCGTGAATGCCGATGTCCTTTCCCATGCAGATCTTCTTATTGATCAGTTTCATCTCACTTGTTTTAATAGGCATAAAAAAACCCTTCGCGCTTGCGAAGGGTGGTTATTGATACAGACGTTCTTGTTACAGTCATCAACATATACGACCCTTCGCATCAGCAGGCTGACACTTATTGGCGCGCATATGTTTACATGTGTTCATTCTGGTGCAATGATAAGAAAATATCCCGGTACTTAACCGTTAAAGTTCTTTAAACCATTTAAGCCGGCGGGTCTGCCCCCCTTCCCTGATGGAGATGATATAGAGTCCGGGAACCAACTGCCGTACAGGAACAGTGACCTTGCCCTGGCCGCGAGTCTGAAGGACATTCTGTACCTGTCCGTCCGACGACAGAATACTGATCGTTGCATCCGTGAACGGAATACTATTCGTGATATGGATCATATCCTTTCCGGGATTGGGGTAGATGCTTAAGGTATGAGCCATGGGATGATCGATAGATGAGATAACAACCGGTACACAATCCGTAGTGTCCGTGCAGCCATTCATTGTCAGGACAGCGGCGTAGTTGCCGGTGACAGTCGGTGTGTAGGATAAGGAGGTGGCCCCTGGTATTGCAGCATTGGTGCTGTCGCAATTGATCCACTGTACATTGGTGGCTGAGGGGGCCAGAGAAAGCGTGTTCCCGTTGACCGAGACTGTGTAGTCTATAGCGCTGTCAATCTCTGTTGAAGCATTCGCCTGCAGGCAGGCTGTTTCAAAAACGGCAGTGTATATGCCCGGGGAGGTGACCAGTAGGGAATCTCCATAGGCGCCAGGAATCGGGTTGCCATTGAATAACCAGCTGACATCCGTGGGCGGAATCGTAGTGAGCCATTCGCCCGGACATGCGGCGGTGCCATTGGGGATGGATAATGTAAAATTGCCGGGCAGCAGCTGTTCGTCTGCCCCCATAGAGGTAATTACATTACGCGGGTCACCGTCTATATCTGTTGGTATAGCAGTTATTCGCTGGGCAGATAAAAAACCGTTACTGGCTGCGGTTGTCAGATGGAGATCTCCGTTGGGCGCACCGGTAAAATCTGCTGCCAGGTTTACAGAGCAGGAATCCATCAGGCTGGTATCCCTATAGTTCTGGAAGGATAAGGGTGCAGTGCCCCAGAGTACGGTGGCAGCAGTATCCAGGCTGTAGAGATTATTGTAATCGGAGTATGCCCAGCCGCTATCCGGAATGGACGTGGCGTTCAGGATGGCAAAATGTCCGCCGCTGCTGCCGGTTCTCTCATTCTGCAGTATGTTGTTTCGGAGATAAACGTTGGAGTACACAAAGCTATTTCGCTTGAAGGCAGCCGAAGGCATGTTACTACTTTCCGTACCTCCGATATAAATGCTGTTGTGGTCCACATCTGCCTGCAGGGAGGAGAGCAGCATATTGATACCATAGGTCTCCGCGGCGGAGGGCGATAAAGAGATCATGTTGTTAGTCACCTCGTATTGGCCAGCGCTGGAGTGTCCGAATGAGATGCCCGAAACATTAGTAGATTGGGAAACTGTATCATTAAGATCAAAAATTACATTGTTCCTTAGCACTGCCGGAACTACATTACCCATGTGCCTGCAATTGATGCCGGTAGTATGAGATCCTGCCGCAAAGGAACTTAGATTATAGACCTCATTTGTTGATACCGACAAACTATCTGTTCCTGTCGAGATAAGATTAATTCCACTTAATGCTTGTCCGGTATAAACAAAAGTATTTTGTGCTGTAGTGACGATATTGTTTATCGTATTTGAATCCACCCGAAGATACTTGCTGTACGGACTCTCAACCGTAATGCCTGATGTTATAGCCTGTGGGTCGGCGGATTGGTTGATCAAATTCCGTATATGAGTGCTTT
>Ga0196964_10000382_pt1 | contig 28918 bp, 22 predicted proteins | sample S1_10metaG_FD_148615 | JGI IMG/M metagenome (GOLD analysis project Ga0196964, IMG submission 148615) | Soil microbial communities from Anza Borrego desert, Southern California, United States - S1_10 | ecosystem: Environmental > Terrestrial > Soil > Desert | place: USA: California | collected... | reverse complement strand
CGATGGAGATCGCGATGGCGAAGTTGTTCATCAGGCTGCGGAAGGCGGCGCCTTCCTTGTGCATGTCCAGGAAGATCTCGCCGAGCTCGCCGTCCTCGTACTCGCCGGTGTGCAGATAGACCTTGTGACCGCCGACCGCGGCCTTCTGGATGTAGCCCTTGCGGCGGTCGGGCAGCTTGCGGCGCACGCGGTCGCGCTCGACCACCCGCTCCACCACCTTTTGGACGGTGCGGGGCTGCAGCGGCTCGGGCGCGGCGCGGACCGGCTCCACTTCGGGCAGGTCCAGGCGGAACGCGGCGGGGGGCTCTTGGCGGCGCAGGCGCACGGCGCGCAGGCCCGCGCCCGCCGCCGCGGACTGGAGCCTCGCCGCCTCTTCGACCGAGGCGGTCCAGTCGAGCGTGAGCGGAACCAGCGAGGGCGTGCAGGCGAAGCACTCGAGCGCCGTGGTCATGGCCAGCCGCGCCGCCGTGTCCGGGACCGCGAACACCGGCCGGAGCGCCTGCGGCAGTTCGGCCCAGCCCTCGAGCGTCGGCGAACCCAGGACGTATCGCTCGGCCTCGTCGATCTCGGCGCCGTCGAAGCCCAGCCAGGCGAGCAGGTCGAACGTCGGGTCGGCCGTCTGGTCGGCCGACAAGCCGACCACCTCCCGCAGGAAGCCCTCGCCCAGCACCGCGGCGTTGAACGCGTCGCGCAGGGTGGAGACGCAGGCGAGAGCGCACTCGACGGCTTCCAGCTCGAAGTCGGTGAAGCCCTTCGCCTTCAGGGTCGTCGCGTTCACGTGCGGGGCGCCGTCGAGCGTGCGGCGGCCGAGCAGCCAGGCTTGAGCTTCGTCGAGATCGGTGCCCGCGCGCCGCAGCGCCGCCGCCGCGGGCTCGTTCAGGACCCGCACGATCTCGCCGTCCGCGGTCTCGGCCGCTCCGACCGGACCGGCGAAGGGCGCGGCGCCGAGGCCCGAGGTTCCCAGCCGCAGCGCCATTTCCGCGTCGTCATACAGGCCCACGACCCCGGCGTTGCGCAGCCCCGCCCGTTCGGCCGCGGCCAGGGCGCCGCGGTAGAGCTCGACCGCGCGGGCGGCGACCGGATCATCCGTCAGCGGAGCCAAGGCCTCCGCCGCCCCGGCTATTCCGGCGAGACGCGCTTCGCGCTCGCCCTCGTACTCCGGATGGGGATGGAGGCGCGCGGCGAACTCGGCCGAGGCGGCCAGGGCGGCGGCCTGCGTCAGGCCTTGCAGCGCCGCCGCTGTGGCGCGGCCTTCGTCGGAGCCGTAGGCCTGCCCCTCGCGAACCAGCAGGTCCGACAGACCCGCAAGGGTCAGGGCCAGCGGTCGCCAGGCGGAGCGCGCAAGGGCGTCCTGCTCGCAGGCGGAGAAGCCGCAGGAGACCTCGATCTCCAGCGCGGCGGCCCACAACCGGGCCGTCGCCTCGAACGCGGGCAGGTCGAACGCGCCTTCGTCGTCCAAAAAGGCGGACAGGTTCAACGCCGCACGAGGCGCGGCCTCGGCGCGCATCACGGCGTCGGCGTCGCGAGGATCGAAAGCCAGCACGATCTCGCCGGTCTCCGCGCCCGCGGCGGCGACGGTCAGGGCCTCCGGCGCGCCGGCTTCGGCCAGGTCGCGCCCGCCCTGGACGACCAGCAGGCCGCGCGGCCGGTCTTCGGCGGCGGGCGCGGTCCAGGGCGCCTCGCCGCGCGCGGCGGCGACCGCGCGCAGGATCAGGGCGTCGCTCGCGCCGGCCTCGCGCGCCGCCCGCGCGGCGCGGGCCAGGGCCGGGTTGCGGGACGGGTCGGCGCAGGCGCGGGCGTCGCCCTCGCAACGGCTGACCGAGTCGCGCACCGCGTCCAGCCGGGCCGCGAGCTGTTCGGCGGCGGCGCGCGCCGCCTCCGCCCCGCGCGCTTCGGCCAGGCGGCGTCCGACCGCGGCGCCCAGCTCCAGGTCCGACAGGCCGACCGGCCGGGGCTCGGCGACGGCGGGCAGGCGGTCCTGCGCGATGGGGTGGATACGGAAACCGGAGGGCCGCTGCGCGCCCGGCGCGGCCCGACCTTGCGCAATGGAGGCGAACAGTTCGTCGGCGAACACCACCGCGTCCTCGGTCGTGTCGAACAGGCCGAGGGCGAAGCCCCACGCCGCCAACCGCCGCGCGTAGCGGGCGGAGCCGCCGCCGAGCAGGGGGTCGGCCTCGGCCTCGGGCGACAGGGCGTCCGGCGCGAGGTTCGGAAAGTCCTCCGGCAGCGTCGCCGCCCAGTCGAGCCAGGCCTCGACCCGGGCGTCCGGCCAGTCGCGCGGCGCGACGACCTCGATCACCGCGTCTGGGCGTTCGATCCGCCGGACTTCCCGGTCGGGGGCCTGCATCGCCGAAAACCGCCTGTCGAAGCGCATGGTCGCCTCCGCCGCACCAGTACCGGGCTCAGCCTAGGCGTCAGCGGGGAGGACGGCAATAAATGTGGCGCGTCGACTGTCGTTTACCCACAAGATATAGCGGCGCCGCCTCTTCGGCGGCGGTTCTGGACTGGCGGGAGAGCGACGAGTATGGTCCGGCCGCGCCGCACGGGCGTTATTCCCTTCGTGCTTTCGGAAAAGACCGGTCCCGACGTGTTCAGCAAGATTTTCACCTGGTGGAACGGCGCCACCCTCGGCACCCTGTTCACGGTCAAGCGGCTGGGCGTGCTGATCGGGCAGGACGAGTTCGGCAACCGCTATTTCGAAGCCAAGACCAATCGCAACAGCTACGACGGCCGCAAGCGCCGCTGGGTGCTGTTCAACGGCTACGCCGACGCCTCCAAGGTTTCGCCCGACTGGCACGGCTGGCTGCACCACACCTTCGACGAGCCGCCGACGAAGGCGCCGCTGCCGCGCCGGGCGTGGGAAAAAGACCATCTCCCCAATCTGTCCGGAACGCCGTACGCTTGGCGTCCGAAGGGGTCGCTGGCCCGCGGGGGCGAGCGCGCCTCGGCCACCGGCGACTACGAGGCCTGGAAGCCTGAGTGACATGACCCGTGATCGGCTCCTGACGGTGGTGTGCGGCGCGGCCTTCGCCGCGGTCCTGACTGCGGGGCTGGTCCAGGCGCAGAGCGCGCCGCCCGCCACGCAGCCCGCCCTGCCGCCGCCGGTAGAGACGGAGCAGCCGGCCACCGAAGAGCCGCCGCCGGCGCCGGGCGAGGTGTCGCCCTCCGTCGTCCCGCCCGCCGAGCCGCTGCCGCCGCTCGATCCCGAACCCGAAGCCGAGGCGAAGGACGAGGAAGACGCGGAGAAGGCCGAGGCCTCGCCTGAGGCCGCCAAGCCGACCACGCCCGCGGGCCGGCCGCGTCACCAGGCGGCGATCCTGCAGGCGCTGGACAAGATCACCGCCGAGACCATCCGCTTCGAGGCCAAGGTGGGTCGCCCCGTGCGCTACAAGGGGCTGGTGTTCACCGTGCGCTCCTGCGAGACCACGGCCGCCGACGAGCCGATGCGCGACGCCGCGGCCTATGTCGAGGTCCGCTCCGAGCCGAAAATCCAGACCGAGAAGAAGCCGTCGCGCCAGGTGTTCCGCGGCTGGATGTTCGCCAGTTCGCCGGGCCTGAACCCGATCGAGCACCCGGTCTACGACGCCTGGCTGATCACCTGTAAGACCTCGGCGCCGGCCGCGGCGGGCTGAAGCGCGAAGAAGTCCGCGTCGGCTTCCAGCGCCCGCGCCAGCCTGCGCCGGTACTCGGCCCGGCCGATCTCCTCCGCTCCGAACTGCGCCAGATGCTCGGTCATGAACTGGGCGTCGAGCAGGCGGAAGCGTCCGGCGATCAGGCGCGCGACTAGATGGACCAGGGCAGTCTTGGACGCGTCCCGCTCGTCGGAGAACATGCTCTCGCCGAAGAACGCGCCGCCGATCGAAACGCCGTAGAGGCCGCCGACCAGGCCCTGGGCGTTCCAGCACTCCACGCTGTGCGCCGCGCCGCGGGCGAACAGGCCCAGGTACAGCTCGCGGATGGGGCCGTTGATCCAGGTGTCCTCCCGTCCGGGACGGCTTTCGGCGCAGGCGTCCAGCACCAGCTCGAAGGCGGTGTCGATGCGAACCTCGAAGCGGTCCGAGCGCACCGTGCGGGCCAGCCGCGAAGGCACGTGGAAACGCTCCAGCGGCAGCACGCCGCGACGCTCCGGATCGATCAGGAACACCCGCTCGTCGTCGCGCGTCTCGGCCATGGGGAAGATCCCCAGCCGGTAGCACTCGATCAGGTTCTCGACGGTGAACCCCTGCACGCCCTTCGATCGGACGTCAGCCGCCCCCCTTGATGTACTGTTCCAGCCAGTGGATGTGGTAGTCGCCCTTGACGATGTCCGGCTGGGTCAGCAGGTCCTGGAACAGCGGGATGGTCGTGTCGATGCCCGCCACCACCATCTCGCCAAGCGCCCGCTTCAGCCGCGCCACACACTCGGCCCGGTCGCGCCCGTGCACGATCAGCTTGCCGGCCAGGCTGTCGTAATAGGGGGGGATCGAGTAGCCGGTGTAGAGCGCGCTATCGAGGCGCACGCCCAGGCCGCCCGGAGCGTGGAAGTCGGTGATCAGGCCGGGCGAGGGGGTGAAGGTCCGCGCGTTCTCGGCGTTGATCCGGCACTCGATGGCGTGGCCCTCGAACTCGACGTCGGCCTGGCTGAACGACAGCGGCTCGCCGGCGGCGATGCGGATCTGCTCGCGCACCAGGTCGATGCCGGTGATCATTTCCGTAACCGGATGCTCGACTTGCAGGCGGGTGTTCATCTCGATGAAGAAGAACTCGCCGTCCTCGTACAGGAACTCGATGGTGCCCACGCCGAGGTAGCCGATCTTGCGGATCGCCTCGACGACGATGCCGCCGATCCGGTCGCGGGCGGCGGCGTCGAGCGCGGGGGAGGGGGCCTCCTCCAGCACCTTCTGGTGACGGCGCTGCAGCGAGCAGTCGCGTTCGCCCAGGTGGCAGACGTTGCCGTAGGCGTCGGCGATCACCTGCAGCTCGATGTGGCGCGGCCGCTGGAGGTAGCGCTCCATGTACACCGTGCCGTCGCCGAACGCGGCGGCGGCCTCGGTCTGGGCGGTGGAGACCGCCTCGGCCAGGCTGTCGGCGTCCTTGGCGACCTTCATGCCGCGCCCGCCGCCGCCGGAGGCGGCCTTGATCAGCACGGGGAAGCCGATCGCTTCCGCAGCCGCCATGGCTTCCTCGATCGAGGACACGCCGCCGTCGGAGCCCGGCACCACGGGGATGCCCGCGTCCTTGGCGGTCTGCTTGGCGCTGATCTTGTCGCCCATCACCCGGATGTGCTCGGGCTTGGGGCCGATGAAGGTCATGCCGTGGGCTTCGACGATCTCGGCGAAGCGGGCGTTTTCGGACAGGAAGCCGTAACCGGGGTGAATCGCCTGGGCGCCGGTGATCTCGGCCGCGGCGATGATCGAGGGCACGTACAGATAGCTCTTGGCTGCCGGCGCGGGGCCGATGCAGACGCTCTCGTCGGCCAGGCGCACGTGCATGGCCGAGGCGTCCGCCTCGGAGTGCACGGCCACGGTGGAGATGCCCATCTCCTTGCACGCCCGGTGGACGCGCAGGGCGATCTCGCCCCGGTTGGCGATCAGGATCTTGTCGAACATGGCGGGCGTCCTATTCGAGGACGACGAGCGGTTCGCCGAACTCGACCGGCTGGCTGTCGCCGACCAGAACCTCCAGCAGCACGCCGTCGCGCGGCGCCGGGATCGGGTTCATGGTCTTCATCGCCTCGATGATCAGCAGGGTCTGGCCCTGCTTCACGCGGTCGCCGGGCTTCACGAACGGATCGGCGCCGGGCGTGGCCTGGAGGTAGACCGTGCCGACCATCGGCGACTTCACCGGCTCGCCGCGTTGGGCGACGGGCGCGGCCGGGGCGGCTTGAGCAACCGCTGCGGGAGCGGTCGCGGGAGCCGGAGCTGCGGCGGCGGGCGCGGCCTGAGGCGCCGGCGCGTAGTGGACGGCCTGGGCGACCGGGGCGGCGGTCAGGGTGCGGGCGACGCGGATCTTCAGATCGCCGCGCTCCACCTCGATCTCGGACAGCTCCGTGTCGCGCAGGATGTCGGCCAGTTTGCGCACCAGCCGCGCGTCGATCTGTTCGCCGGGGACCTTGCCGTCAGCCATGTTCAAGCCTCGTCTTTCTTACGCCGTGCGGACCGCGCCGGTCAGGCGCAGCGCCGAGTCGACGGCGAGTTCGTAGCTCAGCGGGCCGAAGCCCTGGATGACGCCGGCCGCGGCCGGCGACACGAAGGAATGCCGTCTGAACTGCTCGCGAACCGCAGGGTTCGACAGATGGCACTCCACGATCGGGATGGACAGGGTTTTCAGCGCGTCCAGCAGCGCCACCGAGGTGTGGCCGTAGCCGGCCGGGTTGATCACCAGGGCCGAGGCCTGCTCGCGCGCCTCCTGCACCCAGTCTATCAACTCGCCCTCGTGGTTGGTCTGACGGAACACCACCTTGCGCCCGAACTCGGCCGCGCGGTTCTCGCAAAGCGCGCGCACCTGCTCCAGCGTGGTCTTGCCGTAGATGTGCGGCTCGCGCGCCCCCAGCAGGTTCAGGTTGGGGCCGTTCAGTACGTAGATGGGTTTGGCCATCCGCCCCCCGCCGAATCCGGCGCCCTTGTATCGTCGGGCGTCCGGCGTCACAAGCTCCGGCCTCGGAGCGAGCGATGCGGCTGACGATCAACGGCGAGGAACGCGAGACGACGGCGGCGACGGTGGCCGACCTGGTCGCCCAGCTGGAGCTGGACGTGCGCAAGGTCGCGGTCGAACGCAACCTCGCCATCGTCCCCCGCTCCCTCTACGCCCAGACGCCGCTGATCGAGGGCGACCGGCTGGAGATCGTGCAGTTCGTGGGCGGCGGGTGAGGCGTTGATATGCGCATCAATGATGCGTATTGTGATGTCACCCCTGCGGAGTAGCTCGCCATGCGCACGACCTTGTCTCTCGACGACGACCTGCTGGCGGCAGCTAGGGATTACACCGGGCTGACCGAGACCTCCGCTCTGGTGAAGGAGGCTTTGAAAGCGCTGGTCGAGCGCGAGGCGGCAAGGCGCCTGGCGCGTATGGGGGGGACCGAGCCGGATCTCCAGCCTATTCCACGCCGCCGCCCGTGATCCTGGTAGATACGTCGATCTGGGTCGACCATCTGCGGGAGGGCGACTCTGGTCTCGCGCGCCTCCTCGAAGACCGGCGCGTACTCGTTCATCCCTACGTAATCGGCGAACTGGCGTTGGGACATCTGAGAGACCGGCGGCAAGTGCTCTTGAGTCTGGGCCGCCTTCCGCAAATCGAGGTCGCGAGGCACGACGAGGTCCTCGCACTGATCGAAGCAGCGAGGCTGGCAGGAACTGGTATCGGGTATGTCGACGCCCACCTTCTCGCGAGCATACGGCTGAGGCCGGGTTCGACCCTGTGGACCGGAGACAAGCGGCTTGCCGCGGTGTCCGCCGGACTGGAGCTAGGGTCGACGCACTGATGCGCTTCCTTGCTCGTGCAGGCAGGGATAAACACTGCCCATGAACGCGCACGCCGCCATCGAAGACACCTGGACCGTCGCCGGCCGCACTTTCCGCTCGCGGCTGATCGTGGGGACGGGGAAGTACAAGGACTACGCCACCAACGCCGCGGCGGCGGAGGCCGCGGGCGCGGAGATCGTCACCGTGGCGGTGCGCCGCGTGAACCTCAGCGACCCCAAGCAGCCGATGCTGACCGACTTCGTGCGGCCGGACCGGTTCACCTACCTGCCCAACACCGCCGGCTGCTTCACTGGCGAGGACGCGATCCGCACCCTGCGGCTGGCGCGCGAGGCGGGCGGCTGGTCTCTTGTGAAGCTTGAGGTGCTGTCTGACGCCAAGACCCTCTATCCGGACATGGAGGAGACGCTGCGGGCGCTGAAGCTGCTGGTGGCCGACGGCTTCGACGTGATGGTCTACTGCTCCGACGACCCGGTCTACGCGCGCAAGCTGGAGGATGCGGGCGCCGCGGCGATCATGCCGCTGGGCGCGCCGATCGGCTCGGGGCTCGGCATCCAGAACCAGGTGAACATCCGCCTGATCGTCGAGCAGACCAAGGTGCCGGTGCTGGTCGACGCCGGCGTCGGCACCGCCTCGGACGCGGCGGTGGCGATGGAGCTCGGCTGCGACGGCGTGCTGATGAACACCGCCATCGCCGAAGCGAAGGACCCGATCAGAATGGCGACCGCCATGCGCCACGCGGTGATCGCCGGGCGGGAGGCGTACCTGGCCGGCCGCATGCCCAAGAAGCGCTACGCCGACCCGTCGAGCCCACTGGCGGGTTTGATTTAAGCCCTCTCCCATAGGGAGAGGGAGGGGCCCGCGCCGAAGGCGTGGGAGGGTGAGGGGTTACAGGGCCGTCCGAAAAGAGCTGTGACTCTCATCCCCCGCGCGAACCTGCGCCCGAGCGCTCCGGTGCGCGGGACCCCCCTTCTCCCGGAGGGAGAAGGGATGCAACTCAGCCCTTCTTCGCCTTCGCGATCGCCTGGGTCAGCGACTCCGGTCCGCGGAACTCCAGCACTTCGCCGCCGACGATGAAGGTTGGGGTTCCGGAGGCGTTCAGCTGTTCCGCAAGCTTGTGGATGTCGCCGATCTGGTCGGACACCTCGGCCGAACCGAGGGTCGCTTTGGCGCGGTTCAGGTCGACGCCGTTGGCGGCCAGGATCCGGTCCACTGTCGGCATGTCCAGCGCCTCGGCCGACATCAGGGCCTGGTGCACCGGCAGGTAGCGCCCCTGCGCCTTGGCGGCCAGGGCGGCCCGGGCGGCGTATTCCGACACCGGCTCGCCGCCGCGATCCAGGATCGGCCACTCCTTGAAGACGAAGCGCACGTCAGGATTGGCGTTCGCCATGCGCACGTAGTCGGCGGCGATGGTCTTGCAGTAGGGGCAACGGTAATCGAAGAACTGGACCACCACGACCTTGGCGTTCTGCGGGCCCAGGGCGAAGTCGCGGGGGTCGCGCTCCAGCCCTTTCAGGTTCTGGCGGATCGCCTTTGCGGCCGCCTCGCGCGCCTGCACGGCCTTGTTCTGCTCCAGCTTCAGCAGCGCCTCCTCCAGCACCTCGGGGTGCTCGAGCAGGTAGGTCCGCACCTTGGCGCCGAACGCCGGGTCGCTGGTCTTCTCGCCCGAGCAGGCGCCCAGGGCCAGGAGCAGGCTTAAGGAGACGGCGGCGATCCGGCGCATCGGGGGTCCTTCAGGGGCGGAGAGGGCGGTCAGCCGGCGCCGATCGCCTTGAGGTCGTCGTCGGTCGGGTCGGAGACCAGCACGATGTCGGTGGCGCGGCGCCAGTCCGGGGTGTCCTTGGCCAGCATCTCGCGTGCACGCATGGCGAAGGTCTTGGCCTCGCGCTTTTCACCCACGGCGTAGTGGTACTCCGCCGCCGCCAGCCGCGCTTGGCCCGGCATGTCCTTGGCGTCGAACGCCTGAGACAGCAGCCGCCAGGCGAAGGCGTTGTCGTTCTCGAAGGTCAGGGCCTTGCCGAGCTCGGCGATCGCCTCCTCGACGCGTTCCTTCTTGTCCAGCGCCAGCAGGGTCTGGGCCAGGTTCACCCGCAGCAGCGGCGCGTCCGGTTTCAGCTCGACCGACTTGCGGTGGGCCGGCTCGGCCAGAGCCGGGCGGGCGCTCTCGAAGTAGATCTGGCCCTTCAGCTCCCACAGGTACGGATTCTCCGGCTGCTCGGCCAGCAGGGCGTCCAGCAGGGTCAGCGCCCGGTCGAAATCGGTGGAGCGATAATAGGCGATGGCGCGCGCGTACCGGGCGGGGAAGGAGGCGTCCTTCTCCTTGTACTTGACGAAGGTCTGCTGCGGCGGGTTCAGGAACCCGTCCAGCTTGGCCTTCACCAGGGCGTGCTCGGTCTGCGCTTCGGCCGTGTCGGGCTTGTCGTAGTTCGGCATCGTCTCGACACGCCGGCGCAGCGCCTCGATACGCTCGGACGACAGGGGGTGGCTGCGGAAGAATTGGTACTTCTTCGCCTCGGAGAACACCTCCTGGTAGCGGAAGTTGTCGAAGAACTCGACCAGCCCCTTGCCCGACAGGCCCGCCTGGTCCAGCGCGGTGGCCGCGGCCTGGTCGGCCGAGCCTTCCTGCACGCGTGAGTAGGTGAGCACGCCCAGGGTGCCGAAATAGCTCGAACTGCCGATCAGGGCGGCGCCCGCGTCGGGCGCGCCCGCCAAGGCGGCCATGATGCCCAGGCCCATGGTCAGCAGGAACGGCTTCATGCCGGCCTTCTGCATCTCGCCCTGGCGCACGATGTGGCCGCCGGAGATGTGGCCCGCCTCGTGGGCGATCACGCCCAGCAGCTGGTTCGGCGTCTCCGCCTCCTGGATCAGGCCGGTGTGCAGGAAGATGTTCTGCCCGCCGGTGACGAAGGCGTTCAGCTCCTTGTCGGCGATCAGGTAGAAGCTGACGTCGTCCGGCCGCAGGCCCGAGGCCTTGAGCACGGGCTCAGAGCGCTTGCGCAGGATCTCCTCGATCTCGGTGTCGCGGATCAGCGACTGCGCCTGGGCAACGGGCGCGACGAGGGTCGCGACCGCGGCGACAGCGGCCGCGAGCAGGACCGAAACGCGTCTGGGGGAGGCCATGATCGACTGCAAGCTCCTCGTTCACCCCCGCCGCGCGGCCGCTCTCGCGACCGCGCCGTCAACTTAGTCCCTCGTCACCGCCGGCGCCACCAACCCCGCTTGGGCTGGGCCGGAGGCGTCGAGATCTCCGCCGGATCGGGCGCACGCGGCGGCGGAGCCGCCTCGGCGCCGACCAGCTCCAGCACCGGTTCCGGCGCGGGCGCCGGAGCGGGCTCGGGCTCCGCCTCGGCCGCGAGCGGCTCCGGTTCGGCGACGGTTTCGACGACCGGTTCCGGCTCGGGATCGGCGGGAGCCTCCAGGGCCGGAGCAGGCGTCAGGTCGACCGTCTCCTCCGTTTCCGACTTTTTGCGGGCGCGCACCCGCCGACGCTTCGGCGGAGCGGCCGTATCCGCTTCCGGCGCCTCCAGCGCGGGCGGCGCTGCTGCGGGCGCATCCTGCGCGATCGCTTCGGGCGCTGCGGCCGAGGCGGGCGCTTCCGCCGCCGGGCGGGCGCCCTGCTGGCCGTTCAGCCGCTCGATCGGGTCGAACCAGACGTAGGGGTCCTCCAGCGACGGCGTGCGGCCGCGCACCCAGAGGTAGGGGTCGCGCTCGCGGCCCTCCTCGCGCATGCGGCGACCGCCCCGGCGTCCGCGGCGGCGGCGGCGGTTGCGGCCTTCCTCCTCGGTCTCGCCGGCCACGGGACGGTCCTCGTCCTCGTCGCCTTCCTCGGCGTCCGCGCCTTCGGCGCTCGCGGGGCGGGCGTCGTCGAACTCGTCGCGCCGTCCGCCGCGGCGACGACGGCGGCGACGGCCGCCGCGGCGGCCCTCGTCGCGATCCCGGTCGCGTTCGCCGCCCTCGCGCGGGGCGCGGGCCTCGCGGGGAGAGGCGTCCTCCGCCTCGTCCTCGTCGCCTTCGGCCTCGAGCGCCTCGTCTTCGACTTCTTCCTCGTCCTCGTCGGCGATCTCGTCGTCCTCGTGGGCGTCGTAGGACACCCGAGCCAGCGGCTCCGGCTTGGCGACGGGGAAGCCTTCCAGCGTCTCGGTGCGGTCGACCGCGTGGTCTGCGCGGCCGAGGCTGTCGTCCACCATGACGGTCACGAACAGACCCTGCGTCTGGTGCAGGCGCAGCAGGAACTCGCGCTTGTGGTTCAGGACGTACAGCGCGACCTCGGCCGGCAGGCGCAGGGTGCAGGCCCCGGCGCCGCCGCGCACGCACTCCATTTCCACCGCCCGCAGCGCCTGCAGGGCGCCGGACTCCACCGAGCGCACCCGGCCTGAACCCTGGCAGTGCTCGCAGACGTGGGTGGTGCCTTCCAGCACGCCGGTGCGGCGGCGCTGGCGACTGATCTCCATCAGGCCGAAGCCGGAGATCTTGCCCATCTGGATGCGCGCCCGGTCGTCGGCCAGGGCGTCCTTCATCCGCTTCTCGACGGCGCGGTTGTTCTTCGACTCCTCCATGTCGATGAAGTCGATGACGATCAGCCCGGCCAGGTCCCGCAGGCGCAGCTGGCGCGCCGCCTCGTCGGCGGCCTCCAGGTTGGTCTTCAGCGCCGTCGCCTCGATGTTGCGCTCCTTGGTGGCGCGCCCGGAGTTGACGTCGACGGCGACCAGGGCCTCGGTCTGGTTGATGACGATGTAGCCGCCGGACTTCAGCGGCACGACCGGCGAGTGGATCTGCTGGAGGACGTCCTCCACCCGGTGCTTGACGAACAGCGGCGTCGGGTCGCGGTGCAGCTGGATCTTCTTGGCCTGCGACGGCATCAGCATGCGCATGAACTCGCGCGCGTCGCGGAAGCCTTCCTCGCCCTCGACGAAGATGTTCTCGACGTCCTTGTCGAACATGTCGCGGATGGCGCGTTTGACGAGGTCTTCCTCCTCGTAGATCAGCGCCGGCGCGATCGACTTCAGCGTGGTCTCGCGGATGCTTTCCCACAGCCGCAGCAGGTACTCGTAGTCCCGCTTGATCTCCTGCTTGGTGCGCTTGGCGCCCGCCGTGCGGACGATCAGCCCCATGCCCTGCGGCACTTCGAGGCTCTGCGCGATGGTCTTCAGGCGCTTGCGGTCGGTGGCGGTGGTGATCTTGCGGCTGATGCCGCCGCCCCGGTCGGTGTTGGGCATCAGCACGCAGTAGCGGCCGGCCAGCGACAGGTAGGTGGTGAGCGCCGCGCCCTTGTTGCCGCGCTCCTCCTTGACGACCTGGATCAACAGGATCTGGCGGCGCTTGATCACCTCCTGGATCTTGTAGCGCCGCATCATGCGACGGCGCAGGCGCGCCTCCTGCGCGGAGACCTCGCCCTCGTCGTCGTCGGACTCGTGTTCGTCGGCGTCCTCGTCCTCGTCGTCGGCCGCGGCCATGATGGCTTCGCGGTCGGCGACCGGGATCTGGTAGTAGTCCGGATGGATTTCGTCGAAGGCCAGGAACCCGTGACGGTTGCCGCCGTATTCCACGAAGGCGGCCTGGAGACTGGGTTCGACCCGCGTCACCTTGGCCAGATAGATGTTTCCGCGCAGCTGCTTCTTGGCGCGGCTCTCGAAGTCGAACTCCTCAACCCGGGGGCCGTCCACCACGGCGACGCGGGTTTCTTCCGCGTGCGCCGCGTCGATCAACATATTCTTGGGCATCAAATAGGTCTCCACGGCGCGCTGCGGACCCGAAGGCGCGGCGCCGGTGTTGTAGGGGGACGGCGCGCGCACGGTCGGCCCGGCCGCTCGTGGCGGCGTGCTCGGCAGGTGACCGGAGAAGGGCGAGTGCGTCGCAGCCCATCAGGCTCTGTTATCCCTAGGCGCGCCGGAAGGCGCGTGTCGGTGACGCCGCGTGTCCGAATGTTCGGGTTGTACGGCGCGGGGCGCGCGATCGTCCGGGGGGCGTCAGGCGCCGCGTCCGGGTTCGCGCGGCCGGAATGTGCAAAACGCCGCGCCCAAATGCAAGGCGCGTCAATTTCTTTCCGCAAATTAACGTTTTATCTAGAGGGGTAGTGCAGAGTACGCGTCCGCCATGTCCTCCAGGATCATCCCAAGACTGCTGAAGGCGCTGTTCGGCGAGCCGAAGCGCGCCGCCCTGACCGGGGTGATCGCCGCGGCCGTGGGCTTCGGCGCGGTCGGCGCCCAGGGCGCCCCGTCCGGCGGGGTCCTGAAGGTCCGCACCGGCGGCGACTCGCAGTCCACCCGCGTGGTGGTCGAACTGGACCGCTCGGTGAAGGGCAAGCTGCTGGCCGACGCCGGCGACAAGGTCGTGGTCGCCCTGCCGGGCGTGCACCCCACCGCCGATCTCCAGGGACGCGGCGCGGGCCTGGTCAAGGACTGGTCGGTCGATCACGCAGCCGGCGCCGCGCGGGTGAAACTGAACCTGACCCGCAACGCGGCGGTGAAGCGCCGCTTCCTGCTGCCGCCCGGCGACGGCGTGAAGGTCTACCGCTACGTGGTCGACCTTGAGCCGGTGGCGGCGACCGCCGCGGTCGTGGCCACCAAGGCGGTGAAGGCTGCGCCGGTTCCGGTCAGGGCGACGTCGCCGAAGAAGCCGTCCCGGCGCGTGATCGTGCTGGACGCAGGCCACGGCGGCAAGGACCCGGGCGCCTCGGGCGCCCACGTCCGCGAAAAGGCGATCACCTTGGCCGCGGCCAAGGCGCTGAAGGCGCAGCTGGAGAAGACCGGCCGCTACAAGGTCGTGCTGACCCGCGACGCCGATGAATACATCCCGCTGGAGACCCGCGTGCAGATCGCGCGTAAGGCCGGCGCGGACCTGTTTTTGTCCCTGCACGCCGACGCGGGGACCGACGCCGCCATGCGCGGCGCCAGCGTCTACACCCTGTCCGACAAGGGCGCCGATCGCGCGGCCAAGAAGGCGCTCGGGCGCGAGGACTGGCTGAAGGACGCGGCGCACACCGGCAAGGACGCCTCGGTCAACCGGATCCTGATGGACCTGACCCAGCGCGCCACCAAGAACCGTTCGGCCGCCTTCGCCAAGGTGCTGCTGGAGCATGTCGACGACGAGGCGCCCCTGCTGCGCCGCAGCCACCGCGACGCCGGCTTCGTCGTGCTGCTGGCGCCGGACGTGCCCGCCGCCCTGCTGGAGATGGGCTTCATCACCAACCGCGACGACGAGAAGCTGCTGACCGACGCCAAGCGGCGCAACCAGCTCACCGCCGCCGTGGCCCGCGCCATCGACGCCTACTTCGAGGGCGAGACGTCCTACCCGTCCGTCGCCGCCGCGCCCTGAACACGGCTTCGCCGCCTTTGCCATCCACGCTCTGACTCGGTAAGACGGATGCTTGGGTGCGGGGTGTCGGTCCCGGAGGGCGTAAGCGGTGAAGTCTGCCGAACGTTGGTTCGCGATGGCGGGCGTCGCCGTGCTCAGCGCCGTGGCGGTGGCGGGTTTCGCCCTGGCCGTCTACGCGGCCTGGCTGTTCCACGACCTACCTGACGCCGGCGAACTGGCCGAATACCGTCCGCCCACCGCCACCCGCGTCTACGGCTGGGAAGGCACCCTGATCGGGGAGTTCTCCAGCGAGCGGCGCATCTTCGTGCCCTACGACGAGATTCCGCCGGTGGTGATCCGCGCCTTCCTGGCCGCGGAGGACCGCAACTTCTTCCAGCACGGCGGGATCGACGTAGCCGGCATGGGCCGGGCCATGGCCAAGAACGCGCTGAACTTCGTTCAAGGGCGCCGGCTCGAAGGCGGATCGACCATCACCCAGCAGGTGGCCAAGAACGTCCTGCTGAACAGCGACGCCACCATCGGCCGCAAGCTGAAGGAAGCGATCCTGGCCCGGCGGCTGGAGGCCACGCTCGACAAGGAGCAGATCCTCGAGCTGTACCTGAACGAGATCTTCTTGGGCTACCGGTCGTACGGGGTGGCCTCGGCGGCCTACAACTACTTCGGCAAGTCCCTGAACGCCCTGACCCCGGCCGAGGCCGCCTATCTGGCCGCCCTGCCGAAGGGGCCTAACAACTACCACCCGATCAAACGCAAGGCGCAGGCGATCCGCCGCCGCGACTGGATCCTGACCGAGATGGGCCAGCTCGGCTGGCTGGACCGCGACGTGGTCAGGAAGGCGGTGGCCGAGGACCTGGTGGTCCAGGACAAGCCCAAGCGCGCCCAGTACGCCGACGCCGACTTCTTCGTCGAGGAGGTGCGCCGCCGCGCCGTCGGCCTGCTCGGCCGCAAGAAGGTGTACGAGGACGGCTACTACATGCGCACCACCCTGGATCCGCGGTTGCAGACCGCGGCACGGGTGTCGCTGATGAAGGGGCTGGAGGACTACGACCGGCGCCACGGCTGGCGCGGCGCCTGGGGCAACGTCCAGATCGCGCCCGGCTGGCAGAAGGAGGCGCTGTCCAAGTCGCCGCCCGCCGAGCGCCGCAACTGGCGCGCCGCCGTGGTCGAATCGGCCGGCTCGGAGGTGCGCGTGCGCCTCGCCCTGGGCGGGGGAGGGCGGCTGGCGTCCGCCGACGTGGCGTGGGCTCGCGCCGGCAAGGGGCTGAAGCCCGGCGACCTGGTGTTCGTCGAACCTAACGCCTCAGGCGAGTTCAACCTGCGCCAGGTGCCCATCGTCAACGGCGCCCTCGTGGCGATCGAGCCGTGGTCGGGCCGGGTGGTCGCCATGGTGGGCGGCTACAGCTACTCGGTCTCGAGCTTCAACCGCGCCACCCAAGCCCAGCGCCAGCCGGGTTCGGCGTTCAAGCCGTTCGTCTACGCCACCGCGCTGGAGAACGACTTCACCCCGGCCAGCATCGTGCTGGACGCGCCGATCACCTTCACCGACCGGGCGGGCAACGTCTGGTCCCCGGAGAACTACTACAAGCAGTTCTACGGGCCCCAGACCCTGCGCAAGGGTCTGGAGCTGTCGCGCAACGTCATGACCGTGCGCCTGGCCCAGCAGGTCGGCATGCGCAAGATCCGCGAGGACGCGATCAAGTTCGGCGTGGTCGAGGACATGGCGCCGGTGCTGTCGATGGCGCTGGGCGCGGGCGAGACCACGCCCATGAAGCTCACCGCCGCCTACGCCGCCTTTGCGAACGGCGGCCGCCGGGTCGAGCCGCACCTGATCGAGCTGGTTCAGGACCGCGACGGCGAGGTGATCTACCGGGCCGAAAAGCGCCGCTGCAACAACTGCCGCCGGTTCGGCGGGGAGGAGTCGCCGCGCATTCCGCCGGGCGGCGACCAGGTGATGGACCCGATCACCGCCTACCAGATCACCTCCATGCTGGAAGGCGTGGTCCAGCGCGGCACCGCCACCCAGGCGCGGGTGCTGGAGCGGCCGGTGGCCGGCAAGACCGGCACCACCAACGAATACCGCTCGGCCTGGTTCGTCGGCTACACGCCGAGCCTGGTGGTGGGCGTGTTCATCGGCTTCGACGACAACCGTTCGCTCGGCAACGGCGAGGCCGGGGCGGTGACCGCGGTGCCGGTGTTCGTGGACTTCATGAAGGAGGCCGTGAAGGGCCGCCCGGTGGAGACCTTCGCCAAACCCAAGAACGCCAAGTTCGCGCTCGTGCGCGGCTTCGAGGAGGCGTTCCGCCCCGGCACCGAGCCCAGCGCCCTGCAACAGCAGCAGGCCGGCGCGCGCGCCACCGGGCCCCAGCCCTACGATCAGGTTTGGAAGGACGGCCTGACCGGCGCCGACAGCGCCGCCGACGCGGTCGCCCCGCCTCCGGCGCAGCCGCCGCCGCCCAAGAAAGTGCCCGAGGACCTGAGCGGGCTTTACTGAGCGGGTTGTGAGCGCGGCCCCGCCGCGCTATCTCCCGCGCCCCTGAGACGGGCGCGCCTGTCGTGCGCCCGCCTTCCACGGAGCTTCATCATGAGACCGGATGTCGAGGCCATGGCGGCCGACATCGAGCAGTCCGCGGGACTGCTCAGGAGGCGACTTTGACTGGGACCCCGCCCTCCGTCGCCTCGACGAACTGAACGCCCGGGTCGAGGACCCGACCCTCTGGGATGATCCGACCGAGGCCCAGGCCGTGATGCGCGAGCGCAACCGGCTGGCCGGCCAGGTCGAAGCCGTGCGCGCGCTCGAGCGCGAGCTGGCCGACGCCCTTGAATTCGCCGAGCTGGCCGAGGAGGAGGGCGACGACGCCTCGATCGAGGAGGTCCGCGCGACGCTCCGCGCCCTCAAGGACCGCGCCGGCCGGGCCGAACTCGAGGCGCTGCTGTCGGGCGAGGCCGACGGCAACGACGCCTATCTAGAGGTCAACTCCGGCGCCGGCGGCACCGAGTCCAACGACTGGGCGAACATGCTGCTGCGCATGTACACCCGCTGGGCCCAGCAGCACGGCTATCAGGTCGAGGTGATCGAGGAGACCGGCGGCGAACAGGCCGGGATCAAGTCGGCCACCATCCAGGTGAAGGGGCCCAACGCCTACGGCTGGTTGAAGACCGAAGCCGGCGTGCACCGGTTGGTGCGCATCAGCCCCTACGACTCCAACGCCCGGCGCCACACCAGCTTCTCGTCGATCTGGGTCTATCCCGTGGTCGACGAGACCATCGAGATCGAGATCAATCCGGCCGACGTGCGCACCGACACCTACCGCGCGTCCGGGGCCGGCGGCCAGCACGTCAACAAGACCGACTCGGCGGTGCGCCTGACGCACATCCCGACCGGCACCGTGGTCGCCTGCCAGGCCGGCCGCTCCCAGCACCAGAACCGCGACGAGGCGTGGAAGATGCTGCGCGCGCGCCTGTACGAGCTGGAGCTGCAGAAGCGCGAGGCCGCCGCCCAGGCGCTCGAGGACCAGAAGACCGACATCGGCTGGGGCCACCAGATCCGGTCCTACGTCCTGCAGCCGTACCAGATGGTGAAGGACCTGCGCACCGACGTGGAGACCTCCGACACGCAAGGCGTGCTGGACGGCGACCTGGACCAGTTCATGGGCGCGGCCCTGGCCCAGCGCGTCGGCGCGACGCGCGACGCGGCGGCCTAGAAACGAAGAAGGGCGGGGACCTCGCGATCCCCGCCCTCGTTCGTTCAAGCTCGAACCCGTATCAGCCCGCCGGCTTCAGCTCGATGAGCTGGGCCGTGTCCGAGGTCTGGGACCAGGACGGGGTGGTGAAGCCGACCGGGGCGTGGTGCTGCTGGGGCGCCTCGCCCTTGCGGATCTGCAGGCAGCGGCCCTGGAAGTAGGCGCCGACGTCGATCGACAGCTGCTCGTGGTTGATGTCGCCGTCCACGTAGGCGGTGCCCATCAGCTTGACCTGCTTGCCGGAGACCGCGCCGACGATGCGGCCGCGGACCTCGACGTAGTCGGCCTGCACGCCGCCTTCGACGTTGCCGGTCTCGCCGATGGTCAGACGGCCCACCTTCACGTCGCCGCGCACGGTGCCGTCGATGTGCAGGTCGCCGGCGCCGGAGACGTTGCCCTCGAACACCAGGTCCGAAGCCAGCACCGAGGCCATCTTGGCCGCGGCCGGGGAGGGCGCGCGGGTCTGCTGCGGGGCGCCGAGCTCGGGCAGCGGCGGAACCGGAACGCTGTGACCTTCCGGGCGGGCGGGCTTGCTAGTTTTGTTGAACATAATCTCCGGCCTTCACGAAGCGAGCGGGGTTTTGAGGACGGCCGTTCACCCAGATTTCGTAGTGCAGGTGAACGCCGGTGGATCTTCCGGTGGAGCCCATGGCTCCGATGCGCTGGCCCACGCCGACGCGCTCGCCCGGGCGGACGGAGATCGTCTGCAGGTGGGCGTAGCGGGTCTTGTAGCCGGCGCCGTGGTCGACCTCGACGGTGTTGCCGTAGCCCGAGCGCACCCCCGCGTAGCTCACCACGCCGGGCGCGGTGGAGCGGATGGGCGTCAGGAACGGACCGGCGAAGTCCAGGCCGGTGTGCAGGGCCGGGCGGCCGTTGAACGGGTCGAAGCGCAGGCCGAAGCCGCTGGTGGTGCGCACCTCGTGCGCCGGCCGCGCGAACGGCAGCCGCTCGGCCGCGTTCGACAGGGCGCGCATGTCGCTGAGGTTGTTGGCGGCGCTGTGGATGCGGGCGGCGAAGTTCTCGTCCACGTCCAGCACCGCGCCCAAGGCCTTCGGGTCCTTGGCGTCGACCAGCGGCCCGCCCAGGCCCGTGCCGGAGCCGGAGTAGGCGGCGGGGTTCAGCCCGGCCAGGCGGAAGGCCAGCCGCAGCCGCTCGGCGCGGCTCTTGGCGAAGTTCTCGGCGCGGGCGACCAGGCGCTCCTGGTCCATGCGCACGGCCAGCACGCGCTCGGCCGGGGAACGGTTCTCGGCGTCGGCCAGGACGGTCGGGGCCAGCACCTGATCGGCGCCGGGCACGCCCTTGAACTGGGTCATCACCTGGGCGAGGGCGGCGTGGCGGCGTTCGACGGTGACCGCCAGTTCGTCCACCGAGCCCGAGGTCTCGACCAACCGCGCCACCGCGCTGTCCAGCCGCGCCTGCCGGTCGGCCATCAGCCGCTCGTAGCGGGCCTTGGTCTTGGCGACTTCCTTGTCGACAGTCGTCAGGGCGAAGGCGTTAAGCGCCATCGACGCGGTCGAGAGAATCGTCCAGCATCCGAGAGCGCCGCCGACAGCGGCCAGAAGGACTTGCTTGCGGGTGCTGAGTATATAGCCACGGGTTTCACCTCCGGAACGGAGGTAGAGATGCCGTTCTGGAAACAGGCGTTCGACCCAATGGCGTACGTCCGCCATGCTCATGCCCCCGAAAACCCACCTGGATTTCCGAATTTATGCCTTGAAGCCTTGAGGTCGCGCAAGAGGGCGCGGCTCGCGACAGGCACGATCCGTCATCCGTATTCTTCGGGCGATGCTCGAAACCGGCTCGTTCGCCTACCAGGGGTATTTGAACGACGATCTAAAGCGCCGCGCTCTATTCTTGCGGAGCATAGAACACCACGTCCGCTTTCAAGTTCCTTAAGGCCGATCTGAAATTCGCCTTTCAGCAAAACAGCCCCGGACGGACGGATCGCGGACCCGTTTCGACCCGCGAGAACACGATGGCGTGAAGCTTGGCCGCACCCCGGTCCCGACGATCTTTAACGAGAGGGACGCGGGTTCAGCAGCGGGCGCCCGGCAGGGGCGCCGAGCCGCCGCCGCGGGTACGGCTCAGCCTGCGACCACCCGTCGCGAGGGTCGCACGCGCGCCCCGGGTTCACCCGCCGTTCAGATCGCGTACCGCTTTCATCACCTCGGCGACATGGCCCGGCACCTTCACCTTGCGCCAGACGCGGCGGATCACCCCGTCGCCGTCGATCAGGAAGGTGGAGCGGTCCACGCCCATGTAGCTGCGGCCGTACATGCTTTTTTGAACCCAGGCGCCGTAAGCCTCCACCACGCCCCCGTCGTCCGACCCGAGGATCAGATCGAGACCGTGTTTGGCTTTGAACCTGTCGTGGCTGGCGGCGGAGTCCTTGGACACGCCGATCACGGTCGCGCCCGCGGCGGCGAAGTCGGGGGCTGCGGCGGTGAAGTCTATCGCCTGTTTGGTGCAGCCCGACGTATCGTCCTTCGGATAGAAGTACAGCACGACCGTGCGGCCCCGGAGATCGGCCAGCCGCACCCGTCCGCCGCCGTCGGCGGGCAGGTCGAATTCGGGGGCTTTGGAACCGGGTTGCAGCGTCTGGTCGGTCATCGGGGCCTCGGGCTCGGACTTGGGGCGCTCGTTCGCGGGGGCGGAACATACAGCCGCGCTCGCCTCCGTCCATACGCCGCGCCGAACGCGCCGGATCGACCGTGCTGAGGGCGCCGCTGCATCGCAACTGGATGATCGCGGCCGGCGCGCTGGGCGTGCTGCTGCTCGTGCTCGCTGGGCTGGCGCTGCGGCTGGCGGCCGGCCCGATCGGCGCCGACTGGCTGAAGCCCGGCATAGAGCGAGGCCTGGCCGCCCAGGTGGACGGCGGCCGCGCCCGCGTGGGCTCGGTCGGGATCGCCTGGTTCGGCGAGGCCAGGTCGCTGGGGCTGCAACTGGGCGACGTGCGCCTGACCGACCGCAAGGGGCGCGAGGTGGTCCGCGCCCGGCGCGTCCAGACCGCCTTCGCGCTCGACGGCTTCTTCGGCTTCACCCCCGCGCCCGGCCGCATCGCCGCCGAAGACTTCTTCGCCGCCGTGTCGGTCTCGCCGCGCGGGCGTTACGAGCTGGGCTACGAGGCGGCGGGCGCGCCGGACAAGCCTTCCAGCCTGGGCCGCATCTTCGCCGACCTGACCGGGCGCGAGCGTCTGGGCCGGCCGGTCAGCTTCCTGCGCCAACTGGACCTTCGGCGCGGCAGGCTGGCGCTGAAGGAGACCGCCGGGCCGGTGTCCTGGGTCGCCGACGTGCGCGCCTTGCGCTTCGACAAGACCGGCGGGCTGCTGACCGCCGACGCCGACCTGTCGATCGCCCGCCCCGGCGCCGCGCCGTCCACGCTCAAGGCCCGCGCCGAAGGCCGGGTAGGCCTGAGTCAGGCCTTCCTGCGGGCCGAGGTTCGCGACCTGGTCCCCGCGCGGGTGTTTCCCTCCGTCGGCGCCACCCGGCCGCTGTCGGCGCTGGACGCGGTGGTGCGCGGGCGCGGCTCGGTCGCCTACGGCGTCCGCACCGGGGTGCGCGCGGCCGACCTGTCGGTCGAGGCGGGCGCCGGGACCCTGCGCTTCGGCGGGGTGGAGCAGGCGTTCGAACAGGCCTCCGTCGTCGCCGACTTCGACCCCCGCACCGGCGAGGTGGCCCTCACCCGCCTGCTGGTCGCCGCCGAGCGCACCCGCGCCGACGTCCACGGCCGTTTCCGCCTGGTGCCCGAGGATCGCGCCCGCCGCCGTCACGCCCGCTTGGAGTTCGACTTGGCCGGCCCGACCCTGGTCGGCGCCCTGGCCCCCGACGCCCCGCCCCAGCAGATGACCGACGTGTCGGCCAGGGGGCGCTACGTGCCCGCCCGCCGCCGCCTGGAGCTGACCCGCGCCAGCGCCCGCCTGCCGGGCGCGGTCGCCTCGGTCCAGGGGGTGCTGTTCCGCAATCGCCGGGGCGACCTCGGGGCCGAGCTGACCGCGCGCCTGAACGGCGCCGTCGGTTGCGACCAGGTGTTCGCCTTCTGGCCGCAAACGCTCGGCGTCTCGGCCCGGGAGTGGCTGCACCGGGGCCTCGCCCAGGCTCGCATCACCAACGCCGTCTTCACCCTGGACGCGCCGGCCGGCGCCTTCCGCCGCGAGATACTGCGCGACGAGGAGCTGAAGCTGACCGGCGACTTCGCCCAGACCGGCCTGCGGTTCTCCGACACCATGCCCGCGGTCGAGGACGGGGCCGGGTCGTTCGTCCTGCACGGCAACAGCTTCGACCTGTCGCTGAAGTCCGGTCGTATGCGGGGCGTGGCGCTGAGCGAGGGGAGCATCGCCATCCCCAAGCTGAAACCCGAGGGTCAGAAGGCGCTGATCAAGGCGCGGGCGGTCGGCTCCGCCCGCGAGATGCTGCAGATCGTCGACGGCGGGCCGTCGAAGCTGATCACCAAGGCCGGCTTCGCGCCGGAGCGCCTGGACGGTCGCGCAGACGTGCGGATCGAGATCGAGCGGCCGATGCTGCTGGAGGTGGATCCCGGCGACGTGGAGGTCCGCTACGAGGGCGTGGTGCGCGCCGCCTCGGTGACCGCCGCGGCGCTCGGATGGGACCTGACCGGGGGCGACCTGAAGGTCGAGGGCACCGCCAAGGACCTGAAAGTGGTCGGCACGGGCGAGGTCGGCCCCTATCGCGGCGGCATCGACTTCGCCTCGCGCTTCGACCGCGACGGCCAGGAGGTGGTGGACCTCGACGGAGTCGTGCGCGCCTCCTTCTTCGGCGGCGACGCGGGCAAGGTGGTGGACTTCGGCGGACGGTTCCGCACCCGTAACGGCTCAGGCGAAGGCACGGTCCGCTCGCCCGCCTTCAACGGCCGCGTGGCCTGGAAGAAGGGCGAGGGCCCCGACCGCTTCACCCTCGACGGCCAAGTGGGCGCCGAGGCGCTGCGCGCCGCCGACGCGCCGTTCATGGCCGAGATGCCCGACCGCTTCCGCGCGGACCTGACCCTGGTGGAGCAGGGCGGGGTCTGGCGCGGCGATCTCGACGCCGACGCCCTGTCCGGCGCGCTCGCCTATACGCCCGGCGAGCGGCCGCGCCTGATCTATCAGGCGGAGCTCACGCCGCTGGAGGCCCGTCGCCTCGGCTTCGGGCGGCTGCCGCTGTTCGAGGAGCGCCGCCCGGTGGTGGTGGACGCCGCCTGGTCCGCCCGCGACGGCGCCGCGCGCGTGGTGGTCGGCGGGGTGGACGCCCAGGTCGCCTGGGCGGGGCAGGGGGACGTGGCCGACCGCACCGTCACCGCCGCCCTGTCGCCGGACGACCTGGCGTCGCTCGGCGTGCCGACGGTGTTGAAGCCGGGCGCCACCCTGCCGGTCTCCGCCGTCTGGCGTTCGGGCGGGCAGGGGCTCTCCGGGACCGCTGACCTCGCCGGCACGCCGGTGCGCTTCCAGACCGTGGCGCTGCGGGGCGGCGCACGCCTGTTCACCGTCTCCGGCGTGGTCGACCGGGCGGCGCTGCGCCGCTGGGGTGCGCCCCAGGCGATAGACTTCGACGGGACCGCCCCGGTCACCGCCCGCTGGACCCTGGCCGAGAACGCGCCGGTGGGCGGCCGGGTCGAGGTGGACCTGACCCCCGCCTTCGTCGGCGTGCCGCGCAGCGACTGGCGCAAGCCCGCGGGCAAGCCCGGGCGGCTGGCGGTGGACTTCGTGCGCGAGACCGACGGCGACCTGCGCCTGACCCGCATCGCCGGCTCCGGGGCCGAATTCGAGTTCGAGGGCAGCGCCGCGCTGGGCTTCGACGGCCGCCTGGTCACGCTCGATCTGCCCCGCGCCCGCCTCAACGGTCTGGTGGACGGCTCGGTGCGCGCCTGGCGCGAGCCGGCTGGAACCCAGCTGAACCTAAGCCTGAAGGGCAAGTGGCTGGACGCCCGGCGGCTGTTCGACGACCTGTCCGAGACCGAAGGCTCCGGCGCAAGCGGCGGCGCGTCGCGTTCGCGGCCGGTGCGGGTCGAGGCCGAGCTCGACGCCCTGCGGCTGACCGATCAGGCCGTGCTCCGTTCCGTCCGCGCGAACGGGCTGTTCGGGGTCGACGAGAGCGCGCTGAAGCTCGACCTGACGGCGGCGACCACCGGCGGCGGCAAGGTGAAGGGGCGGCTGTTCCCGCTGGCCGGCGCCACCGCCGTTTCGGCCGAGACCGACGACGCCGGCGATCTCGCCCGCACCCTGTTCGGGATCAAGTCGCTGAAGGGCGGGCGCGGCGTGCTGACCGGGCGGCTGGTGCCTGGCGGCGCCGACCTGAACGTCGAGCTCAGGGACGTGCGCCTGGTGCGCGCGCCGACCATGGCCCAGATCCTGACCATGGCCTCGCTCCAGGGCCTGGCCGACACGCTGAACGGCGACGGCGTTCTGTTCAACCGCGTGGTCGCCCCGTTGCAGGTCCGCGGCCGCCGCATCGTGGTGGGGGAGGCGAGGGCGACCGGCTCGGCGCTGGGCCTCACCACCAAGGGTGTCGCCGACCTCGGGGCGGACACGCTGGAGTTCGAGGGGGCCGTCGCGCCCGCCTACGCCCTGAACTCCGCCGTGGGCGCGGTGCCGGTGCTGGGCCAGCTGTTGGTCTCGCGCGCGGGCGAAGGCGTGGTCGGGCTCGGCTACACCGCGCGCGGCTCGTTCGACAAGCCGCAGGTCACGGTCAACCCGCTGTCGCTGGTCACCCCGGGCATCCTGCGCCGCATCTTCGAGAGCGCCCCGGTGGACGCCGACTCCCCGCCCAAGCCGGCCCGTCCCGCGCCGAAGCGGGCCGGCTGAGCGAATCGACAGTCCGGCTGCCCGAGCGACAGGATTTCGACCCGGAATCGACAGGGTTTCGGTCGTGAATCGGTCGTGTTTGCTAGCCTGCGCGGACCAGCACGATCTTCTTCTTGCCAGCCGCCAGCTTCAGCACGCCCTCGTCGGTCAGATCGGCGGTGCCGACGGATCGGTTTCCGTCTGTAACCGCCTGATCGTTCAGACGTAATCCGCCGCCCTGGGCCAGCCGCCGGGCCTCCGAGTTCGACGCCGCCAGACCCGCGCGCGCGGCCAGAACGGCGATCGGCAGCCCGGCCTCGAGCTCCGCGCGCGGAACCTCGAAGGTCGGCAGGTCCGCCGACAGCCGCCCCTGCTCGAACGCCGCCTGCGCCGCGGAACGCGCTGTTTCCGCAGCGTGTTTTCCGTGCAGCATGGCCGTGGCCTCGTCGGCCAGGCGCTTCTTGGCCTCGTTGATCTCGGCCCCTTCCAGCGCTTCGAGCCGCGCCACCTCGTCCAGCGGCAAGTCTGTGAAAAGCTTCAGGAACCGACCGACGTCGGCGTCCTCGACGTTCCGCCAGAACTGCCAGTAGTCGTAGGGGCTCAACTGGTCGGCGTTCAGCCACACCGCCCCCGCCGCCGTCTTGCCCATCTTCGCGCCCGAAGCCGTGGCCAGCAGAGGCGTGGTCAGGCCGAACGCGGGCTTTTGATCGACGCGGCGGATCAGCTCCACCCCGTTGACGATGTTGCCCCACTGGTCCGACCCGCCCATCTGCAGGCGGCACTCGTAACGTCTGGAAAGCTCGAGGAAATCGACTGCCTGCATCAACATGTAGTTGAATTCCAGGAAAGTCAGCGGCTGCTCCCGCTCCAGCCGCAGCCGCACGCTGTCGAACGCCAGCATCCGGTTGATGGTGAAGTGCGGACCGTAGTCGCGCAGGAATTGGACGTAGCCGAACTTCGACAACCACTCGTCGTTGTCGACCATCACCGCGTCGCTCAGCCCGTCACCGAAGCGCAGGAACTTCTCGAACACTGTCCGAATGCCGGCCATGTTCCTGGCTATACCGGCGTCGTCCAGCATCTGGCGCTGGGTGTCCTTGCCGGAGGGGTCGCCGACCTTGGTCGTGCCGCCGCCCATCACAACGATCGGCTTGTGCCCGGCCTGCTGGAGCCGGCGCAGCATCATGATCTGGATCAGCGAGCCCACGTGCAGCGACGGCGCGGTCGCGTCGAAGCCGATGTACCCCGTGACCACGCCGGACGCCGCCGCCGCGTCCAGTTCGGCCGGGTGGGTGATCTGGTGGACGTAGCCGCGGTCGCTCAGCGTCCGCAGAAATTCCGACTTGAAATTCGTGTGCTCGTTCATGGTCTCAGGGCCGTTTCATAAGGCGCCGGAGACCGTCTTCCCGAAGACACGCCGCCGGCCGTGATGGCGGGGCTTGCGTCGGGAACAGATCGACGAACCGCCGCTCAGGAGAGCGGGCGGTAGTACCGTGCGGAACGGGGCCGAGGCGCGATCATGCGCCGTCCGTAACGTCGCGGGTCCGCTCGCGTCAAGGCCGGGTGGCGTGCGCCGGCAGTTGACCCGCCCCCCGCGGGCGCTATCGAAGACCCATGCGCCTGGTCCTCCAGTCCCACCCGGATTCGCCGCCGCCCGCGCCGCTTGCGGTCCAGGCGCAGGCGGAGCGGCTGCAAGGCGGCCGCTTGCGTCTGCGCTACCGGGTGGAGGGCGACGTCGCCGCCCTGGCGCTGCCGGCGCCGGCCGCGTCCGAACGCGCGGACGAGCTCTGGGCGACCACCTGCTTCGAGGCCTTCGTCCGCAGCGGCGAAGGCGACGGCTATCACGAGATCAATTTGTCGCCGTCCACCCGCTGGGCCGTCTATCGGTTCGACGCCTATCGCGAGGGCATGACGAACGCCGAGGTTCCGCCGCCGCGGATCAGCGCCGATCGAGGCGCGGTGTTCGAGCTCGAGGCCGAGGTCGCTCTGCCCTGGATCGCCGACGCGCCCGCCTGGCGCGTGGCGTTGACCGCGGTGATCGAGCACACGTCCGGCCGCAAGTCCTACTGGTCGCTGGCGCACGCGCCGGGGCGGCCCGATTTCCACCACCCGCACGGGTTCGCGCTGGAGCTTTCGGCGATGGAGCGAGCATGAAATTCGGCGTCGACCGCCTGCTGTCCGAACCCACGCTGCGCGCCGAACTGAACGGCCGTCGCGTGGCCCTGCTGGCCCATCCCGCCTCGGTGACGGCCGATCTGACGCATTCGCTGGACGCCTTAAGCGCATGTCCCGACTTGAAAATCACCGCCGCTTTCGGGCCGCAGCACGGGCTGCGGGGCGACAAGCAGGACAACATGGTCGAGTCGCCGGACTTCGACGATCCGGTGCACGGGATTCCGGTGTTCAGCCTCTACGGCGAGGTGCGGCGGCCGACCGGGCAGTCGATGCACACCTTCGACGTGCTGCTGGTGGACCTGCAGGACCTGGGCTGCCGCATCTACACCTTCATCACCACACTACTGTACGTGCTTGAAGCGGCTGCGAAACACGGCAAGGCGGTGTGGGTGCTGGACCGGCCCAACCCGGCCGGCCGGCCGGTCGAGGGGCTGACGCTGCTGCCCGGCTGGGAGAGCTTTGTCGGCGCCGGTCCCATGCCCATGCGCCACGGCCTGACGCTGGGCGAACTCGGCCGGTGGTTCATCGACCGTTTCAAGCTCGACCTGGAGTACCGCGTGGTCGAGATGCTGGACTACCGACCCGACGAGGGGCCGGGGTTCGGCTGGCCCCTGGGCGAGCGGACCTGGGTCAACCCCAGCCCAAACGCGCCCAACCTGTGGATGGCGCGCGCCTACGCCGGCACGGTGATGCTGGAGGGCACGACCCTGTCGGAGGGCCGCGGCACCACCCGGCCGCTGGAGCTGTTCGGCGCCCCCGACATCGATGCGCGCAGGATCATCGCCGAGATGCAGGCCCTGGCCCCGGAGTGGCTGAAGGGCTGCCGCCTGCGCGACTGCTGGTTCGAGCCGACCTTCCACAAGCACGCCGGCAAGCTGTGCAACGGCGTCCAGATCCACGTCGAGGATCCGAGCTACGACCACCAGGCGTTCAGGCCCTGGCGGGTGCAGAGCCTGGCGTTCAAGGCCATCCGGCGGCTCTACCCGGATTACCCGCTGTGGCGTGACTTCCCGTACGAGTACGAGTTCGGCAAGCTGGCCATCGACGTGATCAACGGCGGTCCGGGCTTGCGCGAATGGGTCGACGACCCGGCCGCGAGGCCGGCCGACCTCGACGCCCTGACCACGCCCGACGAGCAGGCGTGGATCGAGGAGCGGCGGCCCTATCTGATCTACTGACGAAAAAATCCGCCGACCGGGCTTGAAGCGCCGCCGCGGCGCGCCTAGCTGCACCTTTGCGGACCGGGCCCCTCTGGCGATCCCTTCGGATCGTGATGTCGGACCGCATCGAGCGTGCTCGATGTCGTGCCCGGACGTCCCTTCCCACCCGAGGTCCGACTTCGAGCCGCTCCCTGTCAGAGGAGACGAGCTGTGAAGCACCTGCTGTTGCATCGCTTGAAACGGGAACACGCGCGGCTGGACGACCAGATCGCGCGGGAAAGCCGCGCGCGCGTCCTGGA
>Ga0196964_10000381_pt1 | contig 28954 bp, 41 predicted proteins | sample S1_10metaG_FD_148615 | JGI IMG/M metagenome (GOLD analysis project Ga0196964, IMG submission 148615) | Soil microbial communities from Anza Borrego desert, Southern California, United States - S1_10 | ecosystem: Environmental > Terrestrial > Soil > Desert | place: USA: California | collected... | reverse complement strand
GCGCTGGAGGAAGCGGCGGCGGTAGCTCAATGCGAAACGAGAGCGAGCATGTGGGTTGCTGGCCGTATCGCTACTGCCATCCGCAAGCTGGTGACGTCATGACCCAGGGGCTATCCGTTATCGCTGACCTCGACGTGTGCGAAGAACTCGCCACCGCCATCCGGAGCCGCCAGCCATGACGCCCACTGAACTGAAGGCCGCGCTGGTCGAGGCGATGCGAGCCGCGATGACGGCACACATCCAGGCTGAGCAGCAAGCATCTGCAATCCAGATGGTGACAATCCATGCTGGTGATCTCGCCGCTGCCGCCCTCTCCGCCATACCGGCCGTGCTGGAGCGGGCGGGGCTGCCGAATGCGCCAGTAGAGCAATCCGTCCTGGCGCTGGTCGAGGTGGCGAGGCTATCGGCGCTGGCATCGGCAGGTCACGCTGAGCGCGGATGCGGGTGCGACCTGTGTGCCGCCCTCTCCCGCCTCTCCACGCACGAGGGGGTGACAGAGAAGATGGATTCTGTTTCGCGCAGTAGCGCGACGACCGGAGGGGAATGAGGGTGAACATCCGCATCACCCAGATCGACGGCAAGCTGCCCAATCTTGCGCTGATGTCGTTGGCTGCGTTTCATCGTGAGTGTGGCGATGAAATCGTGTTTTCAAAGTCTGTCGAGCGCGACATGCTGGAGCCTCAGTATGAGCGCGTCTACGGCTCGGCCATCTTTGCATTCAGCGCTGACCGCGTGGCTCGGCTGCGCGCAAACTTTCCCGGCGCCATCGTTGGCGGGACTTGGAGCGATGACGCTACCACCGTTGAGGGGCTGACCGGGGCTGAGGGGCTGAAGCCTGACTATTCGATCTATCCGGCGTTCACGGGTTCCATCGGCTTCACGCAGCGCGGATGTCGCCTTAAGTGCGGCTTCTGCGTCGTGCCAAAGAAGGAAGGCAAGCCACGGTCGGTAAACACCGTTGCCGACATTTGGCGCGGCGAAGGCCACCCGAGACACCTGCATTTGCTCGACAATGATTTCTTCGGTCAGCCACGTGACCAATGGGAAGCGCGCATCGGTGAAATTCGGGATGGCGGGTTCAAGGTCTGCCTCAACCAAGGCATCAACGTGCGGCTGATCGATCCAGACGCCGCGCGAGCGCTCGCGTCTATTCATTACTGCGATGACCAATTCACCACGCGGCGGCTCTACACCGCTTGGGACAATCTGCGTGATGAGGAAGTTTTCTTTCGCGGCGTGGACATGCTTGAAGAGGCGGGGATCGCGCCCTCGCGGCTGATGGCGTACATGCTGGTAGGATACGATCCTCGCGAGACTTGGGCTCGCGTGTTCCGCCGGTTCAACCGCATGGTCGAGCGAGGCATCCGGCCCTATCCGATGGTGTTTGATCCCACCCGCGAGCGGGGGCTGCCGCTTGGCGGACACAACGCGCCCATTGAGCGCCGCACACTCCGCGAGTTCCAGCGCTGGGTGATCCGCAAGGCGTACAACTTCATCGCCTTCGAACACTACGACGTGAACGCTAAGGGCCGCGGCGCGCATGCGCAGGGAAATCTGTTCGGAGAGGCCGCATGAGCCACGAACTCCAGCGCGCTACTGCGCGCCACCAAGACACCCCATGACAGAGCGACGCCTACGCCTGCCGTTGGAGCCATGACCGAACGCTGTCTCATAGCCGAAGCGCACCAGATCACCGGCCTGCCGAAGCGCACGCTTCAGCACATGGCGGCGAAGGGGCGGATTCCGGGCGCCTCCATGCTTGGCTCCCGCTGGACCTTCGACCGGATTATCCTGCGCCGCTGGGCCAAGGAAGGGGACAGGCCATGTCAGACAATCTCTATCGCCGCGGGCGCATCTGGTGGGGACGCATCCAGGTTGCCGGCGCCGAGCGACGTAGAAGCCTACGAACGGCTTCTCGGGCTGAGGCCCGCCGCCGGTTCGAGCAATGGGAAAAGGAACTCAAGGGCGCGGCGCACTTCGCCGAGCACCGGATGACCTGGCTGTCGGCGGTGGTCCGCTGCATGTCCGAGGTCTTCCCGCATTCGCTCAAGCCCGCCACCTTGCAACGCTACAAGGTATCGCTCGGACAGCTGGACGATCACTTCCGCCACAAGTACCTGGATGAGATCACCCGGCGCGATGTCGCCGCCTACGTTGCCAAGCGCGCCGACGCCAGCAACGCCACGAAGCGGCGCGACCTGACCGCCGCATCCCAAGTGTTCGAGGCAGCCGCCGGCTGGGGGGCGTGCGAGTACAATCCATTCCTCGACTTCAACCGCAAGACCATCCGCGAACGCCGCGAGCCAATCCAGCCGCCCGACCCGGCCAGCGTTGCGATGGTGGTTGCGCGGCTGCCGGGCAACTTGGCCGCCATGGTCCGGTTCTTGGACCTGACCGGCTGCCGGCAGGAGGAAGCCGCCGGCCTGGAATGGGCGCAGGTTGACCTACAGCGCGGCGAGATCCTGCTGACCAAGACCAAGACCAACCGCCCCCGCCGCATCAGCATAGACGCCGCCGTGGTGGCGCTGCTGAGCCGCCTGCCGCGCTCGCTCAAGTCGCCCGTGGTGTTCTGGCATGGCAACGGCGAGCGCTACAGGAACGTCGCCAGCCGGTTCCGCGCCATCGTTTCCGAGGTGGCGGAGTCGGCACAGAAGTCGGCACAGCCGTTCCGCCGCTTCCGCTGCCATGATCTGCGCCACGGCTACGCAGTCCGAGAGCTACAGGATGGCCGTGACATCTACGACCTGAGCCGGCACCTGGGGCATCGCTCGGTCAAGACAACCGAGGTCTATCTGGCCTATGTCAGGACAGATGAGTCGGCACAAAACCCGGCACAGTGGCGGCGGTTCAACAGCGAAACCACCGCTTCCGAGGGAGACAAGAAGTGACTGCGGCACAGGGAGTTGGCGGAGGGGATGGGATTCGAACCCACGATACGGCTTTAAGGCCGTATAACGGTTTAGCAAACCTGTGCCGCGATAGGCAAAATCTGCTAAAATCGCCTAATAATCCTGACAAACCAATGATTTGGACAACGCGCAACACGCGCTGCTCGCGCGAACGAAAGCGGTTCGGGTTGGCACAAAAGTCGGCACAGTCTGCTATCGTGCCGCCATGCCCCGCCCCACCGACATCCGCAAGCTTGTGACCCGCGCCTTGAAGGTGGCGAAGGTGTCGAGAACCGCAGGGCCGACAGGGGTAGCGTTCGCCGAGCTGATCGAGCAGCTGGTCCGGGTCATCGAACAGCAGCGCCAAGAGCTGTCAGATGAGAGGAAGCGGAGCTTCTACGAGAGGGTGAAGAAATGAGCGATGATCTGGTGAAACGGCTGCTGGTTGATGCCCGATTCTGTGAAGCGTCGGGCCGGCCGGGCGATGCGGGTATAGCCGCCCTCCTCCGGGAAGCGGCGGAGAGGATCGAGGCGCTGAGTCCGCCGGCACCGCCTCCGTGGTGTTCGCCGGAGAACTTGGGCCGCATGGGCGACCAGCGCTAGACACACAAAAGGCTCCCGGTTCCCCGAGAGCGGCGCCCTACAGCATCCAGCCCACCGCCACGCCCGCCCCGAACACCGCCGCCAGGATGGCGATGACCTGCCACCCGCCGCACCAGTCGATGGCGCGGGAGATCATTTGGTCTTGATCTTCTCGAAGGTGCGAAGGCCCGCCATGCCCAACATGCCGAGCATGAGTTCATAGAGGTTGCCGTCGAGCGTCGGCAGCTTCGGGATGGGCTTGCCGATCAGAAAGCCGACGTAATAGGCCAGCGGGGCGAACAGGTAGGTATAGGCCAGCGCCGTGCCGCATACCCAGCCGATGAAGGGCCGCCAGCCGGCGATGAACAGGTTGCCGCTCCCCGCCTCCGCCTTGTTCACCTCCAGCTGCGACAGGTCGCTTTGCGCCAGCGCGCCGAGCATGCGGTCTAGTTCTTTCTGCCGGGCCTGCGGATCGGGGATGACCGATTCCAGCAGCTTGCCCAGCAGGGGGGTCAGGATGGGGAGTAGCGCGGCGAGCATTGGTTAGTCCTCCCGCACGCCGAGCGCCCAATCAGCGCCCGTTGCGATCTGGTCCGCCTTCACCCAATCCGTCCCGTCCGGCCGGCGGCCGTTCTCATGGCGGAAAATGGCGGTCAGCAGCTTGGGCAGTGTGGCGCGCTCAGTGACGTTCACGGTGTCATGGGCATCCATCCCAAGGTGAGCCGCGACGGCCTTGGCATAGGCCACCGTGTCGTTCTCGTTCGGCGGCGCCCAGCGCTTGATGATGTCGTAAGGCGTCTTCAGCTGGTGATGCAGGTAGTAGGTCAGCAGGATCTTGCCAGCCGCCCTTACCCCGTGCTCCATCGTGCCGAAGCGCTTGAAAGCCGCGTCTTCCGAGTAGATTTCGCCGACGAACTTGGTCGTGCTCTTGCGGATGTTGCCGGGGTTGTTGTTGCGGTAGCCGCGCGGCTCTTTCATCTTGCTCTCCATCACGACACCACCCACAGCGCGCCGGAGACCAGCAGCATGGCGAGCAGGCAGCCGACCACGGTCAGGATCAGGATGTCGGCGGGGCCGATCACTGCGGCACCCTCACCGGGAAGGGCATCGGGACCACCTTCTCCGCCTCGGTCTTGCGCAGGAATTCCATGCGCTTCAGCGCCTCGGCCTGCTCGAATAGCTTCGCGTCGTGCACGTCTAGGCGGAACTCGTGCTTGTCCAAGCGACGGTCCGTCGCGTGGGAGAACTTCACCAGGTCCTTCAGGTCCGACCGGGCGTCGCCGAGAAACAGCGTTGCGATACCCAACAGCACCATCAGCACGGCGCGGGCGGTCCACGCCCCGTAGTCCGGTGGGCTCTTACGTCTGCGCTCTGGTAGTTCCGCCATCTCGCCAACTCCCCAGCCAGCGGGTTACGCGCTTAATTCCCTATGAAACCCGGCGGTAGCGGGCGCAGATCACGCCCGAAGCGATGTTGCCGCCGCCCGACATGATGAACTTGATCTTGTCGATCGCTGAATTGGCGCCGGTCCAGTACCCATCGTTCAACACCAGCTGACGAGTGGCGTTCGAGCGGATCGAGGTGGACCGGCTTGCCAGCACCTTCTTCACCGTCGTGTTGGCCGGATTGAAAAGATTGGCGGTGAAGTCGATGGCGAGGCTGCCATTGTCGTCGGCCGGGCCGCTGATAATGATGTTGGTGTCCGTCGAGGTCAGCGAATCGGCAAGCGTGCCGCTTTCAAAAGTGGCGGTGTGGTTCTCATAGCTGCCTGTGGTCTGGTAGCTTCCCGCAATGCTGACCTGCGCCCGCAGGGCCTCATCTTGCACGGCGGGAAGGATGTTGTAGCCGAAGAAGTGGACCTCGGAAAAACCGCTCGGAAAGGTGAACTCCAGGTTCGCCGACGCGGATGCGGTCTTGGTCTCCACCAGCTCGAATGCCGCGGCAAACACGCTGAGCAAGACGAAGTTGGTCCCGTCGTAGACGAACTCCGCAATGGCGCCGTCTTTCAGTTCTCCGCCGATCAGGGCCGAGCCGTCGATGTGCTTGACGTTCTTCGGGCTGGCGATGCCCGACACCTGGAGGGTCACGGCACTGGTGTTGGTGAGCCCCGAGCCGATCAGGGCGCGGAACTTCATCCCCGCGACATAAGCGGTGATCGCCGGGGCCGGCGTCAGGGTCTGCGCATTGGCGGTGCCGCCGGTTGTGCCATAAATGTACGAGGCGTCCTGAATCTGGCCAACGACGGCACCATCCGTGCGGGCGGTAGCATTGCCCACACCGGTGATTCGCTGCGTTCCCATCTTCAGGGCGCCGGTCATGGTGGACTGGCCGTCCTTGGCGACGGAGTTGGTCAGCTCGTCGGAAATGTCCTGTAGCTGGCTGTTCATCACCGAGGCGACGATGGTCGTGCCGGCGACGAAATCAGCCTCTGGCAAGCTATGGGTGCCGCTACCGTCTCGGGCCATGGATGGCTCTTTCAGTTGGCATGGGTTGTGCTAGGCTCGCGACCGGATGGAGATCGTCCTGGTCGGCCTGGTGCTCGGCACCCTTGGCGTGCTGTGGCAGCGCTTGGGGAAGCCGTGGTGTGATCGGGTGTCGGATGCGGCCCGCTATCCGAGATTGACCCGGGTTGGGCTTGTGGCACTGCTCTATGCTGGCGCCATCGCCTCGTTAGGCGTTCTCGCCTATGCCGCGCAGCTTGCGCAAAGCGGATTCTTCGGCTGGGCTTTCCTGCGCCTGACCTACTGAGTGCCCAACAGCTGCCGCGCCAGAGCCTCTAGCTCTTTCTCCCGCGCAAGCGAACCGCCAACGCCGGGAGAGACAACGGGCGCACCGCGCCGCAGCGCATTAGCAAGCGCTTCGCGGGCGGGCCCTGGGGTGGCCCATTCGGCCATGAAGCCGCGCGCCGGAGCTGAATAGAGCATCTTGGCGACGGGCGAGGCGGCGGCGCCGACACCCCAAGCGACAGAACTGGTTTGGCCGATACGGCCGCCTGTGCCGCTGTCCGGATAGCGGTTGCCGATTGTTGCCTGCCCCGCCTCGCCCAGATCCTGCATGAGAGCATCGCCACGGGCGAAGCCGCGATGCCGCACCGTCGCATCGTTGCGCTTGGCGGCGGTCAGCAGATCCCCGGGCGTAAACACCCCGCCCGAGGTCGAGCGGTTGCCGGCCGCCCCCTCTACACGGACCAGCATGGCCCATGCACGATCCGCGTTCTTCAGGGCTTCGGCATACTGAGGATTCTGCCGCGCGATGCCGCTCGACAGCGCATCCTTGAACGCGCCCACGGCCTCGCCCAAGGCCTGCTCGGCGCCGTCGCTCGACTTGGCTGCCGTGCGTACGAAGTTGCCAAGCTCGGACTGGACTTCCTTTGCCAAGTCACCGGTCAGCGTGCCGCCGGCCTGTTGGATGCGATGCGTCACCCGCTCGCCAACGATATTCTTAAGTCTCTCCAGGCCGTCGCCCTTCAGGTACGGGGTGATCGGAGAAAGTGCCGTCTGTACGTCCGACAGGAATTGAGCATCTGGCGTGAACGCGGTCTTGGGGATCACATCGTCATAGACCTTGCCGACCTGATCGCCCGCCCACTTTACGGCTTCACGGCCGGCCGGGATGTTGTCCGGCAGGGTGATGCCCAGCGGGGAAACCGCCTTGTTGACCACGCCACGGTCGAACGTTTCGACGCCCGCGCGCTGGCCCCTGGCAACAATGCCACCAGTGAACGGAAGCGAGGTCCACTTGTCCTCGGTCATCTTGTCGATAAGGCCGAGCTGCCCCATCGTTGGCCTCGCGCCGGCTTGGGCGACTGTCCTGGCGTCCGCAGATACCTGCGGCGCGGCCAAGCCGCCAACAACCTTGGCGGCACCGCCGGTCACAAGACCGGTTAGCGCCTGCTTCCCCTTCTCGCCCCAGAAGCCGCCGCTTTCCACCGGCATCATGGTCGAGCCGATGACCGCACCGGCAACCGGACCTGCCGCAGCTGCGGGAAGCGTGCCGGCGATGTTACCGGCCATGCGGCCAACGTCAAAACCGGGCTGGCCCGAGGGGATGCCGAACGGCTCAACGGTATGGCTTGCCCTGCCCTGTTCGTCCTGCTGCACGCCGCGCAAGATGTAGCCTGGTTCGCCGTAGGCGGCCCGCGCCTGCGCGTCCGCGCGGTCGCCCTGCGCCTGCTGCAGGCGGTCTTGCGCGATGCCGGCGCCTCGATCCGCCACGGCCCGGTCCACGACCTGCGCCGTCGCGGAAGATACCCCCGGCAGTATATGCGCGCCAAGCTGCGTCGTTCCGGCGACGGCATCGGTCACGCCACGCTCGAAACCGATGCCCAGACGCTTCAATTCCTCCGCGCCCCTGTCGATCACGCTGCGAGGCGTCGGTCTGTTCTCCCAAGATGCCGGTTGCGGGCGTTGCGGCCCCTGTGGCGCGAAATCGCCTTGCCCCAACCCGCGCAACATCTCCATGTCGCCTGGCTGCGGCTGCATGGGTGCCGGGGCGGGCTTCCACTGCGATTGGAAGTGCTGAAGCGCCTGGTCGGCGGTCGCGCCCTCGGGGCCGCTGATCTCGTACCGCTTGCCGTCAGGCGCGGTGATCTCGAAGCGCGGCATCAGTCGATCTGCCGGATGGACCAGCCACCAGCGCCACTCTGTGGGGTAACACCAGGCACCGTGTAGCTCTGCGGCAACTGCACGTCGAAGCCCTTCAGCATGTGCTGGATGATCGGGTCCCGAAGCGGGCCTGGACCAGAAAGCGCGTGCTTAACCGCCTTGCCATGGCTCTCCAGAATGTGCCTGTCCGCGCGCTCGTTGATGTCCAGCAGCATGCGGATGGCCCGCTCGTCAGCCGTGATGTCGCCACCCACCACACGCTCGGTGAACTTCACGTCTTTCTCGGTGATGCCGGCGCCACTGCCGAGGTTCTTCACCTTACTCATGACCAGCTGGCCGACAGCGCCAACCAGCGCCTGCGTCGCCGGCACCTTGGGATCGTTGGTGATGCCGAGCTTGTTCAGCGCGCCACGGACGGCCGTCTCCGCCTCGGCGCCCGTACCGGTGATGACGCCCTTGTTCAGCAAGTCCCGCAGGACGCCCGTGGTGTTGATCGAAGTCACAGAATTCTTGGCGGTCTCCGCGCCCTTGCGCAGGCTTTCGATCACGTCCTTGCTCGCAGAGTCTGCCAGCGACTGCCCGGCGTGCACGGTGACGCTCGTGCTCGGCGGGGGCGTGGTGTTAGTCGCGATGACGCCAGACTTGATCGGCCCCGCTTGGCCATCCGGCACGCCGAGCGCCTGATTGGCAAGAGCGGCGCCAATCGGGTTGACGTGCTGCTGCGCGCCGGGCCCGAGCACATGCGAGCCGCCAACATCCTTGAGCATGGCATAGGGCAGTGCGGCCTTTTCCTCCGCGCCTTTCTTCTGCCCGGCCGCGCCTGCCACGGCCTCGGCATACCCCGGTGCATTCTGATAGACGCCACCCGGCCCCTGCACCAGGCCCTTGTCCTTCAGCAGGGCGTTCGCCAATTCTTGCTGCTTGCCGATCTGGCTGAAGCCGAGTTGCGCCGCCTGGCCTGCGGTTTCAGGGTTGCCGGCGAGCACCGCCATAGCGCCCTCAAGGCCACCCTGCGCATTGGGGATTGGCATGGCCTGCCCGGTGTCGGGATCGGTCCAACTTCCCTTCGTCGCACGCAGAGCCTGCGCCATGGTGGCGGCGGTCTCCCCCTCGCGGGTCTTCTGCTCTTGGCCAAGCCGGTAGTTCATGTACCCACCGGCCAATGCCTGCCCGAGCCTGGCCGCGCCCTGCCACGGGCTCTCCACGGGGCTCGCATCAGTGCCGGACTTGAGGAGCTGCTGCGCCAGGGCAAGACGCGTGAGGTCTTCCGGGCGCAATGCAGTTTTCCCCGCAACTTGCGGGCCGTACAGAGGAGCGGCAAGAGGAGACGCCATCACAGCACCGCCTTTGCATAGTTGACGTATTTGACGCCGCCGAACTCCCTGACCGCGTCGGGGTTCACCTGCTCCACATCCTGCGCAATCAAGCCGACATGCTCGGCTTCATCATCCAGGTAGCGGAAGCGGTAGAGCGGCAGACCGTTGGTCAATCGGCCGATCTGACGGATATCTTGCTTGGCGCGGCGGTCAGACAGCAGGAATGGCAGGCCCGCCGTGATCGCCGAGCCGCCAAGACCGAATAGGCCGCCCGTCATGGCGTTCCGCGACTGGTTCGCAGCGTTCCAGCCGGCCATCTGCCCCTGCCATGCAGTGTTCGCCGGGCCGGTAACATCCGTGGGCGCCATGCCCGTCTGCGGCGTCGATTGGAACTGCGGCATTTGCACCTGTGACCCGCCGGTCAGTGCCGCCAGCTCGTTGATCGTCATCTGCCGCGGCAGCAGCCGTTCGTTGATCTGCTGGTTCCGCCCCTGCATCTGGAGCCCGAACAGCCGTGACGCTTCATCGCCCGCCTGGATATCGGCGCCAAGCGTGAAGTCGTTGCGCGCGCGGTTGAACTCGTCCACGCCTCGCCCGTAGGCTTCCGAGCCGACCATCAATCCCTGATTGGCCAAGCGGGTTTCGATGCTCTCCCGCTGACGGTCGAACTCGGGATTGGCTCGCGCGAGAATGCGCGCCAGCGCCTGGCTCCGCGCGTTCTCGTCGTACTGCGGCGCGGCGCCCAACCCGGACAGGCTGATCGGCTGCGACAACTGACCACGGGCGTTGTTCAGCAGCTGCTGGCCGGTGGCGTTCATCAGCAGCTCGGTTCCCTGCTGGGAGTCGAACAGCTGCTGTTGCTGCGGGGAAAGGGATACGTCCGCCCGATAGAGCGGCGTGCCGTCAGGACCAGTGCCGCGCTGGGAGTAGGCAATACTTCCCCACGGCGAACTCTGGTCCACCATGTTGAGCTGGCTTTGCGCGATGGCCGTATCGCGATTTGCCGCTGACTGCGCGTTGGCAGTTGCTACCGGATCTGGAGCCGGCGGCGGGCTTGGCGCCTTCTTGCCCATCGTCAGTTACCCCACTTGGCGCGGTACTCATGCGCCATCATGCCGAAGACGTTGGCGTGCAGGCCCTTGCCGTAGTGATGACGAAGGGTGGCTTCCTTCTTGAACCCAAGGCCAGAAATCAGCTTGCCCGCCCGATGATTGGAACTCACGACTTGCCCATAGACCTTGCGCGCGGCGTATTGCTCGAAAGGCACGCTCAAAAGCGCCCTGATCACCCCGCGCTGCGCCCACCGGGGAGAGATCGCCGCGATGGAGACTTCACAGATGCCGTAGCTCTCGACGTAGTTGTGATAGACGACCACGGCCAGAAGCTGGTCATGCTCCGCCGTGCCGGTCGCCACCCCGATTGCCTTGCTGCCGTGCGGGAACCCATCGGCCCCGACGTGCGGCATTCTCGATCCAGCCCACTTCGCCAGGGCCTCGTCATGCCCGTGGATCAGCGCCCACATCAGCCAATCGGCGCCCCGGGCACGAACAGGAACTGCGTGCCTTGCCAGGCAAGAGACAGCGTGTTGCTCGACGTGCGGATGCGGAGTGCTCCTGCCCGGCCGATTCCCCTCACCCCACGCCAGCCGCGGAATATCTCGTCATCCGCCGCCCACTCTGCCTCATCCCATTCGGCCGTGTCCCACACATCGCCTGACACCGTGGGATCGCCAACCGCGGCATCGCCGACGATCTTGTAATCCGTGCAGATATCCAGCGCGGCATTCGGCTCGCCGTTCGATGAGAAGATGACATCGACCATCTTGAACGCCTTCCGCACCCCCGGCATGCGGAAGTCGGAGAAGCCCTGCACCCAATCGGTCGCGATATCGCTGCCGTTGTCCGAAAGTCCGGTGTCGAACTTGTAGGTCTTGCCGTCGCTCGCCCCGAAATACGCGGTCTCGCCGATCATCCCCCAGCAGATGGCGTTGATGCCGGTCCACGGCGCGGCGGCCTTGGAGAGCGTGTTGAAGGCGAACTGCTTTGCCATGGACGAAGTGATCGGCGCGTTGAAGATCGCCATGTTCCGCTTCGGGTAGATGAACGGCTGCCACCCATAGATCGTGCTGTAGGACCGCACAGCGGCGGACACCTCACTGTCGATCTCATCCGAAATCGCCACCGCCCTTGCCTGAGCGGCATCCACCGGGAGGATGGTCGAGAGCGGCACGAACCCGGTCTGCGTGATCAGGATGGCGTCGGAGCCGAACTTGGTGAAGAAGCGCCGGCCGATCGGTCGGCCGATGCGGAACACGCCCACCAGCTCCCATGTCGCGGCAGCCGAGGGATCAATCCCTGAATAGACCGCAACCTCGCCTTCCGAGGTGACGAAGCACGCAACGTCATCCGCTCCTGCGCCGCCGTCACGGGTCCAGGTGACCATCCCCATGAGGTAGCCGCCGAGCTTGAACACGCCGTACAGCGGGAACTCGGTAAAGGCCCCGGTGATCGCATTGGCCGCGCCGTACCACGCGGAGAGGGAATTGACCTCGCCAATCCACAGCCGGCGTTGATGCGTGTTGCACCAGACCACGTTTGCCACCGTGGGGCCGGTCAGGGTGGTATCCGCCCAGCTCGACCCGTCGTAGGTCTTCGGGGTATCGGCTCCGTTGCAAATGAACAGGAACTGCCCGCCCGAGGTGCCGATGTTCACATGCTGGAAGCGGGCATTCGACCGGCTGGCGACGACAGCAGCGCCAACCGCGCCGGAGCCGGTCACGTTGTAGATGTTGGCTCCCGCCGCACCGAACAGCACGCCGGTTCCCGAGCGCGGGGTGTAGTCGATCAGGCTCTCAACCGAAGCCCCGAGCCCCGTCGCATGCACGGTGTAACCGGGACGCAACGAAACGTCGTTGGTCTCGGGAAAGCCGTTGGTCAGCCTGACGGCGTATTCCGGCCCCATGTCCGCAAGGCTGCGCTTCGTGCTCATCCCCTTGATCGGGGGCGGCAGGAAGACAGAGCGGGCAGTGGGGCGTGTCGCTACGGCGACCATGAGCCCTCGGGGACCCCGATCATGCCCGGCATGTGCCGGCGGCCCATCTGCGACATATCCAGGGTGCGCTTTGGCGATTCGAGCTTCAGTGCCGTCTCGACCTGGAAGTCGTACTCTGCGAAGTCATCCTGCCAAGGCTGTCCCTCGCCCTTCTTGAAACGCCAGATGATGCCGAGGATGAACAGCTCCTCATCGAGCCGCGTCGTGTCGGTGTCGGCCGCGAAGGCGGTCTGCGCCACGCCGCCCGTTGACGCACAGAACTTCGTGGAGATGTACTCGTAGGCGAAGGAATGGCCGGCGGTCGGAACCGGCGAGATGTAGAAAATGGTTCCGCGATAGCTGAACGTCTCGTTGATCACCGATCCGGTCGTGGCCTTCAGCGCCTGCCACTCTCGCGGCGAAAGCGGCCCGTTGAACATCCGCTTCTGCGTGCGGTTCCAGAAGGTCTCGTTGCAGAAGTGGTCAAGGTCGGACGGGACCATGGTGGATGTCTGCGCCTCGGTCGCGACCGAGGTGAATGTCTGCTCCACCCGCAACGCCTGCCAATCGCCTCGCCTGCGCAGCTGCCGACCCTCCTGGTTGGCGTAGCGCAGCAGCTTCCGCACCTCGGTTGCGGCGTTGCCGTAGACCGAGTTCGGGCGGGATATGCCAAGCTGGTCGGCGGCGTCTTGGCAGAGCGTCAGAAGGGTCATGCGGCTTCAGCCTGTTTCGGTGGGCGACCCCGGCGCGGCGCCTCGGGCTCGGCGGCCAGCGCGTTCACCGTGCGGGTCAGTTCCGCCAGCTGCTCGGTCAGCGCCTTGATCTGCTCGTCCTTCTGCGCCAGCGCCTCGACCATCTGCGCCTGCGGCTTCGAGGCAAGGAACGCCTGCGCCCGCTGCTTGATGCCGACCGCGCCCATGCCGAAGGACTGCATGGTGGTGCCGTTCATCTCTGCCGCGTGCTCGACCGACAGAATGCCGAGCAACCGCAGCTGCTCCGCCTGCGCCTTGTTGACGCCCGCCCAAGCTGAAAGCGGCGTGCCTTCCACCGGCTCGGCCTGGCCCTTCAGCCAGCGCTCGTATGCCTTCTCGATGGCCGCCCACAGGATCGGCTCGTGCTTCCTGATCCGGTCCACCCGCTGGATGTTCTCGGATTTGTTCGTGCCCCGCGGCGCCCAGCGGACCTTGTGGAACTCCTTCGCGGTGCCGGGGATCTTAGTGCCCTTGGCGTCGCGCTCCTCCTCGTGGTCCACCATGAACTCAAGGATGGTGATGCTGGCGACTTGGCGCGGCGTAATGTCGTCGGGAAGGCTCACGTTTTCACCTCTAGGTAGGGAAGCCAGTTGTTCTCGTGGGGCTTCGGTTGACCGTGGTAGCAGCACACCCGCGCCCCTTCGGGCAGATGGCCGCGGCATTGGGTTTTCAGCCCGACGATCTGGCCGGGGAACAGCGTCTGGAGCATGGGCGCCTTGGGCTCCATGAACCTGATCCACGTTTGATCCCCTTGACGCATCTCTGGGCGGCCAGCCGATTCCCACTCGGCCCAGATGTGGTGGTACTTCCCGGCCTCCCACAGCAGCACGCCGCTTGCCTGCTGCCAGGGGTGGTAGAAGTCGCTCAGCATCGCCAGCGGGCCTCGATAGGCGGCCAGATCGTCAAGCGAGCCGGGGATGATGGTGTCGAGATCGAAGAACATGACCCGTTCGCCAGCGGGCAACATTCCATCGCGGAACAGCGCGATTTTCCCCCACCAGCCGGTCACGCCCTCGGGGATGTCGGCTTCGGTGAATACGCGGAAGGTGTGTGACGCTTTCAGGTTCCGCTCTACCCCAGCGCGGAGGCGGTAGACGTATTCGTCACCGCGGCCGAGGTAGTTTCCATGATTCAGGCAGGCGACGATCAGTGCCACTTGCTCTCGAACAGCAGACGGTTGCGCTCGAACCCGCCCATCGGCCATTCGGTCCGAGCGCCGCTCTTTGGGTGGATCACAACGATGTCGTCGCAGATCTTGAACTTCGCGCCGGCCCGGTGCAGCCGCCAGGTCCAGTCCGGATCGTCGTAGCCCGCGCCCTGCCGATAGCCTTCATCGAAACCGCCAGCCGCATCCCACAGGGAGCGGTTGAGCATGGCGCAGAAGTGATAGCCGGCACCTTGCGGCACTTTCTCGGCATGCTTGCGCGAGGAATGGCAATGCCACTGGCCCTGCTCCGGACACCAGGCGGCGGCCAGGACATAGCCGTTTGCGCCCAGCGCCTCCAGCTCATCGAGCATTCGAGGCAGCGCCGGCTCCTTGTGCAGGATTTCCGGGTTGGTGATCACAATCACGTCACCCCGCGCCGCTTCCACGCCGCGGTTGATCGGTACGCAGGGGTTCATTGGAGCGGGCTTGCGCGGCAGCGTGAGGACGCGAACCGGAAACGGGTAGGTGTCGAGAACCGGCTTGTCCTCGCTGCCATCGTCAACAACCACAACCTCGATCTTCGCCTCGGCATAGTGCAGCGCGAACAGCGCCAGCGCGCCCGCAAGAGCGAAACTGCGTTCCCAGTACGGCATGACAACGGAGATCATGCCGCCCGGCGCTTCCATTCGTCCTGCAACAGACCGTCACCGAAGACGTTGATTTCGGTCGGTTCCATGTCCGGCTGCTTCATCCGGCCAAGCCAGTCGAAGAAATCGGTCACCTGCTCGAAGTAGTTCAGACGGGTTTGCCGTCCGTGGATGGTGATGATCGGTCCGTCTCGCTCGCGGTCCTTGTAGGCGTGCGTCGCTTCGCCACGGAAGCTGCTGTCCATCCCATGCAGGTCAAAGCGCCGGAACCCAAGCGTGTAGCCCAAGCTGAGCCAGCGCAGCCCCATGGTGCAGCCGCCGCCGACCATCAGCGTGTCGGCCGGCAGGGCTTGCCTGACGCCGGGGAACCCCGTTGGATGCCACAGCGTCACGTCGCAGTCTTTCAGCTTGTCGAAAACCGAGGGGTCGCAGGAGGACGCTATGAAATACCGCACGCGCCGATCCGCCGCGATGACGCCGGCCATGTGCTCGCCGGGGTCCATGACGGCGCAGAGATCGGGTATCACCCCGCGATTGATCAGCCAGCCGCAGGAGCCGTTGACCGCCGCGATCTGCCCGGTGAGGCGCTGATAGGTGTCCGCCAGCGACGGCCCGCCGGCCGCCACTGACAGGACATGCTCGTGCGCCCGACACCCCTGCAAGGTCGGGAGACCCCGCGAGAGCGCCGAGCGCACGTTACGCAACATGTCGGGTGTGAAGATCACTTGTTCGCGGTGCGATCGTTCACATACGGGCGATAGATCTCGAACTGCGCCACGAACGTGTTTGCCGTGGTGGCCGAGCCGCCCTTGGCGTTCTGCACCAGATCGCCGGCGACAGAGGCATCATCAACGCTCCCCGCCGTCGAGGTGCAGAACACGATGCCATTGTCCGCAAACTGCGTCAGGCACTTGGCCGCCGGATGCCAGCCGGAGATCATCACCCAGCCGTAGTCCGTCGCGGCGTCCAGGTCAGACATCATGATCCCGACCGGGCCAATGGCGTTGGCCGCGAGCAGAACGCACACGCCCGCGTCCACGTCGTAGGTCACCCACTTGCCGGTGGCGCCGGAGGTGACGCCCTTGAGGTAGATGAACTCCGCCTCGCCATACGTCGGGTCCTTCGCCTTGATGATGGTTCCCAGCGGATGGTTCTGCGTGGTGGAAACATCCTCGATCTGCTGCATGCCGATCCGAGGCTCGGTGATCACATAGCTGTAGGTCGCCATTGTCTGGCTTCCTTCTGTCAGAGAGTGGGGGGATCAGCTCGCGTCGATGAGGACGCCCTGCAACGAGCGGTTCGACGTGACCATCTGGCCCATCCAGATCAGCGGAATGACCACCGCGTCCTGGTTGACCGACATCTTGTCGTCCAGCTGCGACCAACGCGCGGCGCGATGCTCGACCAGCTCGATATATTCCGTGTTCAGGAAGTACATCTTCTCCGCCGTGGTGGCGAAGTTGCTGTTGCTGTCGAAGATCACGTCGGCGGTGACGAACTTCAGCGACTGGAAACCGAGCGTGGCTTCCGTGCTCTCGGCGTAACGCTGGAGATCGGTCAGGCCGTCCCAGTAGAAGCCGAAGAAGTCATGCGAGCTGACGATCAGGTCGGGCTTGTCCGCACCGCGAACGAGCGTCAACCAGATGGTCTGCATGTGCTGCTTCATCGTCGTCTTGGACGGCGCGGTCGGGCACTCGTAGAACTGGTTTTTCCAGAACGTGTAGGTTCCGGCGACGATGCCGCCCACGGTGCCGGTGCCATCGGTCGAGACCAGGTGGCCGAGACCGCCCATCTGGTTGCTCAGCGAGCCGGACGAATACATGTCCACCGACATGTTGTTCGCCGCGGTGCGGATGGCGTTGCGCGTGCGGGCCTTCGCCAAATCCAGGATCTGGTTTGAACCCGCGTTCTTGCGCAGCTCCTCGCCGGCCGCCGTGATGTGGATCGCGCTGTTGACCCACGAGAACTCGGCAGCCGAGAGCACATCCGATGCGCCGACGTTCAGCGTGTCGTACATGCTGAAGCGCTGGAACGTCGCGTTCTCGGCGTAGTCGAGCGGCCGAACGATGGTCGTGCCGCCGTCGATGACCTTGATCTTCTTGTTGGTCTTCAGGCGGCGATACAGAGCGTTGTGGTCCGACACGTTGTCGGTGATGACGCCCGGGTGCTCACGAAGCGTGGTGGTGACCAGCTCCGTGAAGGTGCTGTTGGGGGATGGCATTGGCGTTACCCTTCATCGGGGTTACGCCGCGCTCAGAGCCTTGTGCTTCTCGTCCATCGTCTCGTCCCACTTCCGGGCCTTGCTCGGGCTCGCGCCAGTCACGCCAGTGGTGGCCTGATTGGTGTCGCGAATCCGGCGGGCTTCGGCAGCGGCCCGGGCGTTCTCGGCATCGCGCTGCGCCTGCTCGGCGGCCCGCTGTTCCTCCATGACGAGGCGGCGGGTTTCCGGGTTGGCGTACACCGCCTTGTCGTAGGCGTCTTGCAGATCCTTCGCCCGTCCACCCTGCATCAATGCGGCCATCTCGGCGCGCACAGCTTCAAAGTGGACGTTCTTGGGATCGGCCTTGAATGCCTCGATCTGGCGGGTGAGCTCGGCCTGCTGGGCCTGCTCTTGCGACTGAGTGAAGCCGGTGAGTTGCTGGTTGAGGGATGCAATCTGCTGCTGGAGCGCGGCAATGGTCGGATCAGCGCTGGCTTGCGGCTGTCCGGCCGGGGTTCCTGCGAGTGAGGAAAGGTCGATGCCCCGCTGTTGAGCGAACCACTTGATGAACCCGGGCGCGTCCTTCTCGGCATAGTCGGACAGTGAGAACAGCGTTTGAATGCCGTTCGCAACCGATCCGTATGCCGCTGCAAGGGCGTGCTGCCGGGGACCAAGGACGCTTTTGAGCGGTTCCCAATCCTTCAGCTCGGCCGATTTCTGGGCAAAGCCGTCGCTCACCTCCTTCTCACGCTTGAGGACGGCCTGTTGAACGGCCGGCGTGAGGGTTGCGAACGCCGCTTTGGCTTCAGCCGACCAGCTCACGGGCGGGGACACGGCTTGCGCGGTTGATGGCGCAGCAGTGGCCGCCGTGGGCTCGGCGCGGTCGGTGGTGGGTGTTGCGGCGGCCGTTGCCGGCGCGTCCGCGGTCTTCGGAAGGAACTTGCCGTCAGGACCGCGCGGGCGATCTCCTGACGGCTCCGTGCTGGCCGAAGGTGATGTAGCGGGCGCCGTCTCGGTCTGCGGCGCGGGCTCAATCGGCTGCACAGTGGAGTCTGCTGGCGCTTGGTCGCGGGCGTTGATCTCCGCGAACTTGGCGTCCATCGCGTCGTCTAGGGAGGGCTTTTCGTCGGCCAAACTACTCTCTCCAGTTCCGGTCAATCGTGGTCGGCAGTCGCTGCGGCTTGCGGAGCGGGTCGCCCGTGGGCTCGATGCCCCAGCGCTTGGCGAACTCGTGATTGCGAACGCCGCCCTTCCATTCGGAAGGATCGACCTCGCGGCAGTTGTTGCGCTTCAGGTGCTCCCGGCGTGCCGCCCGGCCCTCGATCACCCCGTCTCCCAAGGGAGATTTGTAGGCCGGCAGGTCGCGCATGATCTGCACGCGGGACTGGCGCGGCGGCTCTCGGTCAACCGGGATTTCGACCAGCTTCTGCAGCTTGCGATCCCAATAGCAGCGGTACGTGATCATGCGAGCAGTAGCACCATGATGGCGTCGTCCTCGTCGTCTTGCTCGGCCTTGCGTTGCAGCGCCTGCTCGTAGGCGGCGAGCAGGGCTTGTGCGTTCTTCAAATCCGCCGCGAGTGCCCGGAAGTCGATGGCTGCTGGCGGCGGTATGCGTGCGTCAGATGGCTGCGCGTGCTCGGCAACGGCCGCCCTGACTTCCGTGGCGTCGGCGACCGGGGCGAGGTCGCCATGAAGCCGCTCGTAAGCCTCCTGGACCAGTTCATCGACCGGCTTGCGTCGATCCCACTCCAGGCCACGGGCCCGGCGCTCGCCCTTGGCGTAGGGGAGGAAGCCGCCGGGCTGGTTGACGGCCTCCGGTGTCGCCTCATCGCCGTCGTAGCCGATAACCTCGTCATACGAGATTGCGGCGTCGTAGTTCGTCGCCATCAGGCAAGGATCTCGGCCTTGCGCTCCTCGGTCAGGATGTCATCCACGACCAGGCCCGCCATGTAGGCCTGCACGTTCGCGCTATCGAGGTTGACGCCCGATTCCAAGGGCAAGCGGAACGCGAAGTGGCGCCACTTCCTGCTGTCGAAGATGTCGTCCCGCTCCGCCTCGGTAAAGCGGAGGAAGAATTCCAAGCCGGAGATCAGGCGACGTGCCGGCGCCGCAACCTTCTCGCCTTGCCCGTTGACCAGATCGTTGTCCAGCACGTCCGCGGCAACTTCGATCAGCCGATCCGCAATGTCGGGATAAGCGTTCTTGTCGTCGGCGCCATCGAAGGCGCTCAACACCCGTCCGTCCTTAACGAGAGCCCATCGCTTCATTGGAACAGCACCAATGCCTGACCGTTGCCGCCCGCCCCGCCTCGGCCGCTCGCGGCACCGTTCTGCGAAGCACCCCCGCCGCCACCGCCTGCGCCAGTCCCACCAGCGCCACCATCGCCGCCGCCACCCGTCGCAGACTTGCCGCCGCCACCGCCGGTGCCAGGGCCGAAGTCCGGGCTGGTTCCGGCGGTGCCCGCACCGCCATCGGTTGTTGCGCCGGCACCGCCGCCGCCGTTGAGGCCGGCCTGCGACCCGCCAGCGCCACCGTTCAGCGTGGCGTCAGCACTGGTGAGCCCCCCGCCCCCGCCGCCGCCCGGGCCACCGCTGGTGGAGCTGCCGCCAGCCGTGCCGGCTGCCGTGACGTTGGATGAACCGCCGCCGCCGCCACCATCGCCGGCTGGCTGTCCAGCAGCAGTCTGTGACGTGCCACCGCCGCCGAAATGGCCTGGCGAGTTGGTCAAGTTCGACGGTGATCCGCCAGAGACGGCGCTACCGCCACCAACACTGCCCGCCGCCAGAGTACCGGCACCGCTGCCGCCAGAGGTCCCGTTGCTGGAGTTGATGCCGCCACCGCCGCCGCCATAGGCGGTATCCAGAGCGCCGAACGTCGTGTTGCCACCCGCGTTGCCGGCGACGCCGTTGGAGTTGTCGCTGCCCGCTGCCGCCGGCTGTGCGCCTCCTGTACCAATGGTGACCGTGACACTGCTGCCGGCTGCGGTCAGGATTGCCTTGGGCAGGCGTCCGCGCACGCGAGACCCCCCACCGCCACCGCCACCGCCGTTCCGCGTGCTGTTGGTGCTGGCCTTGCGGGCGCCGGAGGCCCCCGAACCGCCGGCGCCGAGGAGATCGTAGTAGCAGACCGACCAGGTACAGGTCGGCAGGTTGACGGTGTTGGCCCCGGTCGCGCTCACAATCACCGCGCCGGGCGACACCATGTAGGTCTTGAAAACGCCAGCGCCGTCGGTGAGCAGCAGATAGATGTGACCGGGGTACAGGTAGTCGTTCGTCCCGCCGTTGATCGTGTCGCTGCCGGCGCGCACCAGGGTCAGGGTCTGGTTGGCAACTGTCGTGCCCGTAAGGAAGCACGCGATGTAGGTGAACCAGCCGGCGCCGCAGGTTGCGCTATCCGGCAACGTGAAGGTGCGGCCGGTCGAACCGGTCAGCGCGATCAGCTTCTGATCGTCGGCGTCCGTTATGGTGTAGTCGGCCGATTTCTCTGCGAGGGTGATCGTGCCGCCACCGGCCCCGCCTGTTGCCGACAGCTCCCCCGCGGCGGACATCGACAGGCCGGTGCCGAGGGTGATTTCCTCGAAATTCCCGGCTGACCCCGAGCGCCGGCCAAGCAACCGCGATGCGGCGGTCGCGGCGACGATCTTGGCCAGCGTCACGTTGTTGTTGAGGATCTTCGCAGTCTCAACCGCATTGCTCGCGAGCTGGGTTGCGCCGACGCCGCCGGCATCGATCGACAACGTTCGGTTGGCCGAGAGATCCCCTCCGCCCGTAAGCCCAGTCCCGGCGCTCACCGTGCGCGCCGTGGTGACCGCCTTGTCCGCCCCCGTAACGCCGCTCAGCTTGTAGTCGTGCGAACTGGTGACCGCGCTGCCGTCAATGCCGACCTTCGCCTCAATCGCCTCAACCGCGTCATTCAGGTTCGCATGCTGGGCAGAATGCGTCGCCCCGCCAACCGATGTGCTCAGGTTGTCGCTGCTGGACGGGTTGGTGAGGCTATCGAGGCCGGCCGGGAAGCTGGTTGACACTTTACCTCTTGCAATTAACCAATTTCACGCGCCATGCTTGCGTCGGCTGGTTGAGGGACCGACTGATGATTGGATGGCTGCGACGCCTGTTCGCGAGGCGGGAAGACCCGTGCCCCCATTGCGCCGTTGGAGAGTTGCGGTTGGAGTGGCAGTATCGTTCCGGTAGCGGCGTGCACGACAAGCACCGGTGCGATAGCTGCGGCGATTTCGTCGTTCGCGGGTTGCGGATTGAGGAGAGGCGGCTAGCGGCTTAGGCCACCCCTGACACCCGCCCATCGGCGCCGCGCTGGGCCATCTTCACCACGTTGCCGCGCTTTACCCCGGCAACACGGCCATTGGCATCCCGCACCACTTCGGCCGGCGCGTCCGCCTGTGCTTTCAGATCCGCGATCATCTCGTTCGCCTTGGACAGGGCTTGGGCGAGGGTGTTCAGCTGCTCTGTGGCGACCCTTAGCGCGCTGCCGGTCTCGCCCATGAAGTCCATGGCTTTCTGGCCCTCGGGTAGGCCGGCCGCAACCGCGTCCTTCTGCTGGCGATCTTCCTGCCTCGCCTGTTGACCATCCGCGATCCTGGCCGCCTCCAACTGGGCGTTCATCTGGCCCTCGCGTTCCTTCAGCTGAAGCTCCCGACCCCTCATCTGCATGTCGGATTCGTGCTTCTGCGCGTCCAATTGGATCTGCTGCTGCGCGCGCTCGGCCTCCATCGCCATCTTCTGGCGCTCGAACTCCAATTCGGCCTGCATGCGTTGCTGCTCCAGACCGAGTTTCGCCTCCTCGGCCTGCATCTGCGCCTGGAGCTTCTGCTGCTCCATTTGCATCTGCATCTGCATCTTCTGTTGCTCGGGATCGACCTGCGGCTGAGGGTTCTGCGCCTCCTGCTTGGCCATCTCGGACCAGCGGTCCAAGGCGTCCTCCGCCTGCTTCCCGAGCTTGAACTGCCGCGCGAACGAGGCATACAGGTCAATCGCCACGTCCTTGGGCATCGCGCCTTCGGTCACCGCCGGGCCAATCGCGGTGAAATACGCGCCCGTCCCTTGCACGAACTGCCCGATCTGCTCCTGCGCCCTTGCAACGTCCGCCCTGATCGTGCTGTCCGTCTCGATGTCGATCCGGTACGCCCGGAGCGCATCGGTCTTCATCAGCTGATGCACCTCGGGCGTGATCTGTACCCCGGTCATCAGCGTCAAGACCTCGGGCCGGAAGTGCTCGGCGATGATCTCCGCCTTCAGCCGGATCAGGTCGCGGGCGTAGCGCTGCACCTCTTGCTGCAACGGCGCGATGCGGAGCGTGCCCCACTGCGTCTTGAGCTGCTGTGCGCCCTTGGTCTCCTGCGCTTCCGTCTGGCCGCGCATGATGTCGGCAATGCCGGTCAATTCGAAGATGACCGCCTTGATCTGCTCGCGGTTCTCGTAGAGCTGCTTCAGCGTCGCAACGATGGTTTCCAGCGGCCAAGACCACACAGCCTTGTCTAGGCCGTTTTCCATGGTGAACGCCTTCGCCTCGGCGGCGCTCGTCGGCACGTACACGCCGTCATCCGAGTCCTTGAGCGCCGCGAATGCACCCTCAAGCGATGCGTCGTAGATACCCCTTGCCCGGCAGACCTTGATCAGCGCCATGATGCGGCGCGTCACAAGGTCCAATTCGTCCGCCTGGTCTGCGTAGATGCGGAACGGCTCGATGGGGACCAGGCTGTCGGTAGTCCAGATCGCATAGAGCGGGCGCGGGATCGGATAGAAGCCTTCCAGCCGCAACGGATCTTTATCTTCCCGGACGAAGCCCTTCTTGTAGTGCGGCGCGAGCCACATCACCTTGCCGCTGTCCTTGTCCCAGATCTCCCACACAAGAGCGCGCTTGAAGATGTCGGGTAGCGGCTTGTCGGTGCCCTTCTGCTCCTCGTGACCGTCGCAGGTGTGCGTGAGCGGCACCATCTCGCCGACGCTCGGGTTGAGCTTCCTCAGCTGCTCCCGGGTCAGCAGATGGTTGAACTTGACCCACGGCACCTTGTTCCAGCGCCGCGCCGGGCCGAAGGTGATGTCCGGCCAGTTCACATGCTCGCCGGTCACCTTCTGGTAGGCGATCTGATCGCCGTTCATCAGCGGCTCGTAGCGCACCCGGGTCACGCCACGCCCGGGCAGGCCCATGTCCTTCACCGCGTCGCACATGACCTGGTGGAAGTCGTACTCGTCGCAAGAGACCGAGATGGCGCGCTCCAGCGACTGCGCTGCCATCTTCGCGTTCTCGTCCGCATCGCCGAACCGGCGGCGCACATCGGGAACCGGCTGGCTGTTGTAGACCGCCGGCAGCAGGGTTTCGGTGTTGGCGTAGAGGATCGGGAAGCCCTTGGCGCGCTTCTGGGCTTCCTCCTCCATGCGGTAGCGCTTGACGACCTTCTCGGCCGCCTCGCGCCACTTCTCCTCGTGCTTCTCCTGCAGCTCGACCGCATTGATCCACATGCGGACGCGGCCGGGCTCTCCCTTGGCGTCCTTCGGGGATTCGAGCGATGCGGCGGACTCGTCAGCCACGTGTCATCGCACCGTGCAGGGCGTGAACACGACCGCGGTCGGGCCGGCCGCGCTGCCGATCGCCGCGCAATGCACGTCCTTGGTCGTCATGGCGATGACCACTTGGCCCAGCGGCGGAATCTTGATGTCCGTGGTCAAGACCGCAGCCGCTGCGCTCTCGCCAATCCGCACCGCAACCGCCAGCGTCGCGCTCGGGTTGCAGATGTGGCAGGCGTTGTGTCCACCCTTGGGCGTGAGCGTGCCGGCAACGCTCGAATCCGTGGCCGCAACGTTGGTGCTGTTGCCGGGGAGGATGCCACCGAGAACCATCGTTCAATCCTCTGCGTTCATGCGCCGGGTCTGGCGCTCGATGATCTGCTTCATGGTCAGGCCCGAGCGGATCGAGCCGTCATCCGTCATCGCGTACTCAAAGACCGGCTTGGGCGGCGGGGGTGGTTCCGGCTTCATCGCCCGCCAGGCCATGCTCAGGTAGCGGAAGGCGTCCGCCGCGTGGCTGGTCCAGTCGTGCAGCGGCTCCTTGCTCAGGATCTTCCGCTCCTCGTCGTACTCCGCCCGGTACTGCTTCAGCGCCTCGATGCCGAACTTGCAGCGCTTGGCGTCGAACTTGCACAACGGGATGGTCTGCCGCGCCGCGTCGATGCCGTCGGGGCGCTGGTGGTTGGCAACAATGCTCGGGACCAGGTTCTCGGCCAGCATGGCCTCGATACGCGTCCTGCCGGAGCCCCACTCAAGCACCCGGGCGTCGTGCGGCACATAATGGCTGCCGTAGTCGTAGCCGCGCCGCCTCAACTCCTCGGCGAAATGAGGCACACCCTGCCCGGTGCGCTCGTAGTAGTCGATGATGTGCAAACCGCCGTGGAGGACCTGGAAGAACCATATGCTGGTAGCATCGCGAGTGCCGATGTCCCAGGCGGTGTGCACCTTGAGGCCGGGAATGACCGGCACGTCGGTTATGCGGCCCGAGCGCTCGGCGTCCAGCATCTCGCGCCCCCAATAGGCGCCGATGATCGCCGCGTCGAAGCTGCACCAGTACTCTTGCAGGAACAGCGCTTCGCCTGCGTCCACGCCGAAGGCGCCCTTCAGCTCGTTCTCGATGCGCTCCAGCTGTGGCGCTTGGAATACCCCGGTGTTCTCGGGCGTCAGGACTTCGCAATACCAGTCCGGCGATTCCCGAGCGAGTTCATAAAGCGCATGCCCGTGGTTCCTGCCCCGCGCCGTATAGATGAACAGCGCCCACCCGCCGTTTTCCTCCAGGATGGGCATGAGATATGCCCACGCAAGCGGGTTGCTGACGCTGTACTCAGAGAACACCAGGCCTATAGGCGGCGTGCCGATCAGGCTGTCGAAATTATCCGACCCGACGACCTGCCACGTTGACCCGCACTTGAAGCGAATGAACATGTCTGATTCGCGCGTGCTCTCGCGAATCTCGGCCGGGAATGCCTCGTCTATGCGCCGCTTGCCGGTCTTCGGGTTGATCGCATCCCAGATGGCTTTGCGGGCCTGATTGGCCTGCGGCAGCATGTGCCAGTAGGAGCCGATCTTTTCGTGCGCGGCCGTCGCCGTCCAGTGCAGGCAGAGGTCATCCTTGCCCGCTCGGCGATGCCACACCGCCACACCGCGCGTGCCTCCATTCTGAAGGTAGCGCCAAAGCGGCCGTTGGTACTTGCGTGGCGTCCAGAGGTACGGAAGCTCAATCGTCAAACTGGAATTTCTTGACGACCACGGTGATCGGGTTGTCCTTGTCCCCCGCCACCGTCATCGGCAGCACTTTGCCCACCAGGGCAAGGAACGCGGTCGGGCTCTTAGTTGCTTGGCGCTGCAGGTACTTGATGCCGCCGGCTTGGTCGAGCGCGGTCAGGATCATGTCCTTCAGCTGCGCGGTGGTGCGGTTCGGCGTGCCCTTAGCGCGACCGCCGGTCTTGCGGCCCTTCGCCATCTACTTGCCTCTAGTTTGGATTTCTCTGCGGTCTCTCCCGCACGTCACGCCGGCCCGTTCGCCCGAGGGCGAGCAGGCCACCCGGACAAGGGGCTGATCGAGCGGCGTTCCTCATTGGCCCTGGATTGCTTACGCACCGGCTACGGCTCGTGCCGCCCGGCGCCTCTGGTGGGCGCTATGCTTGCGCCCTGTGCGGTGATTGCAGGTGTAGCCAACGCTTGCGCAGCCGCACATCATGCAGCCTCAACCTGCTCACGGGCCATACTAATGCGCCTGCGGTCTCCAAGCAAGTCCATTAGTAGGCTGACGCGCCCGCCGTTGTCGTAGCGGTCGAAGATGCCGGTGTTGCCCTCGTAGGGGCCGTACTTGACCCGGAGCATGGTTCCTGGGGCGATGGTGGCGAGCTGCATCACGATGGCCTGCATGGGGCCGTGGGCGATCAGGTCGTCAACGAATGGGCCTCTGACCGGAGTGGGTGAGCCGGCCATGGTGACAAGGCCGTCGATGGTCCTGGGGCCGCCAAGGTGCTCGGGACGCGAGAACCAACCCATGTCGGATTCTGGGGTGAGGCTGACGAAGATGTAGCGGCCGAAGGCGGCGCGGCGGATGGGGTCACGCTGCTTCTGGCCCAGCCGTGGCTTCGGGACAATGGGCTCCATCCAGGGCACGTGACATTCGATGCCGTGGGCCTTGATTTCTGCCCATGCGGCGTCCAGGCCGGCGGGGTGCGGACGGTGCGCTTTTGCTACGTACCAAGTCATTCGCCCTCCTTGAGAATGGCGCCTAGCATGGCGGCCCAGCCTTCAAGCATCGCATCGCTCAGCGCCCCGTCGGATCGAAGCACTGCCGCATATCCCGCCTCCACCATGGCTTCGGAGGGAGGGAGGAGGGCGCGGAGAGCAGCCTTCGCATTCAACAGATCGCAGGCGGCCCTTGCCTGCTGAAGCGTGTCGTGCGCGGACATTATCGCGTCGAGCCGGTCGACAACCAGCCACCCTGCCGCGCGCAGGTCATGCGAAACGATCTTGTGGCTTGCAACGGCTTTGGCTACGCGCTCCAGATCCGTCATGGGGACTCCTAGTGTGGCTGGTACGGCAACCGGTACTCCGGCTTCTGCCTATCCTCAGGCGCGGGCCGGTAGACCGTTGTTGGCTCGAAATGCACGTATGGGAATGGTCCTATCGTTCTCCCGCCGATCTGGCCACGCTCAACCCATCGCCACCACACCCGCCGGCCGTCCTGCAGCCTCACTGGGCGCCACGCGAACCAGGCTCTCCACCCGTAGAGAAATTGGTCCATGTCCAGATCCGTCATGGGGACTTACTCCTTGGCTCTTTGGCGTCCCGATAGCGCATCAGCATCGCCCAGCAGAGCCACAAGTCGCGCAGCTCTGTGCTGGGGAGTCGCTTCAGCGCGGCATCCACATCTTCGGTGTAGGCGGGGAAGTGCTCTCTGCCGGCGCCCAGACGTGTGACCAGCACCGACGCCAAGTGGTTGCCGCCTGTAAGCAGGTTCTCATACGCGCGCTCAACCTCGCTCACTCTCCCCTCCCCGCCATGTGGCCGTTTGCGCGCCCCTGTATCTGTGTGACGAAATATTCAACGTCCTCCAAAAAATCGCGGACATAAGGCCTAGCGCTGCAGAAATCTGGGTTCCACATGCCCTCCGCCAACTGCTCCGACTCCTTGGCGCAAGTGACGGTCAACTTGGCCACCAATCGCGCATAGGCGGCATTCGTCCACGCAGCAGCGTCGCTCATCCCCGTCCTCCCATGAACCGATTTGCAAGCCCTACAAGCTCGGTCGGCCTGTTCACCTGCCTCAGGGCGTGGCCGATGCTGGGGACGCTCTGGGCGGGCTTGTTTGAGGGCTTGGCGGGCGACATGGGTAAACCCATGTCGGGCTTGGGCGCAGTAGCGCCCTCTGCCGGTGTCTCGCGGTGCTCGGCGAACCACCTGTTGATGCTCTCGTCGCGCCGCGCACGTCTTGCCTTTTCGGCCTGCCACAAAGCATCGACCTGCATCATGTCGGTCGGCACATGAGACACACGGTCGTTGGCGATGTCGTCGCAAAGCTGGTCGAACCAAAGGGCGCGATCTGCCGTCTCCCGCTTCCAATCATCGGATTGGAGATAGCGAACGACGTTCCGCAGCGTGCCCATGCCCTCCCCCACCCCGTCATTGACTGGGATGGGGGCGGCACATGGCCCTGGAACGCTGGGATAGAAATCGCTCCAGAACAGCCCACAACGCCGGCAGCGCTTGTTCGCGCCTAGGCCAATTTCCCAGTCATGCTCGCTCATGGGGTGGGCTCCTTCGGGGGAGAGGGCAGGGGCATCCAGTGGGATGCATGCGCCACGGCATCGCAACCGCCGAGGTCGATGACCGCATGGTCAAACCCGTTGAACACCGCGACTTGCCCAACAAACGGATGCCGCCAGATCGGCCCCCAAAGCAGCACGTTGACGTGCCTCGGCGCCGTCTCGATCGGCATCCATCCGCTCTGCTCGCTCATGTCGGCTCCTTCGGGGGAGATGTCAGTCCTTCGGCGGGTATATACGCGGGCCGAGTTCAAAGCCCGAAGGGTCAACCGCACCACGCGAGACCACAAGACGAAGCGTAGCCTGCCCGTCGCGACCACGAGCGATCCGCGCCACCTGCCATGGGCCTGGAGTGGCTTTCTTCTCACTGACCATTCGCACTCGCTTGCGCACCCAATACCACGCCGCTTCCTGAAGCTGCTCGCTCATGATGCGTTACCTCCGGTCGCTAGACCCCATACCTCGGCAAGCGTGCGGTGGTTGCGGAAGGGGAAGGGCTCGCTGATCGGGCGAGGCGGAGGAAACTCAGAAATCTGAATGCACGGCACGTCCGGACCGACCAGCGGATTGTATCGGCCGCAACGCATGCACTTCACTGTGAGCCCAACTTGTCGCCACTGGTGCATCCCATCCTCCAGACACACTCTTCCGCGAAACCCGCCTACGGCGCGCCGCCTTCCTTCAAGCCCTGGTAGGCCTTCCATTCGCTCACGTCGATGCCGGCAAGACGGCAGGCCTCCAACGCCTGCTGCCGCTTCGCCATCCACTGCGCCTGGGTCAAGGGCTCCTCAATCGGGATGGTCTTGGGCGCGGCCTTCGGCACAACGGTCAGCACCGGCTCACCTCGACGCCGCAGTTCACGCGCCTGACGGGCGCGCTCGTCGCGCTCCAACATCTCCGCCTTCCACTTGGCCGAAGCCAGTTGCGACCGCGCCCGCTTCAACCGAGCCCATTCGCCATCCTGCTCAGCATGCTCAATCAGCTC
>Ga0196964_10000380_pt1 | contig 28969 bp, 28 predicted proteins | sample S1_10metaG_FD_148615 | JGI IMG/M metagenome (GOLD analysis project Ga0196964, IMG submission 148615) | Soil microbial communities from Anza Borrego desert, Southern California, United States - S1_10 | ecosystem: Environmental > Terrestrial > Soil > Desert | place: USA: California | collected... | reverse complement strand
GGCCCTGCGCGCCGCCAAGCGCATCGACTTCGCGGACGGCAATGCCCTTGGCCGTGCCGCCGATTGCCGGATTGCAGGACATCTGCGCCACAGACTCGAGCGCGATGGTCGTCAGCAGCGTCTTGCAGCCCATCCGCGCTGCCGCGAGTGCCGCTTCGCAGCCCGCGTGGCCAGCGCCGACGACGATGACATCGAAATGAAAGCTTTTACCTTCGCTCATGACTCTGGAGCGCGGGCGTTCGGCGCCCGCACCTCTCTCCTTTTACAGGCAGAGAAGTTTACCATCGGCAAGGGCGTGTGCCACTAGACACCTGTGGAATGCATCGAGGTGAGCATGTCCCCCCCTCAACCTACTAAGACGATTAGCTATCGCCATTAGCGACTCACTTTTAAAAAAAACTTTTCATCTCACGCAAATCCTTTAGATATAAAAAGTTATACAAATCGTTACTCGAATCAACTTTCGGGTAACTGCCACCGAAGAATAGCTACACCTTGTGCAAGTTGTCCCAGCGGGTCTAAACAAGAATCAGAAACTCGAAGCCGGAGGCCACGATGTGGTGTAGTTTGCACTGTCCCGTTTTGGAGAAGCCCTACATGCGCTTGAACGCTCGATTTGCAACTTTGCTCGCCTTCTGTGTAGTCGCCTCGTTTGCCCGCGCCGACGTCAAACTTCAGCCCCTCTTCAGCAACCACATGGTCCTGCAGGCGGAACGTGAGTGTCCGGTGTGGGGCACGGCTGACGCAGGCGAAGAAGTCACCGTCGAGTTCGCCGGTCAGAGCGTGAAAGCCACTGCAGGTGCGGACGGCAAATGGATGGTGAAGCTTCAGCCCATGAAGGTGAACTCCACGGGCCAGAAGCTGACGGTTAAAGGCAAAAACACAATCACGCTGGACGATGTTCTCATTGGCGAAGTGTGGCTGTGCTCAGGCCAGTCCAACATGGAATGGTCGGTCAGCCAGTCGGACCGGCCCAAAGAGGAAATCGCCGCAGCCAACCACCCGCGCATCCGCCACATCAAGATGAATCACCGCCCTTCATCACAGCCGGCCACGGATGTTCCTTCAGACGGCTGGAAGGTCTGTTCGCCGCAGACTGCCGGCAACTTCACCGCAACGGGTTATTACTTTGCGCTTGAAATCATGAAGGCGCTTGACGTTCCCGTCGGCCTGATCGGCTCCAACTGGGGCGGCACGCGCATCGAACCGTGGACGCCGCCGGAGGGTTTCAAGCAGGTCACGGCGCTCAAGGACATCGCCGACAAGCTCGACACATTCCCCACGAAGTCGCAGCAGAAGGACAAGAAAGATCCGACGAAAGTGACCGAAGTCATCAATCACCAGTCGCCGCTGGCGCTCTACAACGGCATGATTCATCCGCTGCTGCCCTATTCGTTCCGCGGCGCGCTGTGGTACCAGGGCGAATCGAATCTGCAGGATGGCATGCTGTACTTTGAGAAAATGAAAGCTCTGATCACGGGCTGGCGCACGATCTGGAACCAGCCCGACATGCCCTTCTACTTCGTTCAGATCGCGCCCTACAAATACGGCAACACGCCGAATTGGAAGCTGGCCGCGCTGTGGGAATCGCAGGTTGCGGCTCTCACAATTCCCAACACTGGCATGGCTGGCACGATGGACATTGGCAACCTCAAGGACATCCACCCGAAGAACAAGCAGGATGTGGGTAAGCGTCTGGCGCTGTGTGCGCTCTCGAAGACGTACGGCAAAGCCGTTCCGGCGATCTCGGGGCCGCTGTACAAGTCCTTCGAAGTCAGCGGCAACAAGATCAAGATCAGCTTCGATCACGCGGCCAACGGCCTGATCTCGCGCGACGGCAAGCCGCTGACAGATTTCATTATCGCCGGCGAAGATCAGAAGTTTGTCGCCGCCAAAGCCGAGATCGAAGGCAACACGGTGGTTGTTTCCGCCGAGAGCGTCGCGAAGCCGGCGGCCGTGCGCTTCGGCTGGTCGCAGCTGGCCGAGCCAAACCTCTCGAACAAGGAAGGCCTGCCGGCGGTGTGCTTCCGCACCGACAAGTGGAGCCCCGACCTGAGCGCCGACGCACCCGCTGCTCCGGCCGCTCCGGTCGCTCCGGCAAAATGACGCGGCTTTCCTAATCGCCAAGCACGCCAAGACGCCAAGAGCGCCAAGATTTTGATTTCTTGGCGCTTTGTTTTTGACGACTTGGCGATTTTCAAACAATCCGCTCCGGAGGAGCGACGGATATTAGCCGGTGGCAAGCGCGGCAGCGCGCGGCCACCGGAACAATATCGCCCTACGCGACGCCGCGCCCTGAAGGGGCGCCGCACACTTCCCTGTCAGTTCGCGCAGCGAGAATTGAAATTTTGTGTCGGGCGTTGCCATAAACTGTCGCTTCGTGGCAGAATTCATGAGCTCGTTGAAATGTCAGCAAGGATCAGACCATCCGAGGCATTCGAACATGCGTTCATTTGCGTTCATCGTCTTTTTTGTTGCGTTTGCGCCCAGCCTCCGCGCCGGCGAGCTCGGCTACGATCCGGCCGAGCCATTCTGGGTATCCAAGACCATGAACGGCGAGAGTCTCTTCTTCGTCAAGCAGGCTGAAGGCGAAAAACCATCCGCCAAGCTGCTCTTTACGCCGGAGAAAATTCTGCGGGTGAGCAGCGCGACGCTCGAAGTCGAATACGTCGAGGGCAAAGATTACATTTTCGACAAAGCAGCTAACGCGCTACTGCTTCCAGAAGGTTCGAAGATTCCTTTCAAGACCAGGGCAGAGATGTATCCGCCCAAGGGCTCGAAGCAGTCCATCGGCGCGTGCGTGGACGGCAAAAGCAATCTCTTCTTTTCTGAAGGCCGCGTCTTTCACGATCTGCAGACGGTCGTCACGTACACGCACGCAGGCACGTGGAATGGGCCAGTCACGAAGTTCGCAGGCGCGCAGCTCCCGGGAACGCTCGCGAAGCTGAAGCAGAAAGAGCCGCTCAGCGTGGTGCTCTACGGCGATAGCATTTCGCATGGCTTGAACGCATCCGGTCTGACCAAGGCGCCGCCGTTTCAGCCGCCATACGGCCAGCTTGTTGTGGATAAGCTCAAAAAGGTTTACGGCAGCGAGATCACGTTCACCAATCCGTCAGTGCCAGGCTGGAGCACCAATCAGGGCGTGGCCAATCTCAAAAAGGTCACCGATGCAAAGCCCGATCTGGTCATTATTGCTTTTGGGATGAATGATGCTTCAGGCCGCATGGCGCCGGAAAAGTACAGCGCCGCAATCACGCAGATGATGACGGGAATTAAGCAGGCACAGCCGAACGCGGAGTTCGTCCTCGTTGCGACGATGCTCGGCAATCCGGAGTGGACTGGCGCCTCGCCGGAGCACTATCCGAAATTCCGCGACGAGCTGGCGAAGCTCTGCAAGGAAGGCGCCGTGCTGGCGGACTGCACCAGCATGTGGACGGAGCTGCTGAAGACGAAAAAGATCGCGGATATCACCGGCAATGGCGTGAACCACCCCAACGACTTTGCGCATCGTATATACGCGCAGATCATCACGAGCCTTTTGGTTGAGAAGTGAACAGCAAACAACTGAACACGACTTCAACACAGAGGCACAGAGGACACAAAGAACACAGAGACGGGTTTGGAGGAACTGCAGATAGCGGCAGATGAACCCGGATTGTTGTCTGTGGTAAAAAGTTGTCCTCTATGCTCCTCTGTGTTCTCCGTGTCTCTGTATTGAAGTCGTGTGTCGTTCCTCCACTTGTCAGAACTGCCCGCGTCGCCTTAACTCTCAGCAATGATCGAGCGCAGCTTCTCCTTTTTGAGCGTCCATCCGAGGCTGCGGGCCCTCGTCGGAAGCATGCTCCTGGCGCTGCTCGGCGGTTATCTAATTTTCAACCGGCCATTCGCGCAACTGGGTCTGCCGCCGCTGTACATCGGCGAAATGATTCTGGCGCTCTGCATTCTCACCTCGCTCGAACGCATACCATCCGCTTTGATTCAGCCGCTGCGCCGCTCGTGGACCTTCCGCCTGATTGCGCTCTTCATGAGCTACTGTCTGCTGCGCGGCGTGATCGACTTTTTCAGCAGCGGGTTCTGGGCGCTGCGTGATTGCGTTATCGGAGGCTATGCGATTTTCGCCTTCATCGCGCCGGCCGTGCTCGCCGCGCGCGATCCAGTCGTGGATTCCGCCGATGGGCGCGAGGCCATCGACGAGCTGCCATCGACGCTCACGCGTCTGCTTTTGCCGGTAACTCTGGCGGCGGCCATGTGGGCGGCGAGCGTTCATTATGGCTGGCTGGTCAATGAGTGGACCGAGACGAAGGTGGATTTCATCGCGCTGGCGGCGACTACCAGCGCCTGGGTGTGGCTGCTGGCTGCACTGAAAATGAGTTCGCGTCCGGCTGCGGCTCCCGGCGAGAGGCAAACTGCATGGCTCAGTTCCGAACGCGGGATTGCCTGCCTGGCAGCGGCGGCGCTTGCGCTGCTGTGTGCGCTGCTGGTGCGGCAGCTACCGACGCGGGCGATGTACCTGACGCTGGGACCGCTGGCACTGCTCGGATTTGCCGTCTGGGCGTGCACGCGCGCGCGGTTCACTTTTTTTGCAGCGGCGGCTGGTCTGGCGATTGTCGCCTGCAGCGCCATCGTTCTGCCGCGCATAGCCGGAACTTTTTCGCGGCTGAGCGGTGAATACGCGCTGAGCCAGAATCTGGAGCGCTCGCTGGCGGCAATCGAACTCTCGACAGCCGGCGAGACGTACACAAAGATTCAGCTCAAAGCAGGCACGGCCTCTGGCGATGCAAAAGCCAAGAAAGAGCGCATTGCTGCCATTTTCTCGCCGGATGAAAAGTTCGAAACCAGCGAAGGAAAGCTCGCCGCGCATGCGATACAGTGGCGCGCGATTTTCTGGATGCGCTGCGCTCACTACACGCTGCAGCGCGCGCCGCTGCTGGGCGTTGGCTTCGGAAAAAATCTCACAAACCTGCTGCGCGACACGCCGGCCTGGCCGATGTACGTGGACAGCATGCGTGTCGATCCGCCCAACCGAAGCCCGCATTCGGTTCACGTCACGCTGCTGACGCGGCTGGGCATTCCCGGGCTCTTGCTCTGGCTGGCGATTCTGGCGCTGGTCCTTTATGACGGTTTGCGCGCGTGCTGGTCGCAACTGCGCCGCTCGGCCGCTCACGGAGACGGCGCGCGCGCGCTGGCCCGCTCTGCACTCCATCGCGCGCGTTTCTTTGATACGCTAACGGTGCTTGGCGTGTGGGTTATTTTTATCTGGGCGGCGTCGTTCGGCGTGATCCTGGAAGGACCGATGGGCGGCATCTGGTTCTGGTCGCTTACGGGAGTGCTCGCCTGGCAGGCGCTGGCGCTTCAGGCGAAGAACGACTGATTTTTTCACCACAGAGATCACAGAGGACACAGAAAATTCTGAATGTACAGATGAACGCAGATTCACGAAGCCATTCATTCTGCCTTTTCTTCATCCACTTCTCTGTGCTCTCTGTGGTGAAAAGATTCAGAGCGCCTTCACTTTCATGTTGCGGAACTCGACTTTCATGTCTTTGACGCCCGGATGGAGCTGGATTCCAATGGGCCCGGGTTCGTTGTAGCCGGGCAGGTCGGTGTCGACGACTTTTTCGCCGTTGAGCCAGATTGTGTAGTGATCGCCTTTTGCTTCAATGCGGATCTTGTTCCAGTCGCCGGCCTTCAGGTGCTTGTCGACATTCTCCGCCTTTACGACGTAACCGCCCTTGGGCACATAAATCGAGCAGGTCATATCCTTCTTCAGCGACCGCGAGACGCCGATCTGGCATTGCCAGCGGTTGCCTTTTCGCAGAAAAAATCCGCTGTCGACATCGCCGCTCCAGCGCACTTCGGACTCGAGAATCAGGTCCTGGAATTCTTTCTCGGACTGAAGCGTGTGACCTTTCAGCTTGTCGTCCTGCTTGCCAACGAGTACTCCGCCGTCCGCGACGGACCACCACAGGTTTTCAGCCGGCACTTTCCAGCCAGACAGATCTTTGCCATTGAAGAGGGGCGTAAAACCTTCGTCCTCGCCTGCCATGAGCGCCGAACAAAACACGAGGGTGAATATGGCAATGAGCAGACGCATAGGCCAATCCTTTCGATGAGAGCCGCTGCTGAATACACCGGTATATCCCGCCTGACGGCAGGCGGTTAACAGAGCCGTTTGCAGTTTACGCATCGAACTCTAGAATGAGCCGGCGATGGGACTGGTTTATATTCTGGGCGTCGTATTCGTCCTCGGCGTGATTTCCTTTTTCTACCGCGTGTGGGAACAGGACGAAGCGATCCGTCTGCTCACGGACTGGGCGAAAGGCAATCAGTACGCGATTGTCGATGCCGTATCACGCCGCTGGGCTGACCGTCCCGGGCATATCTCCTCATCGATGCTGCAGATGGTCTTTCGCATCAAGATCAAGGACGCTGGCGGCCGGGAACGCGAAGGCTGGGTGCGCATCGGCAGCTATTTTTCCGGATTGCTCTCAAAGCAGGTTGACGTGTTCTGGGACTCAGCGGTGTAATTCCAAGGGATACAACGAGGAGCGAAAACGATGGCTGAGCGCATTGAAGACCGTCTGAAGGGCATGATTGTCGAACGCCTGATGTTGAAGGCCAGGCCGGAGGAAATCGGCGACGAAGACGATTTGATCAAGAAGTGGAACGTGGAGTCGGTGCAGCTCATGGAAATCGTCATCGGCCTGGAGGAGCTCTTCGGCATCCAGCTCGGCGACGACGAATTTTCGATCAAGAAATTCCGCACCGTCAAAAATATCGGCGAGGTCGTGCGCGCGAAAAAACCTGAAGCGTGATTTGTCATTCGTCATTGGTGTTCATGGAGATTAAGTGCATGCGCCTCGAAGATCGGCTAAAAGCCTTTGTCGTCGAGCGACTCTTCTTGAAGACAACTCCGGACGCAATCCGTGACGAAGATGATCTTTTTACAAAATGGGACATAAGCTCGCCTCATGTTCTCGAAATCGTTATCGGACTGGAGGAAGTTTTCGGGATCACGTTCGGCGATGACGAGTTCAGCATGAAAAAGTTCCGTACGATCGCAAAAATAGCAGAGGCCGTGCGCACCAAAAATCCAAACGCATGACCAATTGCCAGTGACAACTAACCAATGACAAATGACCAGCAGCTAGGCTACATCAAGGCGCTCGACGGCTCGCCGCTGTACTGCGCCTACCATCCGGCGGCCGCGGTCGCCAACCCGCAGAGCCGCCTCTTTCCCGTCGTCATCGCGCCACCTCTTTTTGAGGAACGCAAGAGTGCCTATGCGCCGCTGCGGCGACTGGCGGTAAAGCTCGCCGCAGCCGGGCACGCGGTCATGCGTTTCGATTACCGCGGCAGCGGCGAATCGGGCGGAGATCCCGCAGCGCGGCGCTGGGAGCACCTGGCGGAAGATGTTGCATCTGTTCGCAAGACGCTCGCGCGACTGAGCGGCAAGCGCGACAGCGTGCTGCTCGGTCTGCGCATGGGCGCGACGCTCGCGCTACAGGAGAGCATTCGTGCCGGAGGCGAAGGCGTAGTCGCGCTCGCTCCATTAATTAAAGGCGCCGCGCAGGTGCGGCTTTGGAAAATGCGTTCGAAAATCCGCGCGGAACTCACCGTTGCTGAGAGCGGCACGCAAAAGTCATCAACGCCGGCGCCCGCTGGGATCATCGATTTCGACGGCTACGATGTTCACCCCGGTTTTTTTGACGCAATTGCAAGCATTGATCTGGTCAAAGATCTCGGACGGCTCTCCTGCCCGGGCCTGGTGATGCAGTTGTCGCACCGCGCCGAGCCAGCTCCCGAAACAGAGCAGCTTATGGCAACGCTGGGGCCGCGCGCTAAGCTGGAGTGTGTGCGAATGGAGCCGTTTTGGGATAAGCTGGATGATGTCGATACGGCGGCGGTGGATGAAGCGGTGCTGAGAGCGGTATCCTCCTTTTAAGAGCAGTTCAGCGAATGGACAAAGACGACAAAATCATCAATCTGGTTCCGCACCAGCATGACGATCTCAGCCATTTACTCGGCGTACAGATTGTCATCGATACAGATTCTTCTTACATCTACATCGGCACGCTCGAACGTGTCGGTCGCGAATATCTCGCGATTTCGAACGTGGATGTACACGACACGGCGGACAGCAAAGCAACCAAAGAACACTACACGCACGAGACGAAGAAGCTCGGACCGCGCCACAATCGCACGCTGACGCTGGTGCGGATTGCACGGATCGTTTCCATAGCAAAGCTGGATGACGTGATTCTGTTTTAGCTCTCGGCTCTTGGCTCTTGGCTCTTGGCTCTTGGCTCTTGGTCTTGGGGCGATGATGATGATTCGCGCTGCTGTGCTGCTGATCCTGGTCACGGCATCTTTGTTTGCGGCTGAGCCGGTCAACAAGCCGCTGGTCATCCGTCCGCTCAAAGACTGGAAAGCCAGCCGCGAAGACGTGAAGAAAGTTCTCTATTCGGCAGCAGGCGAACTCTGGACGCTGTTTCCCGGCCGCGAACTCAAACCCATTGAGGTCGAACCGAAAGGTGGGCCGATCACACTCTACAAGCGTGGGCCCAACGGCGAAATTCAGATCAAACTCGACACGGGTGGCACGCTCTGGGCGCAGTACGCGTTTCAATTCGCGCACGAGATGGGCCACGTGCTCTGCAGTTACGACGAGGACGATCATAAAAATAAATGGTTTGAAGAATCCATCTGCGAATTGGCGTCGCTTTTTGTTTTGCGGCGCATGTCCAAAAGCTGGGAATCTCAACCGCCCTATCCCAACTGGAAAAATTACGCGCCGCATCTGAAGTCCTACGCCGATGAACGCATGAAAACCGCGCAGCTGCCAGCAGGCCAGACGCTGGCGCAATGGTACGCAGACAACGCGCCGGTGCTCGCTTCCAATGCTACCGACCGCGAGCGCAACAATGTCGTAGCGACGGCGCTGCTGCCGCTTTTTGAAGCGCAGCCGGAACGCTGGGAAGCGGTTACCTGGCTCAATGCAGAGAAACTCACTCCCCTTCACACGTTCAAGGATTATCTGTTCGCCTGGCGCCGGAATGCTCCGGAGAAGCATCGTCCCTTCATAACGATGATTGCCAAAGAACTCGGCGTAGAGCTCGATTAATACGCTCCTTGCTGGTTTGCGGCGAAGGTTTATTCTGTCGGGACTCGCGGGCGGGAAGCCGGCGTTACACGACAGGCGTCCATGTCACTGATCCACGTTCAAAACCTGGTTAAAGAGTACAAAACCTACGACCGCCGCGAAGGCATCAGCGGCGCCGTGCTGGATTTGTTTTTCCGCGACTATAAGACGCTGCGTGCCGTTGATGACATCTCTTTCGACATCGAACGCGGGGAGATGGTCGGCTACATCGGCGCCAATGGCGCGGGAAAATCGACGACCATCAAGGTTCTCTGCGGAATCCTGTACCCGACTGCAGGCGAAGTGATCGTCGACGGCCGCTCGCCCTTTCAGGAACGCGAAACCCACGTGCGGAACATCGGCGCCGTTTTCGGACAGCGCTCACAGCTGTGGTGGGATCTTGCCGCGGGCGAATCGCTGCATCTGCTTTCCAAAATTTACGGCCTCAGCGAAAAGCAGTATCAGCAACGCATGGAAGAGTTCGAGCAGGTGCTCAAGGTCAAAGAATTCCTGAAGACGCCGGCACGCAAGCTGTCGCTGGGTCAGAAAATGCGCTGCGAGCTTGCGGCGTCGCTGATACACAATCCCAGCATCATTTTTCTCGATGAACCCACCATCGGGCTGGACGTGACGGTTAAGCAGTCAATTCGTGATTTCGTGCGGCGCATCAACAAGGAACGAGGGGTCACGGTGATCCTGACCACGCACGACCTGCGGGACATTGAAGAACTCTGCTCGCGTGTGCTGATCATCGATAAGGGAAAGAAAGTCTTTGATGGCACACTCGAAGCGTTGCGCATGAAAGCCGCCGATTCGGCGCAGCTCACTTTTTCAATGGTGCACGCGCTTGAGAAAGACTGGCGCCCTGACGGCCTTCCGGGGAGCGGCGTGCTGTGGAAGGCCGACGGTGCGGCGCTCACTGCTATTCTTGGCCGGCAGGCTCCGCCGCGAACGGAAGTCATCCGCGCGGTGCTCGACCGCTACGGCCAGGACGTTCAGGACATCGACATCGCCGAGCCGCAGATCGAGCATGTCGTTCAGCAGATCTACGCATCGGGGACAGCATGAACTCCGCCGCGCTGAGTTCCTCGCCGATGCAGCGCCGCCTTGCGCTGGTTTATGCCTTCGCGCGCTCAAGTTTCATCATCATGCTGATGCATCGCGTGCGCTATGTCATCGGCGTGGTCAACTATTTCGTGTATGTCACAGTGAATTACTACCTGTGGGATGCGCTGTTCGCGGCCAATCCCGGGGCCATCACGGCAGGCTGGAGCTTGCCGCAGATGCAGACGTACGTGTGCGTGAACTGGGTGGTGCGCAGCGCCTATTTCTCGAACTCGGACAACATCCTTGCCGCGCGCATCAACAAAGGCGAAATCACCTCGGACCTGCTGCGGCCGACCTCGCTGCTGACGCAGTTTTATGGGTCGGCGCTTGGCGAGGTTATTTTTCGCTCGCTGTTCATGGCCGCGCCGGTGCTCGTGCTGGTGCTTTTTTTCTTCAATATTCAGCCGCCGGCGAGTTCCAGTCATGCGCTGCTTTTTCTTTACAGCGTCTTTCTTGCCTTCCATCTTTTCTTCGCCGTGAACTTCCTCACCGGACTGTGCGCTGTGTTTACCGAAAAGCTGCAGGGCTTTCTATGGGCCAAGTTCATGCTCCTGCAGTTTTTGACAGGCCTGCTGCTGCCGCCGCAATTCTTTCCGGAGGCATTCCGCATCGTCTTTGAACTTCTTCCATTCAAAGGAATGGCGTACACCCCGATGAGCATTTACCTGGGGCGGTTCGAACAGAACACCCTTGCATGGGAATTGCTACTGCAGACGCTCTGGACTATCGGGCTGCTTTTATTGTGTGAATGGAGCTGGGAGCGCGTACGCCGACGTTTGAGCGTCCTGGGCGGTTGAACGGTGCGGTTCACTGGCACAATTGCCGATACCTATTACGCTGCAGAGCCTGCTTCAAAAGCAATATATGGAGAATTCGATCTTGCGCTTCATGGCACTCCTTTTTTCAGGGCTGGCGACGCTTACTGCCCTGGCCGGTGAGCCCTCTGTCATTCCCGACGCCGATCTCGCCTTTAAAGCCGACAGCATCGTCGTGGCCCGCATCGGCAGCCTCTCTGCATCGCCGCAGGAAACCGGCGGAGCCGCCGCGCTCTGGATCGAACACACGCTTAAAGGAAAGCTCAGAGCTGGCCGCGACATCATCTGGCTGCCGCGCAAGGAACTTCCCGGAGCGCAGCTCGAGAACAAGCTGTGGCTGCTGTGCCTCTCGCAGCGCGGCGACGGAACCTGGCATATTCAAAGCGGCGGACGCGAGCCGCTGAAGATCGACAGCGTCGATTCACCAAAAGTAGCCGAGCTCGCCAAAGCAGCAGGTGCGTTTGGAGCCGCGCCCGAAGCAGAAGCACCGTCCGCAGCAGAGTTTTCGATGTGGATCCGCAAAGCGGCAAAGGGCAGCCAGCAGACCCGCCGCGAAGCCAGCGCGCGATTGCTTGCCGCCGGCGACGCGGCACGCACGGAACTGCTTAGCGCGCTATCCAGCGACGAGCGTGAGGTTGCAAACGTCGCCCGCACGCTTCTGCCACTCACCGGCGGAGGCCCGGCGGTGAACAAGCTGCGCCTGGTGTTTGAGCCGGCGAACCTTGAACTGCAGCCGGGTGACCTGCGCAACATCGTCGTTCACTTCGCGAACCTGGATGCTGATGACATGAAGTTTGTGCTGGGCCAGTCGGCCTGGGGCGAGACAGTCGAAGCGGCGGCGGTGTACCGCGTGCGCGCGCTCAAGGGGGCTGGCACCGAGGAGCCGCGGACGCCGCAGCTTTTTTCAGCGGTGCTGCCGCAGGGCTATGGCAAGCCGCGCGCGGATGGCGCATCGTCTCTTCCGCTGGTGCGCGTGGCGCCCGGACTGAGCACGCTTCCGGTGGCAATCCGCATTGAGCTTGAAAAAGCGACCGAAGACGGCAAGGAAATCCGCCGATTGAAATTCCCGCACGGCAGCATCTCCGTCCCGGGGCCAGGCCGCTACGGCATGCGGGTGACGTTTGAATGCCCAGGTCCGCGGCCGGACCAGCAGCGCCTGATCGATGCGAATTACTGGGGCGGCGGACGGCTGATTTCTAATGAGATTACGCTGGTTATCAAATAATCAGCGATGGAACCTGGATAGCAGCCACAGCCCGAGCGACAACACCACCGATAGAATTAAGCTCGTGGCGAGTGGAAAATAGAACGAGAAGTTTTCGCGCTCGATGCGGATATCGCCCGGAAGCCGTCCGAGGTAGGGAATACGTCCGGCAAACAGCAGCACAACGCCAGCGATTGTGATGAATAGACCGAAAAGGATCAGCCCTTTCGCGAGAGCATTGCCCGGGTCCATATTCGGCTCCTTTTTGCTCTTCACCTCTATAAATATAACAGGACTCCTTGTTGTGAAATTCCGCAAGTCTCGATAAACTACGGGGCGAACGACGGGAAAACACATGGCCGCAAAAAATACACCGCGCGCAAAGGTCCGATTACGCCTGGATAAGGGCACTTTGCTGCTGCGGCAATTTGGCGTGACAAGCATCATGTGCTCGATCGTCGATCTGAGCGAGGCGGGTTGCCAGTGCCACTTTTCCATCGCGGATCTGGATGAAGAAACCTGCAATGCATGGAAACAGATCCTCAGTCCGGGACGCGTGCTTTCGGTGGAACTCACCGAGCCGATGGAGCTGCGCAATCTTATCTTCCGCGAAGCGCAGGTCCGCTGGCTGAAAACGCTGCGCGACGGCGACCTTGATTTCGGCCTGCAATTCGGCCCCCTCGACGATTACCAGAAAGAGATTCTTGCAAATGCGATGATGCAGTTTGCATCCGAGAAGCTGCGCGCCAAGAAAGCGGCCGAAGCGCTGACCAAGACGGCTGTGCGCCGCCCTCCTCAGCTTCCCACGTTGAACTCAACGGATGCAGCCGTCAGCGCGTTCACTCTGACGGCGAACAACGCCGTCGAAAAAGCACCTCCGCCGCCGAAAGTTCCGCCCGCTCCCCCTAAGTCGCCAGCCACACCGGCCCCAGTTGCAGCAGCGCGAACCGAGCCGGCTCAGCCGCTGACCGCCACGCGCACGCGCCGCTCGTTTGAACATGAAACCACCGCGCCGGCAGCCACTGCCTCTAATGCTCCGCAAAAGCCCGGCGAGCGGCAGAAACGCCAAAATGTATTCATGGCGGCGCTGTTCGAATTCTGCGACAGCAAGGGCGGGCAGTGGGAGAACGGAATTCACCAGGGCCGCACGGTCGACATGAACGAAGGGGGCTTCAAGCTTGAAGGCCCAGCGCCGGACTGCTGCGAAGCCGAGCAGCTCATCAGCCGCGACGCGCACATGATTGTGATCATCCGCAATCCGAATAAGGACATCCGCTGCCGCTGCCGGGTGCGCTCAGTCAGCCCCAGCCCCAACATGCGGGAGTTCTGGACGTATGGCGTTCAGATCACTGACATTACGGAAGAAGACCGCAAACTTCTGCGCGAGCTTTACATCCGCGCCGGCTTCGCGCAGATCAGCAAGCGCCGCTGAACAACTACTAAGCTGTGTCTTCCTGTTTCGCAGGGAACGCGAAAGCGCCAGGCACGCCAGGAAAACCATTTTTGGTCTGAGCGAGAACTCAGTACTCAAAACTTTCCACGCAGCACTCTCACGCCGGTGTGCCGAGCGAGCGCAGGTAATCGTTGACGTAAATTCCTGACGCGTGCCCGTCGCTGAAGACCAGATTCTGCCCGTAGCGGCCGACAGGACGCACTTCAACGACGCGCACGTCCTGCGGAACGTCAGAATCTTTGATCATCTTTTCGCCGGTCATCTCATTGCGGCATGCCGCACACGGACAAGCCACGCGCAGCGCGTGATGGTTGTAGACGGTCACGCCGCCGTCGTCCCAGAAAATCATCGGCGGCTGGCGGTCATGAAGATGCACTTCCTTCGGCCGGTTCTTCACTTCGCTTTCTTTGAGATTAATAATCGAAAGCTGCGCAGCCATGTTGCGCGCCACAATCTCAAACGCCTTCGCGCCGACGCTGCCCCGATCGAGCGCCACCAGCGGCTTGCCCAGGTCGCCGGCCTCGACCATGCGCGGATCCAGCGGAACGCTGCCGAGGAATGGCACGTTCATCTCGCGCGCGGAGCGCTCGCCGCCACCCTTGCGGAAGATGTTGTGAACTGTGCTGCAGTTCGGACAGATGAAGCCCGACATGTTTTCGATGATGCCCAGAATCGGCACGTTAACCGTCTGGAACATCTTCAGGCCCTTGCGGGCTATGCGCAGCGCCACGTCCTGGGGCGTGGTGACGATGACCGCGCCGTTGATCGGCGCCGACTGCGTGAGCGTCAGTTGCACGTCGCCCGTTCCGGGCGGAAGATCCATGAGCAAATAATCGAGCTCGCCCCACTCCACCGCGCCAAGAAACTGCTGCAGCATGCGGCTGGCAATCGGACCGCGCCAGATCGTAGGGGCATCTTCGCCAACCAGCATGCCGACAGACATCACCTTGATGCCATAGGCGAGCGGCGGAATCGCACGGCCCTGTTCATTGGCGCGCGGCCGTTCGCTGGTGCCGAGCATGCCCGGAATGCTGGGGCCGTAAATGTCGGCATCCAGAATACCGACGCGCGCGCCGGTGGCTGAAAGCGCAAGCGCCAGGTTTGTTGTCGCAGTGGACTTGCCCACGCCACCCTTGCCGGAGGCGATCGCGACCACGTTTTTGACGCCTTTAAGCACGTCCCCGCTGCCGACGGGACGCCCGCGGGTCTGCGCGGTCATCGTGACATTCACGGCATCGACGCCTGGAATGGCTTTAACCAGATCGTGCGCCTGCTGCTTGAGCTGATCTTTCACCGGGCAGGCCGGCGTGGTGAGCTCGATTTCGAATCCAATTGCGCTGCCGCAAATCTTCAGATTTTTGATAAATCCGAGCGAAACGATATCGCGATTGAGATCCGGGTCGTAAACGTTGCGCAGAGCATCGAGAACCTGTGCTTCAGAAACTTCTTTGACGTCGGGCATGTTGGGCAAAATCTCCGGTGATTCAACCTTATTAGTTTAGGTTGGGCACGCGGAAGTGCAAAGTTCAATCAAGGCGGCTTACCGCTTTGCCCTTCCCTTCAGCACCAGCGTGCCGCAAATCAGATCATGCAGGCAGCGCTCGTTGGGATCGATCGCTCCGAGAACCCATCCGGGAAGGAGCATCCATTTCAGCAGCGCGCGCAGGAGAATTCGTCCGGCGCCCAGGCGCGCTCCGTGAACGGTGCGTGTGACGATCACGACCAGCTTTTTTCCCGGGCTGTCCCCCAGGAGCAGATGAACCAGCGCTTCGTTCGCGCAGCCCGCCAGCATCAGCACCGCCAGCAGCGCCTGAACGCTCAGGAAAAATGCGGGCAGGACGTCTTCCCGAGCCAGCACGACGACGATGCCGCACACAATCAGCGCCAGCGTCAGATCGATAAAGGCGGCGAGCGCGCGCGACGCCTTACCCGCCAGCGGCCAGGCGCTAATGCGGCCGTAACCGTCACCTTCGTCCTCCGCGCGCTGCGGACGCAAGCGGTCGGCAGCCGTCGCAGCCGCCGTCCTGCTCACACGGTGAACCACGGCCTCACCGGCCTCGTTCTCGTCTTCGCTCAGCAGCGGAATAGTATCGTCCGATGAGGGGAATGGCGGTACGTCAGCTGGAAATCCCGAAAGGGCGCGAATCGGCGCGATGGGCGTGGTGTGTTCTTCGGCGCGATTCTCAAAGAGCTCGGAAATACGGATCGGGCCTTTGGCGGCACTCTCCGGTGGAGCGGTCTCCTTCGAAGGCGCCGCGAGAGGCCCCTGCCCGGGCGAAGCAGAAATCAGGAAAGCCTTTTTAGACATCAGATAGCCCGGCAGCTTCATGCGTCTGCCGCACTTCGGGCAGCGGCCAACGGGCTGATCGATCGAGGCCGGCGAGCGCACGCGTTTGCCGCAGAAGCAGGTCAGCTTCCAGTATTCCTTGCCGTCTGCGGCGCGGACCATTTCGCAGTGCGGAGGGATTTCAGCTTTCGCGCGGGCCGCGTCAGATGCCGGTTTGACGGCGCTGCTTTCCGCCCTGGGCACGGAGATGAACTTTTTGCAGCCCGGGCAATAGGTCTCGCCGCCCGCTTCCGTATCAGCGACTTCGTGCTTGCTGCCACACGAGCAGGTGAAGGCGATCGGCATGGTCCGAACCTCTAATAATCGTACCGCGGCACAGAGGCTAGACTGCCGGCGGCCTGTTTTTCCTGCGTGTTCCGTGCAAAAGTATAGTCGAGAGCCGCCCTAGTCCGCTACTTCCTCGGCCAACGCGGCATTCTCCTTGCGCGAACGCGCACTGCGGATCTCCGGGACCAGCAGCAGCGAGGCAAGCACCATCAGCACCGCCGCGCTGATGCTTACGCTCTGGAAGGAGTACTTCGTCACCGCGTGAAAAGCGACAAGCGGCGCAAGCACGCCACGGAGGCCTGTCAGGAACGTATGCACGGACATGTACTCAGCCACACGGTCCGGCGGCGCCAGCTTGGTGACCCACAGGCTCCAGGCGACATCGCCTCCCGCGTTCGAGATGCCAAAAATAATCGCGCCAAAGATCATTCCCTCCATGTCGCGCCCGGCAAAGAACGCAATTGCGCCCATTGCAAAGCCGACATTCAGGATGAAACGCAGGCCGAAAAAGTTCATGCGATCAAACAGGCGGCCCCAGAGGGGGCTTAGTGCCAGGCGCGCGATGTTGGGGATCACACCGGTCAGCAGTGCTATCTGGTCGGCCTGGAACGGCGTTCCGTAGCGCGGATTGGCCATGTATTCGACGCGCAGCTGAACCATCATGAGATTGGCAAATCCCATCAGCATCCACGATAGCAGCGTCATGCGGAACAGTGCATCGTCGCGTACATGCCGCAGCCCGCGGAACGGGCTGATCTGTCCATCCCGATGCAGCGGACGCGACGGACAGCGGCTGAGCAGCACGGCCGAACCGAAAAGCTCCGCGGCAAAAACACCCAGCAGGAGCGGAAAGTACAAAATGTCCGTCTCAAGTAGTTCGCCTGCGAGGTAACTGAAAAGCGTCGCTGCAGCGATGCGGATCATGAACGCACCTGAAAACAGGCGGCCGCGGCGGTCTGCAGGATAGTTATCCTGGTACATCTGCGTGAGGAGAGGAATGATCGAGGTCGCCAAGGTCATCCCGAGCATACTGCCCAGGATGAATACCGTTTCATCGTGTAGCAGCGCCACCATGGCGAATGCAACGGAAGCGGCTGCCAGCATGGCTGCCGCAACTTTGGACACACGCCAGCCGCGCATGGCCACCCAGTAAACCGTCAGGGGCGTCAGGATCATGCCGAAGTTTCCGCCGGCGGCGACCAGCGCTTTAGCACTGGGACCGGCCTGGTAAAACTTCACGGCAATATAGAGTAGAAACGTGCTGCCGGCGGTCTCTAGAATGCCCGCAGCAACCGCCCGCCAGCGTTCATAACGGTAGGTGACCTGCTCGTCCGATTCGCTGGGTGTCTGTGCGTCTTCCGCCAAAGGCTGTGCTCATCCTTCCGAAGGAATCAGCTTAGCGGACAGTGCATCTTTCTAAAAGTGCGCCGGCAGCGCGCGGATCAGATCGCCACAGGCTGCTGGAATTCCTGCGGGGGAAGCGGGTAGCCGCCGAGCAGGGCCTCCATGTCTTCGAGCTTGCGGATGTTGTACGCGAGGTTGGACTCGAGGTATTCCTGCACATGCCGTTCATGTGTCAGGCGCAGAGCCTGATGCTGAAAATTGCTGATGATCCCCGGGAGCTTGTTCTTGGCGTCCATGATGCGCCAGCGCAGGCGCCCGCTGTGGAACGGATCGCCGCACCCGGCCTGCAGATTCGAGAAATTCCCGCTGACGTCTGTTTCAAACTGCTTGACGTACTCGGCCAGCGAGCCCAGCGCGCTCCAGCTTTCCAGGAACGCGAGTGTCGCACCGTTGCGCGTAGCATGTTTCATTTCGTGGATGAAGAATTCGCGGGCGCGGCGCGGGTGGTCACGCAGCAGCATATCAAACGCGGCCCACAACCGGTTCTGCATCCCGGAATCTTTAACGCCGAACATGCGCGCGACAAACCGCTGCGGGAATTGCTCGCGCGGCAGGCCCTTAAGTCCCGACCATACGCGTTCAGCGGCATAGTGCGCTCCGGGCCAGCTCACTTCCGGCGGCTGAAACATGGGGCCGAGCGTGTAATCGCGCGTCCAGGCGGTTGTAATCAGCCCTTCCAGATAGCCCATCTCAGCCGCTTCAGTCCAGGCGTCGATGTTGTCAAAGGAGTCGTACCGGGAACTGGGCGAGCGTGTCGCCGCGCCCCAGACTTTGCGCCCAAGCTTCCGGTAACGGTCGAGGTTGGTCAGAATCGCAGGCGTCGCGCGACCGCCGTGCCCTTCGTACTGCCAGAACGTCAGGATCGTCTCGGGCGGCAGCCATTTGACCTGCTCGTCGCTCATGCGCCGGAACATGTCGTCCCAGATCATCGGCGAGCGGCCGCCGGCGGTAAGGTAACGGCAGACCTTGCCAACGTAATCCAGGTAGAGCGCCGCGCGCCCGCCCAGCTGCTTGGCGCGAGCCTCACTGGCGGGATTCACTCCGAGCAGCCGTGTTTCATCGCCGCCCACATGCATGAACTTGCCGCTGTGAATGGACGCGAGGTCTTCCAACATCGCCGTAACGATTCCCAGCGTCTCCGGAACCACCGGGCAATACTGCAGGAAGTATTCAGAGTGCTCGCGCAGCGAAGCATAGGCTGGAATGCGCAGCACGTGGCCGGCGTTTCCGATGCAGGGAACAAGCGGAATGAGGGTGACGCCAAGGTCCTGCGCATACAAATCGATCTCGGAAAGTTCTGAAGGCATCAGCGCGCCTTCGGAGGCCAATCCTGGCTGCGAGGGAAAGTTGAAATAGGATTCATATTCGAGGATCAACGTGTTGATCTTCAGATCCGCGAACATGGATATGACAGTCTTGAGGTACTCTGCGTTGGGCGCCCAGCCTTTGAAATCCAGATGCATGGCGCGGAATGGCAGCAGCGGAAAATCTTCAATTTCCATTCCCAGGACTTCAGGACCGTCATGAATGAGCTGGCGCAACGTCGCACCTGCGTGCTGCAAGCCCTGTTCATCGGCGCCATAAAGGAGCGCACCGGTGGCGGTGACGGTGAGACGGTAACCCTCCGGCGATGCCGTTGCTCCGCGCAGAGGGCGGTCGCTTCCATCCACTTTCGGGAAGGTGGCAGACGGCGTGAAATACGCCTGCGTCGGTGCCAGTTTCGAGGTGGTTTCAGGAGCAGTGCGAAAACCCATGTCGAACAGCTGCTGGCACAAAGTATGACAACGCCGGCGGATGCCCACGGTAGCTTTGTCTGAGATATATAGAAAGTTAGACGGCGTCGGCCGGAACGGCGCACCTCGCAAACTGATGCTGCGCGGAAAAGGCAACAGATTCAATTTAGGGGGCGGGCTGGATTCAAGTTGAACATCCAATGCCATAGTTTTTTCCGGCTCCGGTCGGCGGCCTGTCACGAGACGGATTCAGTTTGCCTCGCGGAAACATTTTCGCAAGCGCACGCGCGTGCGCCAGGCGTGCCGGTGGTTATGGCATAGTGTTTTCTTCTAACCATAACCTGGGAGCGCGCCATGGCACTGCGAATCTATCTCTCGCCCGATGCCTTCAGCGGAACCAAATTCGCGTCTTCCGAGACGCTTCGCCAGAAAAAGGATTGCATAATAAACCAATGGCTCGTGACCGTGCGCCACAGAGTTCGTGCAGCATCTTTTTACGACGATAACGTGATTATCGATTCTTTGCCTGAATACCTGGACGAGCTTGCGGTTTTGCTGTCGCCATCTAAAGAAAAGCATGTTGAGGTCGCCTTGTCGACCGTGCGAACCTCCCGCGAACATGCCCGTCAGCGCACAACTCTCGCGCATTACACCCTGGAAGACGTGCTGCTCGAACACGATATTCTCCAGGATTTGATTCTCCGGGAGACCAACCCGGAGGACAGCCTTACGGTTGCCGAAGTTATTTCGAAAGGTGTTCGCGACGCCGCGGTCGAGTTCATGCATCAGCAACTCGCCAAAAAGGAGGCGTTGCTGAACGAAAATCATCGCGTCATTGATGCACTCCAGAAGGAGCGTGAACTGCGCGAACAATTCGTCGCGGCGCTGACGCACGACCTGCGCCAGCCCTTATCGTCTGCAAGAGTAAGCGCGCAGCTTCTGCAGCGCGACCCGGACGGGCCGTCGCGGACAACACTGATAGCGCGAACTCTGGAAAGCCTCAATCGCATCGAACGCATGGTCGGCGATCTACTCGACGCCACTCAGATTCGGGCCGGGCACAAACTCTCGCTTGTGATCAGCGAGTGCGACCTGGCGAAGATCTGCCAGAGCGTTACTGGCGAAGTGGCAACCAGCGCGGGAGACCGTTTCGTGTGCAAATTCCCAGAAGGAACAATCCGTGGCTTCTGGGACGAAGCCAACGTCAGCCGCGCTCTGAGCAATCTTCTTTCTAATGCGGTGAAGTACGGCGATCCCGCTGAAAAGGTCGAAATCACCTTTTTCAAAAAGAATGACTACGTTCACGTTGCCGTCAGCAATCGTGGATCTCCCTTAAGTGCTGCCGAACAGCGCATGATTTTCATGCCCTACTATCGAGCCAATTCAGCCCGTCACACTGGAAAAAAGGGCTGGGGGCTTGGCTTGACACTGGTCAAGGGGATCGCTGAAGCGCATGGCGGTGATGTTTCTGTCAGCAGCGACGGCGGCGTCACGACATTCACGTTGATCCTGCCAATCGACGCGCGACAATTTGTTGAAAGTACTTCTTCTGTCCGCACGGAATAGCGGCAGAATTCAGCCTCGTGTCCGGTTTTCGGACTCCAGGATCACTCCATTTCGAAAAAACGGCCCGGGTCATAAGCGCGGCTTGTTTAATTTTGAAAATCCGCTCAGGAGACTGTGAATACAGGCCGCCGGCTTGCTAATTCAGATGCCAACGGGCCCGAAGGCCCGCGGACTGGGATTTACATGGCATGATGCAGAATAAACCTGCACGTCGCGAACTCTACGCGGTCCATCAGCGTGGAAGTTGTGTGTGGCAGGTGAAGCGATCAGGCAGGCCGATCAGCTATCACCGCTGCAAGTTCGATGCGATTAACTTTGCAATGGCGCATTCGAACGCGAGAGCAGTGATCTTAGTAGTGCCAGAAGCCGAGGAAGGAGAAATGATGAGACGACGACAAGCGCGACGAGCACGACAAGCCGCGCAGGTGCACGCGGAGGTGGATCGCAAGGAACGTGAACACGAAGCTGCGATCAGCCTGCCGGCGGCGGAGTCGAATGAACCCGTGGAGAAGAATCTTGTGAAAGCATCCGCGGACGAAGTGGCGCCTCGGCCCGAGTAAAGTACCCAGCGTCACTTCCACATCCACTTATTGGAGAAAATTATGAAACTTTCAGCCCTTTTAGCACTGCCGTTCGTTTTCGCTCTTTCGATTGTTCCAGCCTTCGCAGCCGACAAGGAGGAGAAGGTCGAGATCAAGTCAGAGAACAAGGACGGCAAATCCGAGTTCAAAATGAAGGTTAAGAAGAAAGACAAGGACTACGTCGGCGTGAGCGGAGACAAAGAGTACATCCTGCGCGGTGAGTCGGTTTCGACGATCAAGAGCGAAGGCGAGTACACCGTTTATGGGGATATCTCCGCCGACGGACGCTATATCGAAACGCGCAGCATCGAGCCGGTTGTCGTGCACCGCGACGTGAAGGTCGAAGAGCCGATCGATGTCAAGGTTGAGGAGCGGCCGGTCATCCGCGAGCGGGAAGTCGAAGTGAAGAAGGAACCGCTCGTGAAGCTCCCTGGCGTGGAAATCAACCCGTAGTCTGAATTAGTCCAAAGCAGTCTGAGGCAGCCGCCGGCCTAACATGCCGGCGGCTGCTTTCTTTAAAGAAGGCGAACATCTTGACAGAAGCCAGTCTCGTCACGTAGCTTTAACCCTGTCCGTTCACACGGCTCGTCCCAAAGCTGCGCTCCAGGCGAGAAAAGTCAGATGCCCAATCTGGACGACATCCGTTTAGGCCAGCTCTCTGTCGCCCAGGGGCTCTGCCTTCCAATGGAAGTCGAAGAGTGCCTCACCCAGCAGCACCGCAGCGAACAGAACGGGGGCACCGAGCGCCTGGGCGAACTGCTGATCGCGCGAGGTTATCTCACGCGGACGCAGCTCACGCGCCTGCTCAATCTGCAGCGTGAAACAGAACAGAAAGTTTCGCGCATCGGTCCCTACGAGCTGATCCGCAAGCTCGGCGAAGGCGGCATGGGCGCGGTCTACCAGGCCAAGGACACACGCAGCGACGAAATCGTGGCCTTGAAAGTCCTCCCGCGCAGCCGCGCCAAGGATAAAATCTTCCTGCAGCGGTTCGAACAGGAAGCGCGCGCCGCCTTTGAGCTTGATCATCCCAACATCGTCCACGGTCTCGACGTCGGGCAGGCAGACGGCTACCACTTCCTGGTCATGGAGTTCGTTCAGGGCAAGGACGTCTACGCTCTGCTGGAACAGAAAGGACGGCTTTCGGAAAAGGAAGTGCTGACGATCCTGGAGCAGATCGCGCAGGCGCTGGACCACATCCACGGCGAGCGTCTGGTTCATCGCGACATCAAGCCGGAAAACATTATCGTCACCGAACGCGGCACGGCCAAGCTTGCTGACATGGGCCTTGCGGTCGACAGCGAGATCCAGGGCCGCCGCCGGATCACGCAGGCCGGCATAGCGATGGGCACTCCGTTTTATCTCTCGCCGGAGCAAATCGAAGGAAAGTCTGAGGCCGACATCCGTTCGGACATTTACGCGCTGGGCACCACCATTTACGAAGCGCTGACGGGGCGTCCGCCGTTTGAAGGCGAGACGCCTGCCGTCGTGATGATGAAACATCTCAACGAGCAGGTGCCCAGCCCGCATGAAATTGATCACACGATTTCACAGAACTTCTGCCACCTGCTTGAGCGCATGATGGCCAAGAGCGCGTCCGAGCGTTACCAGACACCGGCGGAACTGCTCAGCGACATTCAACGCGTGAAAGCCGGCCAGGCGCCGCTTGGTGAGCGCCCCGCCAACGGCCGTTCGAGCGTGGCCCGGCCGCGCGACCATCATCCCGAACCGATTCCGGTCGTGGCCGGCACAGGACACCCGAGGACATCCGAAAATCTCGAGCAGCTTGAGCCGCTGCTGACCCCGATAACCAGCACGCAGGATTCACGCGTCGCCAGCGCGATCAAGTCGCGGAAAAGCATGCCCCACGCACTGCGCGGCCGTTCGGCGGCCGCTGCGTCCAGCGATCAGAACATAAAGTTGGCGATCGTTGTCGGCGTGGCCGTCGCCGTCGCCGTTCTGGCATTCATGCTCGTCGGTGTTTTTTCACCAGGTTAGAAGCCGCATGACTATCAGGAAAAGCACAGAGGCAACGCTGAGCGCGGCCGTGCTGATGGCGATGACGCAGATTCTGCGCTCCTTTGCCGCGTGCGCGCGCTGCTGCTCGGCACGCTGCTCGGCCACTTTCTGGCGCAGCTCTTCAGTAATGTAGCGCTTGAAGTCTGCCTTCGATCCTTCCAGGAACGCCAGCGTTTGCGCTTCGAGCTTCTTGTCGATATAGGTTTGCTTGATCAGCGCCTGCTGCTGAATTTCTGCGGCTTTTTCGCGTTCAATCTGGCGTTCTCGCGCCGTATATGAAACACGCCGGCGCACCGGCCTCTCGGCGGATTCCTGAGACATTTTTCCCCTCCGATAAACATCTCACAATTCGATAGAATCTCTCGTTCCGGGCATACAGGTCGCGCCCGGATTATTGACGCAGATTACGACGGCACATGCCGCGCCAGTTTAGCGTGCTCATGTGTCATGATTGTTTCCTCGGATACTCCCGCTTGTCTGACAATCGTTGAGTGTCCCGGAAACGTTACGCTGGGCCGCTTCTTTCCGACGGGAAATGAACGGACAGAGCCGCCGTGACACACGCACGAATCTGGCAGACCAGGGCGCCGCCGGCAGTTGACGCGTAAGTTGCATCTGTGATTATCAACCTGACAGGAGACTGGTGATGCGCGAGATCAAGACAGACAGCTATGGCCCCGCTGCGAAGGAACTGATCGCATTGGCGCAAAGCGAAGGGCGTCCGTCAACGCTGACGTTCTCGACGCCAGCGGCCGGGGCGCGTGCGGCGCTTGCAGGCATGAACGATCAGAATGTCTCGGCTAATCGCCGCGTGCGTATGCCGCACGATGCCGAATCGTTGCGCGCGGCGCTGTGGCTGCTGTTCGATTACGAAAAAGAGAGCCACGAGCTTTCGCAGAACATCCCCACGCCTTCGGGCAGCTACTGGCATGGCATCCTGCACCGTCGTGAGCCCGACGCGAGCAATGCGAAATACTGGATGGCGCGCATCGGTGAACATCCCGTCCTTCCTGAACTGCTGCAGGACGCGAGGGAAATCGCAAGCTTGGCCGGGCCAGCAGGGAAGACACTGCTTGGGGCGCTTGACAAGATGAGCATCTTTGACGCTGCCTGGTTCGTCGATCGCTGCACGACTCCAGCCGATCCGCAGAGCACAAAAGTGCTGCTGGACATCCAGCGGCGCGAATGGGCGCTGCTCTTCGACTATAATTTCAAGAAAGCCTTCGCCTGAATTAGAAACTCAAGCTGAAGAGATTGTGGTAGCCGATATAGACGAGCACGGCATGCGCGAGCACGTCGCGGCCGATCAGGCACTGGATCTGATTGCCTGGGGTAGCGATGACCGCTCCCTGCCATGTTACGTTGTTGGGAAAGTAAAACCGGATTGCATATTCGAAGCAGGCCATGCTCGGATCAGACGCCGTTGCGATGTTGCAGGTGCCGCAGGGCTTCAAGCCCAGGCGTTGCACGTATGTCTCGGTGATAACGCTGCGGTCGGCCCCGGTATCGATCTTGAATTCAATAGGCAGGGGCGGCGGCACGATCACGCCTTCACGTTGCAGGGCAGCTTCAGTGGCCTGCGTCACACCGACCTGAGCCAGAACAATCAACCCCCGACTCTGGCATTTCTCGTTAGCAATGGTGAACGACGGCACAGCATCCCCTCCCGCTCGCGTCCGGATTTTTTACGCGAACTTTTTACGCCTGGCCGTAGTTATCTTCTTTACGAGAAAGGGCTCATTACCGAAGCGTCGGTAGCCCTCTTCGATGGCATCGTACTGTTTTTGGAATACGCCAATTACATCCCGGTCTTTGACCAGGACGTATAACCCGCCGCGCGTTGCGGCGAGCTGTGGCTCGAGCTGGGCGAATGTCTGCAGCTCGGTTTCTAGAGGGTGGTGCATCCACATATCTCCCAAACACCCGTTCTTCGTGGGTGCCCGGGAGACATGTCTAAGCAAGATCTATGCGCGTTTCTCAACGTAAATGAGGTCTTTAATAAAATCCATGATCTGGGCGACACATTCCGACACAGAATACTTATCTGTCTCCAGCACCAGTTCAGGCTTGAGCGGCTCTTCATACGGCGCCGAAATTCCAGTGAAGTCCTTAATTTCCCCGGTCCGCGCTTTCTTGTAGAGCCCTTTGGGGTCGCGCTTCTCGCACACTTCAAGCGGACACTTCACGTACACTTCAATGAAGTCGCTCGGTGCGATGGCTTTGCGTACACTGTCGCGGTCGGAACGGTACGGGGAGATGAACGTCGTGATGACGATCAGGCCGCCATCCGTCATCAGGTGTGCGACCTCGCCAACGCGGCGAATGTTTTCAGCCCGATCTTTCGGCGAGAAACCCAGATCCTTGCAGAGCCCCTGCCGAACATTGTCTCCGTCGAGCACATACACATTCAGGTGATGGTGGAAGAGCTCGGCTTCAAGCTCCGTGGCGATCGTGGATTTGCCAGAGGCCGACAATCCCGTCAGCCAGATCACCGCGCCCTTATGTCCGTTGCGCAGCGCGCGGTCGTCGGCCGTGATCTTGGTCTTGTGCCAGGTAAGATTGCTTGCCCCGCCCTTGGCACCGTAGCCATCGGCATACGTGCCATGCAGAATGATTCCGCCGCCGGTGACTTCCTTGCGATCGACAATGACAAAGCGGCCCGTTTCGGCAATGCGGTTATGGTTGTCGAACGCCACGGGGTACTTGGTGCGGATGGTGATCTCAGCCACGTCGTTCTTGGCGACGTACGTCCGGCCAGCGACCTCAGCCAGCGTTGATGCGTCGATGACTTTCTCAATGGATGCCAGCTCGCATTCCACTTCCTGCGTGGTGAGCTTCAGCTTGTATTTCTTACCGATTTCAAAATTCTGCCGTCCCAGCCAGAAAAGATTGGCTTTGAACGTGTCGGCGGTAATCGGGGCAGACTGTTCGTGGCTGCCGACATGCCCGCGCTCGACGAAGATTTGCTCCGTGAGTGTGATTCCGATCGACTCCCCGGCAAACGCGTCTTCACGCGTCGGCGCGCTCCAGCGTTCGATGGTTTTGACCACGCCGACTTTCCCACGCGGCGCAAAGACGAGGCGGTCTCCGACTTTCACGGTTCCGGATTCCACACGCCCGGCCAGGATGCGACGGTGATCGAAGCGGTAAATGTCCTGGATGGGGAAGCGCAGCGGAAGGTGCGTCGGAGGGTTGCCGACTTCGAAGAGGTTGTCGATCGCGCCGACCACCGGATGGCCTTTGAACCACGGCGTCTTCTCGCTGTTCTTAGCGATGTTGTCACCATGCTTGGCAGCAATGGGAATAAACAGCTTCGGCTCTACGCCCAGTTTGAGGAGGAATTCACGGTATTCGCGTTCGATCCGGTCAAAGACGGCCTGGTCGTAGCCGACGAGATCCATCTTGTTGACCAGCACGATCACCTGCCGGATGCCGAGCAGATGAAGCATGTAGCCGTGGCGGCGGGACTGTTCCTGCACGCCTTCGTGCGCGTCGATCAGCAGCAGCGCGGCGTCCGCGCTGGCCGCGCCGGTGATCATGTTCTTGAGGAATTCTTTGTGTCCGGGCGCGTCGATGATGACGTACTGGCGGCGCGACGTTGAGAACCAGATCTGCGCCGTATCGATGGTGATGTTCTGATCGCGCTCGCTCTGCAGCGAGTCCATCAGGTTAGCCCACTCGAACGGCACGCCGCGCCGCTCGGCGATGCGCACGAGCTGCTCATACTTGCCGGTCGGCAGCGAGCCCGTGTCGTAGAACAGGCGGCCAACGAATGTGGATTTGCCGTGATCGACGTGCCCGACGATGACGATTTTCATCTGCTCGAGATTTGTTGCTACAGTGCTCGTTGCTGACACTTCGGTGTTCTCCCCCAAGTCTTATCAATTCTTTGCGCCGTTGCGGCTTTGCGTGAGACAATCCGGTGCCGTTTACATGTACCCGTCGCGCCTTAGCTTCTCGAAGGCGTCTTCCGATTCCTGATCCTGAGCGCGGCCAGCACGTTCGGGAACTTTCGTATTCTTAAGCTCTTCGATGATCTCCTTCACCGTTGTCGCATTTGAGGCGATGTCGCCGGTGCAAGGCGCACAGCCGAGACTGCGGTAGCGGCGCCCGTTCTTGGCGAAATAGAGCGGGATGATAGGAATGTTTTCCTTGTCGATGTATTCCCAGATGTTCAGCTCGGTCCAGTGCAGCAGCGGGTGAATGCGGATGTGCGTGCCGGCATCGAAGTCTGTTTTGAACTGGTCCCACAGTTCCGGCGGCTGGTCTTCGACATTCCACTCCATGTTCTTGTCGCGCGGGGAGAAGTAGCGCTCCTTGGCGCGGGTGGGCTCTTCGTCGCGGCGGACGCCGACGATCACGCCAGTGTAGTTCTTTTCTTCCAGCAGCTGCTTGAGCGCGTCTTTCTTGAGCGTTCCGCAGCATTCCACGCGTGTGGCCTTGCCGTTGGGATAGGTCACGCCGCTTTCAAGCACCTTGGTATTCTTGCCGACGACCAGATTAAGATTCCAGTCCCGCGCCATGCGATCGCGATAGGCGATCATCGAATCGATTTTGTAGGTGGTGTCGATGTGAACCAGCGGAAACGGCACATGCCCGAAGAACGCCTTACGGGCGAGCCAGAGAAGGACCGTCGAGTCCTTTCCGATCGACCACAGCATCGCCAGATTCTCAAACTTATTGAACGCTTCACGGAAGATGAAGATGCTCTGGTTTTCAAGTTCCTCAAGATGATCCATCTTAACTCCTGACCTCCTCTGACCTCTCGCGGCCAGATTTCGCCGCAGACTTTGTATTTCCTATAGGAAAACTATGGAATTACAAGTCTTTCTTTGCAGTTTGCTTCGAAGTTTCCGCCATAGAACCTGTTGCGGTTTAGACGACAACAGATTATGGTCGGTAGTGCCGCTTCGTGAGCCGCTCCCGAGGAAGCCATGCCCCACCGGAACACTCACTCCCCGCACCGCTTTCCCTCACTTTTACTCGGCCTCTGCCTTGGATTCACCTCAAATTTTGCACTTGTTCATGCCGCCCAGCCCACGCCCGGAGTGAAGCCTTCGGATGCGCTCCGCGCCCGTGAACTGGTGCGGGCCCTGGGTTCCGACGACTACTCCGAGCGCCTCAGCGCCCGCAACGAGCTTACTGAGTTGGGCCGCGCAGCCATCGAACCGCTGGAACTGGCAATCAAGTCTGAAGACCCGGAAGTCCGACTTCGCGCTCTCGAGATTCTCATTGCTTTGCGTGGCCGCGGTTTCCTGGGGATCAGCCTCTCTGAGACAACAGAGGACGATGAGGTTGCTCAGGGCGACGACGAAGGCAATGCAGAACTGCCAT
>Ga0196964_10000379_pt1 | contig 29123 bp, 20 predicted proteins | sample S1_10metaG_FD_148615 | JGI IMG/M metagenome (GOLD analysis project Ga0196964, IMG submission 148615) | Soil microbial communities from Anza Borrego desert, Southern California, United States - S1_10 | ecosystem: Environmental > Terrestrial > Soil > Desert | place: USA: California | collected... | reverse complement strand
TAGGCTTCGCGCCATTCCTGCAGCAGGTCGGCGACCTCCACCTTCGCACGCACGTGAGCCAGCAGCCGGTCGAACAACTCCAACCCCTGCTGCTCCAGGCGGTCGGCGGCGTGGGCCTCGCAGCGGCCGAGCTCGCGACCGAAATGCCGCCGGTTCGCCGCCAGCCGCCCGAAGTGGTCGCTGTTCCATTCGGCGAACACCGCCTCGTCGGCCGTGCGCATGGACTCGTCCAGCAGATCGTTGAGGGCGTCGGCGTCTCGGGCGTCCAGGTCGTCGCGCCGGGCGGCGCGGTCGATCTCGCGCCGCAGCCGCTCGGCCAGGGCGAAGGCGCCCGCGCGGCCCGCCGCCGCCTCGTTCGCGCACGCCAGCACGCGGTCGCACACCGTCTCGCATACAGCCGCCAGCTCGCGTTCGCGCGCGCCGGTCCCCCGTCCCGCCAAGGCTAGGCCCGTGTGGAACGCCTCGCGCCGCTCCGTAAACCGCCGGGCCGCCAGCTGCGAGAGCGAGCCCCTCAGATCCATCAGCGCGTCGTCCAGATCGGCCAGCCGGCGCAGCAGGTCGGCCCGCGTCCGCCCGCGCACCTCGCGCCGATGCAGGATCCAGTCGAGCGCGCGCACCACCAGGGCGCAGCCGGCCAGCAACAGCCCGGCGTCGGCGACGGTCGGCCCCCAGCGGCCGATCTCGGGCGGAAGGGTCCCCGCCCGCGCCCAGGCCGCCGCGGCGGCGCCGAGCAGGCCCAGCAGATCGACCAGGCGCACAGGGTTCAGGAACGGCCGTCGCGACGGCCGGTGAGCGCGCACGCGCCCTTCGCCTTCCCGCTTCGCCATGCTCCCCGCCCCACGCGACTTGCGCGCAGTCTAGCTCAAGCGGAGCCGGATGAGGACTCCCTCCCCGGAAGGGAGGATGCGGTCAGGCCGCAGCCTGCTCCGCCTCGGCGGTCAGCCCCTGGCTCGCCTCCACCAGCGCCTGCAGCAGCACCGGCGCGGAAATCGGCTTGGTCAGGTGGCGGTCCGCGCCGGCGGCCCGGCAGGCCTCCACATGCTCGGGCAGGGCGTTGGCGGTCAGCATGAACAGCGGCGTGCGGCCCAGGCCCTGCTCGGCCTCCAACGTCCGCACCATCCGCGTGGCGGTCAGGCCGTCCATCACCGGCATCTGCATGTCCATCAGCACCACGTCGAACCGGGCGGCCTGGAAGGCGTCCACGGCCTCCTGGCCGTTCTCGACCGAGGTCAGGTCCACGCCCGCCTGGGCCAGGATCAGTTCGACCACCTTGCGGTTGGTCGGGTGGTCGTCGGCCAGCAGCACCCGCAGCGGCCGGTCGTCGTCGGCGTCCGCGGCGGCGGCGTGGACCGGCTCCTCCGCGGCGTCCTCCGCCGCCAGCACCGGCAGGCGCGCCTCGAAGGTGAACACAGAGCCCTCGCCCGGCGTGCTGTCGCAGTCGAGCTCGCCGTCCATCAGTTCGGCCAGCTGGCGCGAGATCGCCAGCCCCAGGCCGGTGCCGCCGAACCGCCGCGTAATCGAGCCGTCGGCCTGCTGGAAGCGGCCGAAGATACGGTCCTTGTTGGTCGGATCGAAGCCGACCCCGGTGTCACGGACGGTGAAGCGCCAGAGCGGGGCGTCGCCGTCCTCGACCTGATCGACCGACAGGCGCACCTCGCCGTGGTCGGTGAACTTCACCGCGTTGCTGACCAGGTTGGTCAGAATCTGCTTGATGCGGACCATGTCGCCGGCGATGCGGGTCTCGGCCTCAGGCGCGATCTCCACCACCAGCGGCACGTTCTTCTCGCGGGCGCGCAGGTCCGACAGGGCCGCGACCGCGCGCACGGCGTCGCCCAGATGGAAGGCGTCCTGCTGGATTTCGATGCGGCCGCTCTCGATGCGGGCCAGGTCCAGGATGTCGGACAGCAGCCGCTCCAGGGTCTCGCCGGAGGAGCGGATGATCTCCACCATCTCCGCCTGCCTGGGGTCCAGCGCCGTGCCGGCCAGCACGTCGGCCACGCCCACCACGCCGTTCAGCGGCGTGCGGATCTCGTGGCTCATGTTGGCCAGGAACTCGCTCTTGGCGCGGTTGGCGGTCTCGGCTTCCTGCTTGGCGCGCTCCAGCGCCTCGGCCTGGCGTTTCAGGTCGGTGATGTCCACCGCGATGGTGACGACGCCGCCCTCGGCGGTCAGCCGGTCCTCCAGCCGCAGCCAGCGCCCGTCAGCCAGCCGCTGCTCGATGGCGCCGGCGCCGGCGCGCCGCGCGGCCAGGCGCTCGGCCATCCACTCGGCCTCGCGGCCGACCGCTTCGGGATAGTCGCCGTGGGCCAGGTCGGTCTCCAGCAGCCGCCGGAACGGCACGCCCGGTTCGATCAGGTCCCTGCAGAAGCCGGCGATGCCGAGGTACTGGCGATTGCAGATCACCAGCCGGTCCTCGGCGTCGTAGAACCCCAGGCCCGCCGGCAGCACCTCGATCGCCTCGCGCAGCCGCTCAAGGGCCGACTGCTTGCTGCGCGAATAGATCACCGCCGTACCGACCCCGCCGGTCAGCACGATCAGCGACAGGCCGATCACGCAGGCCCACACGGCCCCTTCGCTCAGCAGATCGGTCGGGATCGTCGCGCCCGGATCGGCGCGGACGTTCAGCCCACCCAGGCCCAGCTCGTGCACCCCCACGATGGCCCCGGCCAGGGCGAGGGCGCCCAGGGCCTGCCGCAGCCAGTGGGTCGATCGACCGACGGCGAAGAAGGCGGCGATCCCGAGCGACACGCCCAGCAGCACCGACTGGATCACCGAGTCGCGGTCCCACTCGAGCCGGCCGTGCAGGGCGATGCCGCTGACGGCGATGTAGTGCGACCCGGCGATGACGATGCCCGCCGTCAGCCCCGCCGCCAGAAGGCCCTCGAACCCGGTGGTCAGGGCGGCGATGGTGAAGCACAGGATCATGCCGGCGACCGCGACGCCTAGCGCCGCGCCGGTCAGGCCGGGCGCGTAGCCGGCGGCGGCGTGCTCGTGCGCCAGCATGATCGAATAGTGGGAGGCCCAGACGCCGACGCCGACGCAGAGGCCCGCGAACACCAGCCAGGTGGCCTTCAGCGCCCCCGCCGTCTTGCTGGCGCGGGCGTAGACCCGCAGTCCCGTCGCCGCGGCGGCAAGGCAGAACAGGCTGACGACCAGAATGACCGGCGCTTGGCCGTTCACCGCGAAATTCGAGAATTCCGACACGGCGTTCCTCCCCAGGAAGCCGCGAGCTTAGGTCCGAATGGTAAATTTTCGCCGAGCGCGTTCGCGGGCGGGCTTCCGGGCTCAGTTGGTGCGGCGCGGCCTGGGCTCGGCGCCGGGCTCATGGTTGGCGAGCCTCGAGCCGTCCGTGCGGCCCAGCCGATAGCGGGACTGCGGGACGAGGTCCTCGCTGCCGGGCCGCCAGATCCAGGCGCGCTCGCCCGAGCGGCCGCGTTCGGTTCCGTCCTTGTCGCCGGTCATGAGCCGTCTCCGTCCCTGATCTCTCAACGGTTTAGGCGGCGTCGGGTTGCGCGGCGGCACTCCGGGGCGGGTTCGACGTTACGCCTGCACCACAAGGGGTGCGCCTTTGACGCTCGACCAAGGACTGGCTTTCGCCCTGCTGGCCGTCGCCGTGGGCCTCTTCATCTGGGGGCGGTGGCGCTACGACCTGGTGGCCCTGGGCGCCCTGCTGGCCGGCGTGCTGATCGGCGTCATTCCGGCCAAGGAGGCGTTCAGCGGCGTCAGCAACGACGTGGTGGTGATCATCGCCTGCGCCCTGGTGGTCAGCGCCGCCGTCTCCAAGTCCGGCCTGACCGAGGTGGTGATGCGGCGGCTGACGCCCCGGCTGACCTCCGCGCCGTTGCAGGTGCCGGTGATGGTGGGGGCGGTCACCTTCCTGTCGATGGTCACCAAGAACGTCGGCGCCCTGGCGATCATGATGCCGGTGGCTTTGCAGCTGTCGCGCAAGACCGGCACCTCGCCCTCGTGCCTGCTGATGCCGATGGCCTTCGCCTCGCTGCTGGGCGGGCTGGCGACCCTGGTCGGCACCTCCCCCAACATCATCGTGTCGGAGGTGCGCGAGACCGCCACCGGCGAGCCGTTCGGCATGTTCGACTACACGCCCGTGGGGCTCACCCTGGCGCTGGCCGGGGCGCTGTTCCTGTCGGTCGCCTACCGGCTGCTGCCGGCGGGGCGCAAGGGCACGGTCGGCATGGACGCGGCGCTGGAGGCCAGCACCTACACCACCGAGGCGGTCGTCTCCCCTCGCGCGCGGCCCACTACCGTCTCCGAGCTCCAGGCCAAGGCGCAGGGCGAGGTCAAGGTGGCCTCGATCCGCCGCGGCGGCGACCGCCACACCTTGCCCTTGCCGGACGCGGAGATCCTGCCGGGGGACGTGCTGATGCTGCACGGCGAGCCGGAGGAGCTGGAGCGGCTGATCAAGCGCGCCCGGCTGAAGCACGACCGCGAGGACCGCCCGGCCGCCGCGCCCGCCGCCGAGGACGAGGTGCGCTCCATGGAGGCGGTGGTCGGGCGCGACTCCCTGCTGGTCGGCCGCACTCCCGCGGAGCTCGACCTGTTCGACCGCTGGGGCGTGAACGTGATCGCGGTCAGCCGCAAGGGCGAGCGCACCACCGAGCGGCTGCGCGACATGGCCTTCTGCCCTGGCGACCTGCTGGTGCTGCAGGGCTCGACCCAGGCCATGCCGGGCGTGCTGCGCGAACTCGGCTGTCTGCCGCTGGCAGAGCGCGACATCTCGCTGGGGCGCAAGCGGCGGGTGCTGGCCCCCGCCCTGGTGCTGGCCGCGGCCATCGTGCTGGTCGCCTTCGAGGTGCTGCCGGTGGCGATCGCCTTCTTCGCCGCCGCGGTGGCCATGGTGGCGCTGAAGTCGATCTCCATGCGCGACGCCTACGACAGCCTGGACGGGCCGGTGCTGGTGCTGGTCGCCGCCCTGATCCCGGTCAGCGACGCGCTCCGCGCCACCGGCGGAACGGAACTGATGGCGGGCTGGCTGTCGGTGCTGATCCACGGCCTTCCGGCCATGGCGGCGCTGGCGGTGGTGATGGTCGCCGCCATGGCGGTGACGCCGTTCCTGAACAACGCCGCCACCGTGCTGGTGCTGGGACCTATCGGCGTCAGCCTGGCCCAGCGCCTGGGGCTCAGCCCCGACCCGTTCCTGATGGCGGTGGCGATCGGCGCGGCCTGCGATTTCCTGACCCCGATCGGCCACCAGTGCAACACCCTGGTGATGGGCCCCGGCGGCTACCGCTTCGGCGACTACTGGCGCCTCGGCGCGCCCTTGTCCGTGATGGTCGTCGCCCTCGGCGTGCCCCTGATCGCCTGGTTCTGGCCGGTGGCGCCCGTTTGAGCGGCGGCCCGCGTCTCACGAACCGGACCGGTCAGGGTAAGCGGACGTCCTCCACCTTCGCCTTGAAGAACGGGAAGTACGAGTCGGTCCCGAAGCCGTTGCCGCCTTCCACCTCGGTCGCCAGGACGTAGCCGCCGAACCGGCGGGTCTGCTTGATCGTGCCGCCGAAGGGTTGCAGCCGCCAGACCTTCTGCGGGTTTTCGCGGCTCCAGCGCTGGATCAGCACCGACACCGGTCGGCCGTCCTCGGCGACCGTCAGGTCCAGCACGTGATCGTGGCCGCGGTGGCGCACGGTGGCCCGCGCCGTGTCCGCGTCCACCGGAGTCCAGACCACCTCCGGCGACGGCAGCAGGGCGGCGGGGGTCCAGAACACCGACTCCGCGATCGCCCTCCCGGCCGCCGAGCGGGCGAAATCTTCGGTACCGCCCGCGCGCACCACCGGCGCCAGCCCCGCGATCCAGAACCGAGTCCAGCCGCGACCGTCGGCGTAGCCGTCGGACCCCGTCATGCCGGAGAGGCCGGAGCCCGCCCGGACCTTCCAGACGAAGCCGTTCGGCCCCGCCAGGATCTGGTGCGCGCGCATCGGCACGTATCGCGGGTCGGCCTTGTTCCCCAGGCCTATCCACCCGGTCATCCGGATCTCGGCCGCGCCCGCCAGCGGGGTCCCCGGCTGGATGACATGCAGGAAGTAGCGGCGGGCCGGGTCGGGCAGGCCGCTGACGGTCGCCGGATCGAAGCGCGCCGGAGCGGCGCCGGCTTCCGGACGCAAGGACGCCCACGCCCGCTCGTCCGCCCGGCGGTCGGCAAGGCGCCACGCCGTCAGGCCGGCGACCAGGGCGAGCAGGAGCAGCAGGGCGAGGACAACAGGGGCCATTCTCATTCTTCCGCTCGCGCTCTGGTCTGCCGCCTCGCTTTTCTGCTCCGCCGCGTCCCGCCGGTCACTTCCGGTAGACCCCGTACGGCCTGGCGCGTCAGCCGCCGCTTGCCGGCGGGACCAGCAGGTCCAGCGCCCGCGCGATGTCGGCGTCGCGGCCCTTGCACAGGTCGTCGCGGCTAATCGCGACGGTGTCGTGCGGGGGCACGGACTGGTCGTTGAAGCTGGTCCCGTCCGGGCCCCACACGCCGTGGACGGGGATGGTGATCGACCAGCCGTCGCCCAGCGGCGTGGTCTCGCCGCTGAGCAGGGCGCCGGCGGTGGGGCGGCCGACCAGGCGGGCGTGGGTGTTCAGGCGCATGTACCAGGCGAAGCCCTCGGCGGCGCTGCCGGTGTCCTCCCCGGTCAGCACCACGACCGGCGCCTTGTAGCGCTTAGCGCCCACGTCCTCGGTCCAGAACCCGGCGCTCCCCTGATGACGGGTCACGGCGGCGAACACGCTCTCGTCGGTGTAGGCGCCGGAGACCTTGGGCGCGTCGCGGATGTCGGCGGGGCCGACCGGGTGTCCGAGCGCGTTCAGATAGGCGCGCGACAGCAGCACCACCGCCGGGGCCTCGTCGCCGAAATAGCTGCCGAGCCGCAGGGCCGAGGTGTTGCCGCCGCTGTTGTTGCGCACGTCGATGATCAGGCCTGACGTGCCGCCGAGGTCGGCCATGGCCGCGTCGATCAGCTCCGCCGCCCCGTCGTCGAACCGGTCCACCCGCAGGTAGCCGATCTTCACCCCCGGCCGGACCGCGATCTGCGACCAGGAGAAGGCCGGCCGCACGGGCGGCCAGAACGCCGCCTCGCGACGCACGCTCACGCTTCGCCGCTCGCCCGAGCAGGTCTCGACCTCGAGCGTGGCGGTGGAGCCCAGCGGGCCGGACAGGGCGCCGGACAGGATCACGTCGCCCGGCCGCAGGGTCTGCCGCTGGGCGTCGGAGGCGACCGCCACCTCGGTGATCACGCGCCGGCCCGCGTAGTCGCGCACCTGCACCGCCGGGCCGACGCCGCGGGCGGAGGAGGAGGACGGCGGCCGCACCGACAGGTGCGAGGACTTCAGCTCGGCCAGCATCGTGCTGATCAGCGCCTGGAACTCGGCGTCGGTGTCCACGCCCGCGAGCCTGGCACGATGGCGGGCGCCGGCCGCCTTCCAGTCCACGCCGTGGAACGCCGGGTCGTAGAAGGTCTGGTCGACCGCCTTCCAGGCGGCGTCGAACAGCCGCTCGTACTTGCTCTCGACCGGCGCCGCCTGCGCGCCTCCAGCCGCCAGCAGCACGGCCGCCGCCACGATCGATGTCAGTTTGTACGCCATGAGCTTCTCCCCGAACTTGCGCGTCTCGGCGATCCTCCTAGCCTCGGCGGGGACGGACGGCTTCTCAAAACCCGGCGCGATCGCTCCTCAAATCCTTGTTTCGCTCGAAAGCGCCGCCTGGCGATAGTCGCTGGGCGCCACGCCCGCGATCGCCTTGAAGGCGCGGTTGAAGGAGGCCAGGGAGGCGAAGCCGGAGTCGAAGGCGACCGAGGCGACCTTCGGCTCGCCGGCCGGATCGGCCAGCGCCCGCTTGGCGGTCTCCACCCGGTGCGCGTTCAGGAAGCTGCGAAAATGCCGGTGGCCGAGTTCGCGGTTGATCAGGTCGCGCACCGCCGCTTCCGGGGCGCCCATCCGGCGCACGAAGGCGCCGAAGGTCAGGTCCGGTTCGAGGTGGACCCGCTCCACGTCGATCAGCTCGTCCAGCCGGCGGCGCAGGCGCGGATCGCCGGACGGCTCCGCCGTCGGCTCGGGCGCGGGGCTCGACGCCGCGAGGACGGGACGAGCCAGCGCCTCCCAATTGGGCCGCAGCAGCCAGCGGGCGATCGCGACGGTGATCGCCAGGATCGCCGCATTCTGGGCGAGGGTGAAGGCCTGCGGCTTCCAGGCGAAGCCCAGCATCAGGTCGACCGCGAAGTCGGACACCAGCAGCGCCGCCAGGGCGCCGGCGACCAGCACGCGCACGCGGCGGCGCGCCTCGACCAGGTCGTCCTCCAGCCCGCGCACGATGCGCCAGGCGACGCCGCCGATCATGGCCGCACCCATGGCGACCAGCACCCACGACAGGCCCGCGTCCTTCAGCCCCGGCCACGGTACGCCCCGGTCCAGCAGGGCCAGCACCATCCAGACGCCGCCGACCGTCCACTCCACAGGCCCCGGCCGGAACTCGTCGTCGAACACCGCCGAGCAGAACCACCAGATGAAAACCGCCGCGATTCCGCTCAGCACGGCGGCGAGGACGGCGGGAGCTCCGGACAGCTGCAGGGCTGCGTCCGGCGTGTTGCGGGCCAGGAAGGCCGCGATGCACAGGGCGAAGGGAAGGAAGTAGCGCACCAGCCGCGCCCTCGGCGCCTGGGCCCAGAGCAGCAGGGCCGTGCCGACGAGCAGACCGGCGGTCCCCGCCCGCAGAACCACGTCGAACGCCTGCATGCTCACGCTGCTCCCCACGCGGGGACACCACCGGTTCCGGCGGAAGCCGTCAAGCGGGAGGCGGGCTGTCGAGGCCTCGCCGGGTCAGGGCCGCGGCCCGACCCGCTGAGCCGTCGTTTCTCAGGGCTTGTACTTGACCGCGCAGCCGTAGGGACGCGAGGCCGGGATCGCCACCGCGCGGCCGGCCTTCACGTCGGCCAGGGCCAGCTTCACCAGCGGCTTGGCCCGCTCCAGGTCCTCGACCTTGTTGCTGGGCACGTCGTCGATGCCGCCGGCGTAGACCAGCCGTCCCTGCGCGTTGACCACGAACATGTGCGGCGTGGTCTTGGCGCCGTAGAGGCGGCCCACCGCCCCGCTGGGATCGAGCAGCACCGCGGTCGGCGAGGCCTTGCGCGAGGCGGTCTGCTGCTTGGCCTGCTCGCCGGTGACGTGGCCCTGCTGGCCCGGTGCGGAGGAGACGATCGACAGCCACACCACGCCGTCCTTGGTCGCCTCGCGCTGCAGCGCCTGCATGCTGCCGCTGCTGTAGTGCTTCTTCACGTAAGGACATTCGTGGTTGGTCCACTCCAGCACCACCGTCTTGCCCCGGTACTGTTTGAGCGAGCGGGTCTTCCCGTCCGCGTCGGTCGCGGAGAAGTCGGGGGCGGGCTGGCCGATGACCGGACCCGTCTGGGCGGAGGCGGTCCCGGTTGCGAGCACGGCCGCGACCGCGGCGAATGCGAGATGACGTCGAGTAAGCATGGTGGTCTCCTTCTGGTGTTGGTGGTGGTCGCCTCTTCGAGCGCTGCGATCGCGGCGCTCGGGTCTCATCCACACTTCATCGTCGGCCGGTATATCTGCATGACATTGGTGGGAGCATCGCCCCCCATCGTCAGCCCGCCGCCAGGCAGGTAGATCCCGCCGTCGATGACGGCGCTGCCCTTCAGGCCATGGACGGCGATCGGTAAGTCCGGCAGCTTGGTCCATCGATCGGCTCGCGGATCGTAGCCGTAGGTATTGGGCGTCAGGCCGAGCACGTGGCCCCGCTCGCCCTCGCCTCCGAACACGAACATGCAGCCGCCAACGGCCGCTCCGGTGATTCCGCCCCGGGGCGCGGGAAGCGGCGCCCCCTTGGTCCAGCGGCGGGTCTTGGGATCGTAAATCTCGACCACGTCGAGCCGTTCGGCGCCGAAGCCGGGGCTGGTGCGGCCGCCGGCGACGATGATCTTCCCGCCGACCGCGGCCATGGCCAAGTGATTGCGCTGGCTGGGCAGGTTGGGAAGCTTCTCCCATTTATCGCTCGCTGGATCGTACACCTCGAAGGCGGAGCCCCCGGCGTCCCGCCCTCCGGCCACATAAATCTTGCCGTCGAGCACCGCCTCGCCGCCGGCGCTCCGCGCTGTTGGCATCGGCGCACGCGCCACCCATCCTCCCACCGCCGGATCATGCACCCAGGTGTTCGCCACTTCCTTCCCCGGACGCCCGGTGAACGCGCCATCGGTCTCGCCGCCCATCACGTAGAGCTTGCCGCCGACCGCCGCGGCATGCGTGTGGTGGAGCGGCTGAGGCAGGCTGGGGCCGAGCGACCAGAAGCCTGTGGCCGGATCGAAGATTTGAACGAGGTCGGACGTCAGCCGCCCGGGCGGCCAGCCGCCGAGCACCCAGACCTTGCCGTTCAGCTCCGCAACCGCTTGCTCGGCGCGAGCCAGCGGCATGGCGGGGCCCGTGGACCATCCGCCAACCTCCAGGGTGGCGGCGCCGGGGGTGCCTTGGCTCGCCCGATGGTTCCAAGTCTCGCGCAGTTCACCCGTCTCGACGGGAGTAGCCCGATTGGGCGCGGATGGCGGAGGCGCCAGCGCCCTGCCCTTCAGCTCGATGGTGCGCCCATCGCGCTTAACGGTGATCGATACGGGATCTCCCACCTTCATGCCCTGGGCATATTCCCTCCAGGTCTGTGGTCCGGTGACCGGCCTTTCCCCAAACTTCAGAACAATGTCCCCGACACGTACGCCGAGCGCCGCTCCGGTTCCCCTATTGGGGACGAAGCCGACCTTGAGGCCTTCAGAAGTCGGTTCTAGTCCGAGCCCGAGCCCTACCTGAAGCGGGGCGGGCTGTGCTGTCGCGGCAGGTGGCTGCGCCTGCTGTGCGACCGCCATCGTCGCAACGGCCAGCGCCAACGCCGCCGCGCCGCTGGCGAGCGGCAAGGCCGCCCCCGCCGCGAAGATGAAGTGTCGAGTGGGCATTAGGTGGTTCCCCTCAGGTTCTGGTGGCTTCGTCGAGCGCCTTGATCACCGCGCCCGTGGTCAGGAGCTGGGGCAGGATCTTGGGCTCGGCGGCTCCGGGCGCGTACAGCAGATAGAGCGGCACGCCGGCGCGGCCGTGCTCGGACAGGGCCGCGGCGATGACCGGGTCGCGGTTGGTCCAGTCGGCCTTCAGATAAACGACGCCGGTGCGCTCGAAGGCGCGGCCGACCTCGGCGCTCGACAGGGCGACGCGCTCGTTGACCTTGCAGGTGACGCACCAGTCGGCGGTGAAGTTGACGAACACCGGCCGTCCCTCTGCCCTCAGCGCCGCCAGGCGTTCCGGGGTGTAGGCCTCTTCGGCGAGGGCGGCGGACTCCGCCTTGGCGCCCGGCGCGCCCAGGGCGGCCACCCCGAGCCAGGCCATGGCCAGCAGCGCCGCCGCGCCCGCGCCCAGGCGGAACGGCAGCGAACGGCCGCTATGCTGGGAACGCCCGAACAGCCAGGCCGCCAGCGCCACCAGCCAAGCGGCGGCGAACAGCTCGGCCAGGCCGGCGACGCCCGTCTGCCGGGCGAAGATCCAGGCCAGCCACGCCGCCGTCGCGTACATCGGGAAGGCCAGCAGCCGCTGCAGAGTCTCCATCCAGGCGCCCGGCCGCGGCAGGCGGCGCAGCAGCGCCGGGGTGAAGCTGGCCAGCACGAACGGGGCGGCCAGCCCCAGGCCCAGCGCCGCGAACACCGACAGCGCCACCGCCGCTGGCTGCACCACCGCGTAGCCCATGGCGGCGGCCATGAACGGCGCGGTGCAGGGCGCGGCCACCGCCACCGCCAGCACCCCGGTGAAGAAGGCGCCCGCCACTCCGCCGCGGCTGGAGAGGCCCGAACCCACGCCCTGGACCGACCCGCCGAGGTGGAAGACGCCGGAGAGGTTCAGCGCGATCAGCAGCATCAGCAGGGCGAGCCCGGCGATCACCGGCGGCGACTGCAGCTGGAAGCCCCAGCCGGCCGTCTCGCCCGCCGCCCGTGCGACCAGCAGCACCGCCGCCAACCCTAAGAAGGTGGTCAGCACGCCGGCAAGGAAGGCCAGGCCCTGGACGCGCGCGATCCGGGGCTCGTGCGCATGTCCCGCCAGCGCCGCCGCCTTCATCGACAGCACCGGGAACACGCAGGGCATCAGGTTCAGGATCAGCCCGCCCAGGAAGGCGAAGCCGAGCGCCAGCGGCAGGCCCAGATCGGTCCGTCCGCCCGCCGCGGGCGCGCCCAGACCCGCCGCCTGTGCAGGCAGGGCCCCCACCGACGCCTCGACCAGATAGGCCTCGCCCTCGCCCAGCGAGAGCACGCCCTGCACCGGACCCGTCACCGCCCCGGTCTGCGCGCCGTAGCCCGGGGCCATGGTCAGGGTCAGCCCGTCCGGCCCCCGCTCGATCGCCTGCGGCTTGGCGTGGTCGATCAGCGCGCCGTCGTAGGGGAAGAAGTACGCCCGGGCGGCGCCGTCGCCGCGCGCGGGCGCGCCCAGCACCGCCAGCTTCAGCCGACCTCCGGCCAGGGCCGCGACGCCGGTCAGGACGCCCGGCTTAGGCGCCGCCGCGAGGGCCTGTCGGACCGCCGCCCCATGCTGCGGATGCGGCGCGGCCGGTCCCGCCGCCACAGCCAGGTCCAGCGTCAGCTTCACCTGCTCGGGGATGCAGATCTCCTCGCACACCAGCCAGTCGGCGACCGCGGACAGCCGCACGGTCTCGCCGGGGCGCGCGTCTGTCGGGACCCGCACCGGGACCGGCAGCAGCACCTGGTTCGAATAGCCGTAGTTGACCAGCGGCCCGACCGGTTGGCGCTCCGGCGTCGGCCAGACGATCTCCCCGGCGCTCCAGCCTTGCGGCAGGGTCCAGGCCAGCCGCGTCGGCTCGCCGGAGTCGCCGGGGTTGCGCCAGTAGGTGTGCCAGCCCGGCTTGATCTTCTGCCGCAGCGCCACATGCACCGTGCCCCCCGGCGCGGCAGCGGCGACGTCGGGCACCAGCTCCGCCTCGACATAGGGCGTGCGCACGATCTCCGCCGCGGCCGCCCCGCCGAACAGGGCGAGCGCGCCGGCCAAGGCGGCTCCGGCACGCAGGCTGAAATCGGGACGAACACTGAGGCTGAACAAGGCGGGACCCTGGCGAAGGCTCGCCCCCATCAAACCGAACTCCTCCACGCGTGCGCGCCGGATTTCAAAATCGGCTAGCGAATTTCATAATCGGCGATCGTGTTCGACGTCGCGCCCGGACGTTGCGCGGATCACCGCCACCCGGCCGCCTTCAGCGTCGCGGCGTGCGCCCGGCTGACCGGCGCCGTGATGCCCCCGGTCAGGCGCGCCTCGCCGCCGCCTCTCGTCCAGCGCACGCCCTCGATGGCGTCGGCGGCGGCCCACCAGGAGCGGTGCAGGCGCCAGCCGTGGGCGCGGGACAGTTCCTCCACCGCTTCCGAAAACCGCATGGCCAGCAGCTCCGACCCGGCGTCGGTGTGGACGCGCACGTAGTGGTCCTCCGCCTCGATCGCGATCAGCCTGGCGCCGCGGCGCTTCGCCGACAAGCGCAGGCGAAAGGCCCGCTCCGCGTCCGGCAGCGGCGGCATGATCACCGTGCGGGTCTCCACCACGCGCCGCCACAGCAGGGCCCTGAGCGTCGTCAGCAGCAGCATCACCGCCAGCACCTGCCAGGCGAGCTGGTGCAGCAGCCACCACCGCCGGGGCAGGTCGAGCATCACCGCGTTCAGGACGTAGACGTACAGCGTCACCGGCGGGGTGATCGCCAGCGAGACGACCAGGATCCGCAGCCAGAAGCCCCGCACCCGCCGCGCCAGCGCCCGGTCCGCCGCGATCCCGGCCAGCCCCGCTCCGAACACCGCCAGCAGCCAGTAGGCCGTGCGCAGCAGCGGCGGCGCGTCCAGCGTGCGGTAGGGGCCGAGCTCGGCCATCAGCAGGGCGAACCCGGCCAGCAGCAGCAGGTCCAGCACGATCGGCCGCCGGCGCGCCTCCTGCGCCATTCGCGAAGCAAACGCACCGTTCACGCAACAGCGCCTTTCCAAGTTCCGTCCGCCGGGCGAGCCGTCGCCGCACAGCTTCGCGAGGAGAACGGCATGTCACGATTCCTGTACCACATCGCCCTGGCGGTCGCGGCGGCGGCCTGCGCCGGCTCCGTCCGGGCCGCCGCGCCCGACGCGCCGCCGCGCACCATCGCCTTCGTCCACGCCTCGGTCGTGCCGATGGACCGCGAGCGGGTGTTGGCCGACCAGACGGTGGTGGTGGTCGACGGCGAGATCGCCGCCGTCGGACCCGCCGCCACGGTGCGCGTGCCGCCCGGCGCGCTGCGCGTCGACGCGCGCGGCCGCTGGCTGATGCCCGCGCTCAGCGACATGCACGTCCACGTCGAGGGCGAGTCCTGGGACGCCCTGCTGAGCCCCGAGGCCAAGGCCGCCAGCAAGAACCCGCCGTTCGAGGACTTCCTGTTCCCCTACGTCGCCAACGGCGTGACCACGGTGCAGGTGCTGTCGGGCACGCACGAGCTGCTGCCGGTGCGCGGCGAGATCGCGAAGGGGGCGCTGCTGGCGCCCAGGCTGATCCTGGCCCGGATGATCGACGGCCCCGACAAGGCCTGGCCCGAGCCGCTGAGCACCTGGGTCTCCACCGCCGAGGAGGCGCGGGACGCCACCCGTCAGGCCAAGGCCCAGGGCTACGACAAGATGAAGGTCTACTCGTTCCTGACCAAGGAGACCTACGACGCGGTGATCGCCACGGCGAAGGAGCAGAACATGGATGTCGTGGGGCACATCCCCTACGACCTCTCGGTCGAGTACGTGGTCGACTCCGGCCAGAAGATGATCGCCCACACCGAGGAGGTGGCCAAGCACGCGCACGGCGACTACTCGGACGGGCGCATCTCCTACTTCGCCGGGCGCATCGCCGACGGCGGCGTGTGGCTGACGCCGACCTTGGTCACCACCCGGCGCATCCTGGACGAGTTCGACGACCCCGACGGCCTGTTCGCCGCGCCCGAGGCCGCCTACTACGCCCACCCGATCCAGAAGGACATCTGGACCTTCATCTCCAACATGTACAAGGGTATCCCGCCCGAAGACCGGACCCGGATCCGCGACGACTTCGAGAAGTTCCAGAAGCCGTTCACCAAGGTCTTCCACGACAAGGGCGGACAGCTGATGACCGGCACCGACGCCCTGCTGCCCCGCCTGGTCCCAGGCTTCGCCCTGCACCAGGAACTGCACGAGTTCGTCGAGGTCGGGCTGACGCCCTACGAGGCGCTGCGGACCTCCACGACCATCCCCTACGAGTACCTCGGCGAAGCCGCCCAGGCGGGCACGGTCGAGGAGGGCAAGCGCACCGACCTGCTGCTGGTCGACGCCAATCCCCTGGAGGACGTCGCCAACGCCTCGAAGATCTCCGGCGTGCTGATGCGCGGCCGCTGGATCGACAAGGCCGAGATCGACCGCCGCATGCGCGAGATCGCCGGTCAGCCGGCCGCCCGGCCGGCGCACGGCCACGCCCATTCGCACGACGAGCACGCGCACGAGCACTGATCGGGGCGCCGGAGCGAAGCGAGGGGTGAATCGCCTGAAAAGGCTGGAGCGGGTGAGGGGAATCGAACCCCTGACATTCAGCTTGGGAAGCTGACGTTCTACCTCTGAACTACACCCGCGTGCCGTCGAGGAGGCGCGAACTTAGCGGATCGGGCGGCGGCTGCAAGAGCAGGAAAAACGGCCCGGCGAAGCGTTTCGCAGGGCCGTTCGTCGTCGGTGCGGAGACGCCGGATCAGTGCCGCTTGGCCTCGATGCCGCGCTTCTTCAGCTGGACCTGGACGCTGTCGGGGCCCGCCAGGTGGCCGGCGCCGACGGCGACCAGGTGGGTGCCCGAGCCCTCCAGCATCTGGTCGATCTTCTCGGCCCAGCGGATGTTCCGTTGCGTCAGCAGCAGGTCGTAGACCTGGGGCGCGTCGGCCTTCATCTCGTCGTTCATCACCTTGCCGATGGTGTCGACGTCGCCCTTGGCCCAGGCCTCGGCCAGCTGGTCCAGCACCGCCACCCCGCGATCTGCGTCGTCCAGGGCCGCTTCCATGAAGGCGATCTGCTCGGCCTCGCTCATGCCGGCGAAGAACATCACCTGCTGCTCGGTGGTCTCGAAGGCGGCTATCTTGTCGCCCTCCTTCACCGCCGCGGCCTTCAGCACCCGGTCCACGCCGGCGTTCGGATCGAAGCCGGCCTTCTGGATCGGCAACACGCTGAAGGTCAGGCCGACCAGCCAGGGCTTCAGCGGCTCCATCTGGGCCGGGTTGACGCCGTACTTGGCCGACACCGCCGCCAGCTTGGCCTTCTGGGCGTCGGTCAGCTTGGCCGAGAGCGGCTTCTGCTGGTCCACCCCGTGCTTCATGATCAGCGGCTGCATGGCCGCCTGGTCGTCGACGTCGACGATCTCCAGCCACAGCTCCTGGGAGTCGGCCAGCGCCTTTTCGATCTTCGGCGTCTTCCAGGTCGTCTCGCTGCGCAGCAGGTGGACGGTGCCGATCATGTAGATGGTCGAGTCCTTGTCCTTGACCACCCACATGGCGGGCTCGGCCTGGGCCGCTCCGGCCGCCAGGCTCGCCGACAGGGCGGTGCCCAGGGCCAGTCCGAGGGTGCGATGGGCGACGCGGCCCGACAGCAGTTTACGCAAGTTCATGGGAGTCCTCCTGAAGGTTAGGGCTTCAGGCCTGGTCGGCCTGGAAGATGGTTTCGATCGGCATGCCGAACAGCTTGGCGATCTTGAAGGCGAGCGGCAGGGACGGGTCGTACTTGCCGGTCTCGATGGCGTTGACGGTCTGGCGGGAGACCTCCAGCCGGGCGGCCAGGTCGGCCTGACTCCAGGCGCGCTCGGCGCGCAGCACGCGAAGACGGTTGTTCATCGGATCACCGCCTCGCCAGCCACCACCAGGCCCAGGCGACCAGGTAGCCGACCATCTGGGCCAGGGCGCACAGCAGCAGGCCGGTCGCCACCAGGCCCGCGTCGCCCTCCGCCAGGCGCCAGGGCATCGGCATGTCCGGCCGGGCGAGGAACAGGCCGGTCACCAGCCCCGCCAGCGCCAGGCCGGCCGAGCCGCCCCAGTACCAGGCGGCCTTGTGGGCCTCGCGCGCGGCCTCGTCGAGGCGGCGCCAGTGCAGCAGGGTCAGCCAGATCGCCCCGACGGCCGCGGCCAGCGCGATCAGGCGCCCCGCGCCGCCCAGGGCGCCGTCGTCGTCGCCGGTCACGGCGCCCAGGGCGCCGCCCAGGGCCGCGACCCCGACCGCCAGGCCCAACAGGGCGGCGGGGCTAAGTCTGCGCCTCGGCTTGGGTTCGTCCACCTGTAAAGCTCCCGCGTCGTGTTGACAATGGTGCTTTACATCGTCCGCCGCGGCTATGTCAAGCGTCCTCGACACTTCGGCGGCGAGAACCTTCGGCCGCCTTCGACGAGCCTCAGCCCCAGGCGCGGAAATGCTTGGACAGCTTCAGCCCCTGGCGCTGGTAGTGCGAGCCGTCCTGGCCGTAGAGGCGCACCGGGCGGTCGGTCAGGGGTTCGTAGACCAGCCGGGCCACCGTCTGGCCGTCCTCCAGCAGGAACGGGGTCTCGTGACTGCGGACCTCCAGCACCGCTTTGGAGCCCTGGCCGGCGGCCTCCTCGGTGCCGAAGCCGGGATCGAAGAAGCCCGCGTAATGGACGCGGAACTCGCCCACCGCCGGGTCGATCGGGGTCATCTCGGCGGCCTCCAGCACCGGGATCTCGATCGCCTCCTTGGAGGCCAGTATGTAGAACTCGCCGGGATCCAGCAGCAGCTCGCCGCCGCGCGGCTCCAGCGGCTGCCAGTAGTCGCGCGGGTCGTGGCCGTCCTCCAGGTCCAGGTCCACCACCGGCGCGTGGCGCCGGGCGCGGAAGCCCGCCAGATCGCCGGTCAGGTCCACGCCGACGTTGCGGGTCGACAGCTTGGCCGGTTCGCCGCGCTTCAGCCGCAGCTGGTTCAGCCGCGTGCCGGTGCGCACCAGCACCGAGAAGGTCTGGGGCGCGATCTCGACGTACATCGGCCCGGAATAGGCGTCGGACACGTCGTCGAAGGACGAGGAATGGTCGGTCAGCAGGCGCACGAACACGTCGACCCGACCGGTCGAGCTCTTCGGATTGGCCCGCGCGCAGACCCCGGGCGGCAGCCGCAGCCCCTCCTGCAGCTCGGCGATGTAGACGCAGCCCTTCTCCAGCACCGCGCCCTTGGTCAGGTCCAGCTGGTGCATGGCCACGTCCTTGACCCGCTCGGCCACCGCGCGGCGGCCGGGCAGGAAGGAGGCGCGCACGCGCCAGACGCGCTCGCCCAGCCGCAGGTCCAGGCTGGCGGGCTGGACCTGGTCCGGGTCGAAGGGGGTGAGGGTGGTGATCGCCGAGTCGCCGATCAGGCCCTCGATCGACTGGCAGGGCAGAATCCCGGCCGAATGCGCTTGCTGAGTCATCGGGCGGACCAAAGCCGAGCCGCGCCTCCGCGGCAAGCCCCGGCGGCGAGGAGACGCCCCGGCTTGACCGCAATCGCCGGGTAGCCTGCATTGGCGTCGTTGCCGCCGGAGCGCCCCGTGTCGAGACCAGGTCCGTACGCGCCGTTGCTCGCCGCCGCCCTGCTGGGCGCGGCCTTCGTCGCCGCGCCGGCTTCGGCCCGGGCGCAGCCCGCCCCCGCAACCGCCGAGGTCTCGGCGGTCGAGCGGCGGGTGCGCGATACCGTGCTGCGCGCCTGGCGGCTGAAGGACACCGATCGTCCCGGCGCGGTCGCGGCCCTGCACGCCGCGGTGGCCGCCGCCGAGCGCGAGGGCGGGGCGGACGCGCCCGAAGCCGCGGCCTATCTGGTGCTGCTGGCCGAGCTGCGGCACGGCTCCGACGAGGGCAAGGCCGCCGCCGCGCGCGCCGCCACCGTCGCCCGGGGCCGGCTCGAGGAGGCTACGCCGCTGGTGGTGGCCGCCGGTCAGGCTTTGACCAAGGCCGACGGGGTCAAGGAGCGCGTCGCGGTGATGAACGTGCTGCGCGCGGGCTACCAGCTGCTGACCGAAACCGGCGACGTGGCCCGTTTCGTCGATCACGCCGCCCTGCTCGGCGACTTCATGCTGGAGTGGGCGCGCGACTGGCGTTCGGACCGGCTGTTCGGGGACGCCAAGGCCATGCCCGCCGAGCAGACCGAGCGCATCCGCAAGAGCCTGCTGACCGACGGCGAGACGTACAGCCGCGCCGCGCTGGAGGTCTCGCTCGAAACCCGCGGCGCGACCGATCCCGCCGTCGGCGCCCACCGGCTGCGGCTGGCGCGCACGCTCCTGGCGCTCGACCGCGCCCGCGAGGCGGAAGCGGAGCTGCGCCTGCTGGTCGATCTCAGGAAAACCGCCGGCGACCTCGCCGAACAGCTTGCGGCGCTCGACTGGCTGGCCGAGGTGGTTTGGGTGGACGGGCGGCGGGACGAGGTCGTGGAACTGCGCCGCCAGGCCCTGGCCCTGGCCGCGGCGCACGACGGCCCGGCGGACGAGCGGACGCTGGGCGCTCGCACCCGTCTCGCTCACGCCCTCGAGGGGGCCGAACGCCTGGACGAGGCCGAACAGGCGTTCGCCGCCGTGGCCGCGGCGACCAAGGGCGCGCGCCGTCACGACGCCCTGGCCGATCTGGCCGATTTCTACGGCCGCGACGGCCGCCCGGAGCAGGCCGAACCGCTCTGGCGCGAGGCTCTGGGCCTGGCGCCGGCGACCGTCCGAGAAACCACGCTGCTGCAGCTGGTCGACGCCCTGGTCGACCTCGGCAGGTACGACGAGGCCGAAGCGCTGCTTCGGCCCGAGATGCGCCGCGAGAAGGTGTGGAGCGGGACGTTCGCGATCCAGGCCGTCCAATTGACCGAAGCCTGGGGCGACCTTCTCTACCGGCAGGGGCGCTACGCCGAGGCCGAAGTCGCGCTGGCCTGGGGCCTCGACCAGGTGAAGCTCTTGCCGGCCGAGTACGTCGGCAACATGCGCACTGCACGCGCGGGCGCGCTGCTTCGGCTGGGCCGCGAGGACGAAGCGCTCGAGCTGCTGAAGGCCGATCTGGCCGCGATGGAGCGGGCCGGCGCCCGCCGCGACGCCGCCACCGCGCGGCTGAACCTGGCGTCCGTCCATCATAAGGCCGGCCGCCTGGCCGAGGCCGAGGCGCTCACCGCCGCCGCGCTCGCCGACCGGATCGCCCTGCTCGGGCCGGACCACCCGGACACGGTCTCCGCCTTGTCCGCCCGCGCCGGGGTGCTGGCCGCGCTGAAGCGCGACGCGGAAGCCGAGGCGCTGTATAGCCAGATGCGCCAGACCCTGGCCCGCAGAACCCGCGCCGCCGACGACACCGCGGCGCTGCAGACCAACTACGGGCTGTTCCTGCTGCAGCGCGAGCGGCCGGGCGAGGCCCTGCCCCTGCTCCGCGCCGCCTCGGCCGACGTGCGGCGCGCGCTCAACCGTCGCCAGCGGGACCTGGAGACCTCCCGCCATCGCCGGGTCGCCTTCAGCAACCACGTCAAGGCCGCCTGGGCCGCGGCGCATTCGCCGGCGCCTTGACCCGGCCGCGCCGGATCGCGATCTGGCGCCCATGACCCCTTCCGACTCGCCCGTGTACGAAGCCGTGACCGAGGGCGTGGCCGTGCGGGTGGTGGTCAGCTTCTTGCCCCAGCAGTCCGACCCGCCGAACCGCTGGATCTGGGCCTACATGGTCGAGATCGAGAACCAGGGCGAGCGCACCGTCCAGCTCGTCTCCCGCGTCTGGCGCATCACCGACGGCCTGGGACGGGTGGAGGAGGTGAGGGGCCTGGGCGTGGTCGGCGAGCAGCCGATCCTGCGGCCCGGCGAAACGCACCGCTACACCTCCGGCTGCCCGCTCTCCACGCCGTCCGGCGCCATGGCGGGGTCCTACCGAATGTTGGTGGACGGCGGCGAGCCGTTCGAGGCGGCCGTTCCGGCCTTCTCGCTGGACCTGCCGGGCGCGAAGGCCGTCCTGAACTGACCTGCGACAGGATCAAGCCCGCGCTTCACGGCCGGGCTGCGCTGCTGTAAACGACTGAACGTGTTCAGCGTCCGTCGGGGAGCGCCGCCCTTTGAACCTGCCCGTCCGGGGTCTTGACCTGGAGTTCCTGTCCGGCGGCGGAGAGGCGGGCGCCCTGATGCGCGCGCGCGACTGGGCGAACACGCCGCTCGGCCCGCCGCAGACCTGGCCGCAGCCGCTGAAGACCCTGGTGGGCGTGATGCTGGGCTCGCGCCAGCCGATGTTCACCGCCTGGGGGCCTCAGCGGATCATGCTCTACAACGACGGCTACGCGGAACTATGCCGCGACCGTCACCCCTCCGCCCTCGGTCGGGCCTTCGACGAGGTCTGGTGGGACATCATCGACGACGTGGGCCCGATCCTGGACGCCGCCTACGCCGGCCAGGCGACGCACATGGACGACATCATGTTCATGATGCTGCGCGACGGTCGTCCGCAGGAGACCCACTTCAGCTTCTCCTACACCCCGGTGCGCGACGAGACCGGCGCGCCGGCGGGGGTGTTCTGCGTCTGCGACGAGACCACCGAGCAGGTCGCCGCGCAGCGGCTCACCAGGCTTCGTGCGGATCTCGGCGAACGCCTGCGCGGGGCCGAGGATCCGGCCGAGGTCATGGCCGTGGCGGCCGAGCTTCTGGGGCGAGGATTGTCGGCGTCCACCGCTGGGTACGCGGAAATCGACGACGCCGCGGATCTGGTCCGCGTGAACCGGGACTGGACCGCCGAGGGCGCCCACAGCCTGGGCGGGGAGCACCGCCTTTCCGCCTTCCCGCCGAGCTTGGTGGAAGCGCTGCGGGCCGGTCGGCTGCTCAGGGTCGACGACCTCGACAGGCTGGCGCCCGACGAAGCGGCCGTGTTCGAGGCGCTCGACGCGCGCGCCTTCGTCAACGCGCCGGTGGTCCGGGACGGCCGATTGGTCGGCGAACTGTTCGTGGTCAACCGCGAGCCCCGGGTCTGGACCGACGGAGAGGCGGCCCTGATCGAGGAGTTCGCCGCCCGCACCTGGTCGGCGGTCCACCGCCGGCGCGCGGAACGGGCGCTGCGTCACAGCCAGGAACGGGTGCGGCTGATCCAGCAGGCCGGCCGCATCGGCCACTTCGACTGGGACATGCGCGCGAACCTCATCCACCGCTCGCCCGAGTACCTGGCCCTCCAGGGCTTGCCAGCCGACGGTCCGCTGGTCGGCCCCCAGGACGGGAGCTGGCTGGAGCGGGTCCACCCCGAGGATCGCGACAAGCTGCGCGCCGCCTTCGACGAGGACCTGAAGCGCGGCGGTCCGTTCGAGCGCGAGTACCGGATCGTGCGCGCCGACACCGGCGAGGTGCGCTGGCTGCTGAACCGCGGGCGCATCGACCTGGGGCCGGACGGCGAGCCCGTGCGTCTGCTGTCGGCCCAGACCGACGTCACCGAGACCAAGCGCGCCGAGGCCGCCCTGGCCGAGAGCGAGGCCCGGTTCCGCTCGGCCGCCGACGGCTCGCCCGCGCTGATGTGGATGTCGGACGAGAACGCCGAGATCGTCTTCGCCAACCAACGCTACCGTACCTTCTTCGGGGTCGAGACCGACGCGATGCTGGGCGTGGGCTGGCGCTCGATCGTCCACCCCGAGGACGTGGACGCCTTCCACGCCGCCTTCCTGGAGGCCTTCGCCGCGCGCGAGCCGGCGCATCTGACCGTGCGGGTGATCCACCCCGAGCTGGGCGTGCGCTGGCTGACCTGCGACGGCGCCCCCCGCTACGATCCGGACGGTCGCTTCCTGGGCTACGTCGGGGTCAACCTCGACGTCACCGACGCTGTGACCGCGAACGAGGCCCTGCGCCGGAGCGAGGAGCGTTTCCGCGCCGCCGTGCGGGCGGTCCAGGGCGTGCTGTGGACCAACGACGCCGACGGCCGCATGACCGGCGAGCAGCCCGGCTGGTCGGCCCTGACCGGACAAACGCGCGAGCAGTACGAGGGCTACGGCTGGGCCTCGGCGGTGCATCCCGAAGATGCGGAGCCGACGGTGCAGGCCTGGAACGAGGCGGTCGCCGAGCGCAGCACCTTCGTGTTCGAGCACCGGGTGCGGCGGGCGGACGGCGGCTGGGGCCGCTACTCGATCCGCGCGGTGCCCTTGATCGGCGAGGACGGCGCGGTGCGCGAGTGGGTCGGAGTCCACACCGACGTGACCGAGCTTCGTGAAGCCGAGCAGGCCCTGCGCGAAAGCGAGGAGAACTACCGTCACGCCGCCGAGCTGAACCCGCAGGTGGCGTGGACCGCGACCCCTGACGGCATGCTCGACCGGGTGGCCGAGCGCTGGCGCGAATGGACCGGAACCTCGGGGCTCGGCGACACCTGGGGCCAGGGGCTGCACCCGGACGATCTGGCCCACAGCACCGGGGCCTGGACTCGCTCGGTGACCACAGGCGAGCCTTACGACATCGAGCACCGGGTGAAGCGGGTGAGCGGCGACTATCGCTGGGCGCACTCGCGCGCCTGGCCGCGGCGCGACGCGGCGGGCGTGGTCGTGAAGTGGTACGGCTCGACTGAGGACGTGCACGAGCGCAAGCTGGCCGAGGCGGCCGTGGCCGAGAGCGAGGCCCGCTTCCGCAACGTCGCCGACCACGCGCCGGTGATGATGTGGGTGACCGAGCCGGACGGGCGCTGCACCTACCTGAACCGCGGCTGGTACGAGTTCACCGGCCAGACGGCCGAGCAGGCGGAGGGCTTCGGCTGGCTTGACGCCACTCACCCCGACGACAAGGCCGAGGCGGAGCGTGCGTTCGTCGAGGCCAACGCCGCCCGGGCGCCGTTCCGGGTGGAATACCGGCTGAGGCGCAAGGACGGGGCATACCGCTGGGCGCTCGACGCGGCCTCGCCGCGCTTCGGGCCGGACGGCGCCTTCCTGGGCTACGTCGGATCGGTGATCGACATCGACGAGCGGCGCGAAGCCGAGGACCGGCTGCGGGCCGGCGAGGAGCGCTTCCGCACCCTGACCAACACCATGCCGACCTTCGTATGGCTGGCGACCCAGGACGGGGCGCTGCACTACTTCAACGACCGCTGGTACGAGTACACCGGCCAGACGCCGGAGCAGGCGCTTCCGGACGGCTGGGCCGCGACCCTGCACCCGGACGACGCCGAGCGCACAGCGCGCCTCTGGGCCGAGGCGCGGGCGAAAGGCGAGTTCTACGAGATCGAGTGCCGCTACCGCCGCCACGACGGCGTCTATCGCTGGTACGTGGCCCGCGCGGAGCCGGTGCGCGACGCCTCAGGCGCGATCACCGGCTGGTTCGGCAGCAGCACCGACATCCACGACCGGGTCGAGGCGGAGGCGCGCCTGGCCGAGAGCGAGGGACGGTTCCGCACCGTGGCCGAGGCCATGCCCGGCTTCGTCTGGACCGCCGACCCGCAGGGCGGCATCGACTACACCAGCCGGCGCTGGTTCGACTATTCGGGCGCCGACGCCCAAGCCACCAACGGCGACGGCTGGGCGAATTTCGTCCATCCAGAAGACAGGGAATCCGCCGCGGCTCAGTGGGCGTCTGCAATTGGGACGGGCGCCTTCTACCAAGCTGAATTCCGCCTGCGCCGGGAGGACGGCGCCTACCGGTGGTGGCTGGCCCAGGCCGCGCCGGTCGAGGTCGACGGCCGCATCGCCCGCTGGATCGGCTCCGCCACCGACATCCAGGAGATCGTCGAGGCGCGCGAGGTGCTGGCCCGCTCGCACGACGAGCTCGAGGCGTTGATCGCGGAACGAACCGCCGAGCTCGCCGAGAGCGAGCGACGCTTCCGGGCGATCTTCGACACCACCTTCCAGCTGACCGGCTTGGGGGCGCTCGACGGGACCATCCTGCTGGTCAACAAGGCCGCTCTGGACGCCGCCGGCGTCACCCAGGAGATGGTCCGCGGGGCCAAGGTCTGGCAGGCGCCCTGGTGGGCGCACTCACCGCACGAGGCCGAGCGCGTGCGCGAGGCGATCCCGCGCGTGGCAGCCGGCGAGTCCGTCCGCTACGAGGCGGAGATGGTGCTGCCGGGCCGCGAGGTCCGCACCTTCGACTTCTCGATGAAGCCGGTGCTGGGGGAAGACGGCAAACCCGCCTTCCTGGTCGCCGAGGGTCGCGACGTCACCGACCAGAAGAAGGCCGAGGAGAGCCTGCGCCAGTCGCAGAAGATGGAGGCGGTGGGCCAGCTGACCGGCGGTATCGCCCACGACTTCAACAACCTGCTGACCGCGGTGGTCGGCGGCCTGGACATGATCCAGCGCCGCGCCCAGGACGACCGCACCCGCCGCCTGGCCGCCAACGCCCTGCAGGCCGCCGAGCGGGGGGCCAAGCTGACCGGCCAGCTGCTGGCCTTCTCCCGCACCCAGCGGCTGGCGGTGGAGCCGGTGGCGATCAACCCGGCGATCGAGGGCATGCGCGAGCTGCTTGCCTCTTCGCTCGGCGGCGGGGTCGAGATCGCCACCCGGCTGGACCCCGCGGTCGGTGCGGCCCTGACCGACGCCAACCAGTTCGAGCTGGCGGTGCTGAACCTGTGCATCAACGCCCGCGACGCCCTGGGCGAAGGCGGGGGCTCGATCACCGTCTCCACCGCGTGCAAGACGGTCGCGCCGGGCGAGGTTCCTGATCTGCGCGCCGGCGACTACGTGGTGGTCACGGTCGCCGACGACGGCCCGGGCATGCCGCCGGAGGTGCAGGCCCGCGCCTTCGACCCGTTCTTCACCACCAAGCCGGTCGGCCAGGGCACGGGCCTGGGTCTCAGCCAGGTCTACGGCATCGCGCTTCAGTCGGGCGGCGCCGCCCGGATCGACAGCACCCCGGGGCGCGGGACCAAGGTCTGCCTGTGGCTGCCCGCCACCGGTCGCGAACAGGCGGACGACGGCGAGACCGGTCAGGCGGCGATTCCGGCGGAGGGGGCGCTGCGCGGCACGGTGCTGGTGGTGGACGACGATCCGGACGTGCGCGGCTTCATCGTGGACACGCTCGACAGCCTGGGCTTCCGGGTGGTCGAGGCCTCGGACGGGCCCGGCGGGCTGAAGCTGTTCGAGCAGGTCAGACCCGACCTGCTGGTGCTGGACTTCGCCATGCCCGGCATGACCGGCGCCGAGGTGGCCGAGGCCGCGCGCCGGATCGCGCCGGAGCAGCCGGTGCTGTTCGTCAGCGGTTACGCCGACACCGCCGCCCTGGAACGCGCCGCCGGCGACGCCCCCGTCCTCCGCAAGCCCTTCCGCGTGGCCGAGATGGCCGCCGCCATCGAGGACGCCCTGGCGCGGGCTTAAAGGCGATCTTTACTCCGGCGCGGCTAGGCTGGTCGGGAGTGCAGGAGCCTTCCGCCGTGTTTTCCGCCGACCCCAAGACGCTGCAACGCATCGAGGCCGGGGTGCGCCGGGTGATGATCGTGGACCCGACGCCGGCCTCCGCCAAGCTGCTGGCCGACCTGATGAAGGGCCTGGGCGCCCGCGACGTGCTGTTCGAGCCGGAGGAGCGCCGCGCGCTGGACCTGGCGCGCGACTTCAACCCCGACGTGATCTTCGTGGAGCGCAGCGGGCCCAAGCTGGACGGGGAGTCCCTGACCCGGCGGCTGCGTCGGTCCAGCTTCCACTGCCGCAAGGCGCCGGTGATCATGGTCACCGCCGAGGCGACCGCGACGACCATCAAGGGCGCGCGCGACTCCGGCGTTCACGAGTTCCTGCGCAAGCCCTTCACCGCGGGCGAGCTGCTGAAGCGGGTGGAGGCGGTGGCGATCAAGCCGCGCGACTGGATCGAGGCGGTCCAGTACGTCGGCCCCGACCGCCGCCGGTTCAACTCCGCCGAGTTCTCCGGCGAGAAGAAGCGCCAGTCAGACCGGCCCAAGTCCGCTTCCGAGGCGCAGGCCCAGGCGATGGACCAGGCGGTGCGGATCCTGCGCGCGGCGGTGGTGCACTTCGAGAAAGACCCGACCCAGGCGGTGCGGGCCATCCAGCAGCAGGCCACGACCCTGCGTGCGCTGGCGATGTCGCAGGGCAACTCCAGCCTGGCCATCGCGGTGGCGGAGCTGGAACGGGCGCTCGCCGGCGGCGCGGCGTCGCTGCACGCCCTGCTGGTGCCGGTGAAAGGCGTGATCGACCTATTCAAGCCCAACGCTCCGCCCGAAGCCAAGGTGGCCTGACTTCCTCATCCGTGCTTGCTCCTCCGTTCATCCCCGCGGAAGCGGGGACCCAGGCGTGAGCCGGATCAACGTCGGCCGTGAACTGCCTTAATCCTCCTGCACCCGCCTAAACCTGGGTCCCCGCTTCCGCGGGGATGAACGGTTGTAAGGTTTCGAATCCCTGTTCGAGCGTGCTAGGCCGCGCCCATGCCCGCAGCCCCCGACTTCCCGCCCCCGCCCGACCGCGTCCAGCCGAAGCGGGCGCTGATCTCCCTGTCCGACAAGACGGGCCTGGAGCAGGTCGCGCGCGCCCTTCACGCGCTCGGCGTCGAGCTGGTCTCCACCGGCGGCACGCGGACGGCGATCGAGCGGGCGGGCCTGCCGGTCCGCGACGTGGCGGAACTCACCGGCTTTCCGGAGATGATGGACGGGCGGGTGAAGACCCTGCACCCCAAGGTTCACGGCGCCCTGCTGGGCGTGCGCGACGCGCCCGAGCACGCCCGCGCCATGGCCGAGCACGCGATCGCGTCGATCGACCTGGTCTGGATCGACCTCTATCCGTTCGAGCAGACCGTGGCCGGCGGCGGCGGCTTCGAGGCGGCGATCGAAAACATCGACATCGGCGGCCCGGCGATGATCCGCTCCTCGGCCAAGAACCACGGCTACGTGGCCGTCTGCACCGACAAGGCGGCGGTCGACGAGGTGCTGGCCGCGCTTCAGGCCGACGGCGCCACGGCGCTGGAGCTCCGCAAGCGCCTGGCCGCCCGCGCCTTCGCCCGCACCGCCGCCTACGACGCGGCGGTCTCGGCCTGGTTCGCCGGCCAGGTCGGCGACGCCGCGCCCGCGCGCAAGACCATCGGCGGCGCCCTGGTCCAGACCATGCGCTACGGCGAGAACCCGCACCAGGCGGCGGCCTTCTACCGCTCCGGCCCGGCGCGGCCGGGGGTGACCACCGTCACCCAGTTGCAGGGCAAGGCGCTCAGCTACAACAACGTCGCCGACACCGACGCGGCGTTCGAACTGGTCGCCGAGTTCGACCGCCCGGCCTGCGTGATCGTCAAGCACGCCAACCCCTGCGGCGTGGCGGTCGGACGCTCGCTGGAGGACGCCTACCGCCGGGCGCTGGAGTGCGACCCGGTGTCGGCCTTCGGCGGCATCGTGGCGGTGAACCGGCGGCTGGACCGGGCCGCGGCGCTGAAGATCGTCGAGATCTTCACTGAGGTGGTGATCGCGCCCGAGGTGGACGAGGACGCCGCCGAGGTGTTCGCCGCCAAGAAGAACCTGCGCCTGCTGACCACGGGCGGCCTGCCCGACCCCCATGCGCCGGGCGAGGTGTTCCGCTCGGTCGCCGGAGGCTTCCTGGTCCAGTCGCGCGACACCGCCAGGATCACCGCCGCCGACCTGCAGATCGTGACCAGGCGCCGGCCGACCGAGGCGGAGGTTCAGGACATGCAGTTCGCCTTCACCGTCGCCAAGCACGTGAAGTCCAACGCGATCGTCTACGCCAAGGACGGCCGCACCGGCGGCATCGGCGCCGGCCAGATGAACCGCCGCGACAGCGCCCGCATCGCCGCGATCCGCGCCAGGGAGGCGGCCGAGGCCCTGGGGCTGAAGGACTCGCTGGCCAAGGGCGCGGCCTGCGCGTCGGAGGCCTTCTTCCCCTTCCCCGACGGCCTGCTGGAAGCCGCCGCCGCCGGCGCCACGGCCGTGATCCAGCCCGGCGGCTCGATCCGCGACGCCGACGTGATCGCCGCCGCCGACGAAGCGGGCTTGACCATGGCCTTCACCGGCGTTCGAGTGTTCCGGCACTAGGTTCTGGACTCATAAGCCCTGAGCCAGAGGCGGGCTGAGGCGAGCAGGACGGCGGCGAGGAAGTTGCGGGCCAGCTTGTCAAAGCGGGTGGCGATGCGGCGGAAGTGCTTGAGCTTGCAGAAGTATCGCTCGACGACGTTGCGTTGCCGGTAGATCGCCGGGTCGATGGAGCGTTGGACCTTCCGGTCGCGCTGGGTCGGGATGTGGG
>Ga0196964_10000378_pt1 | contig 29165 bp, 27 predicted proteins | sample S1_10metaG_FD_148615 | JGI IMG/M metagenome (GOLD analysis project Ga0196964, IMG submission 148615) | Soil microbial communities from Anza Borrego desert, Southern California, United States - S1_10 | ecosystem: Environmental > Terrestrial > Soil > Desert | place: USA: California | collected... | reverse complement strand
GCCGGCAGCAGGCAGCGGCCGCGCCCGAACCGCCGCCCCTCCGAGCGGAAGTTGATCACCGGCGGCGCCTTGGGCCGCGCGGGCTTGAAGCCCCACTTGAGCTGGACCAGCTCGACGCCGCCCTCGGCCGGGCGGACCACCGGGGCCGGGTCGGTCGGCCGGATCTCGTCGCGCGGCTCCAGGTTCGGCGCGTCGTGCGGCACCGGCGAGACCAGGGCGAACCCGGCCTGGGCGAAGCCCTCGACGTACTCGCGGTAGGAAACGCGGTTTCCGAACAGGTTGCACATGGGCGGGGCTCCCGGTGGGCTGGCGTCGGTGTACGCGCTCGGCGCCGTCGGCGCGAGAGCGCTACGCCCTGCCCGCCTCGCGCAGCCGGTCGACCAGCCATACCCGTGCGGGCGGCAAGGGGCGGTCGGCGGCGTGGAAGACCCGCTGTTCCAGGAACCAGCCGGTCAGGGCCAGGCCGTCGGCGACGTCGCCTTCCGCAAGGCCGCCTTGCGCCGACAGCAGGAACGGCGGCAGGCGCAGCAGGCGCTCGGCGTAGGGCGCACCGGCGGCGCGGGAGACGGCGCGGCCCGAACGCGGACTGACCCAGACCAGGTCGTCGGTGGAGCCGGTGACCGCGCAGCGCGACAGGTCGAGGCCGAAGCCGAGCTCCTCCAGCAGGCCCGCCTCGAAGCGGACGTAGACCGCCGGCCACACCGCCTCGTGCGCCAGCGACGCGGCCAGGGCCTCGAACGCCAGATAGGCGCCCGGGTGCGCCTCGCGCTCGGGCAGGGCGCCCTGGGTTACCGCCGCGGCCGCCGACAGCCCGGCCAGCGCCAGGGCGTCGTCGAACAGGGCCGACGGCCCTTCGCCCACCGGCTCCAGCTGGGCCGACCCCAGTTGCTCGGAGGTGCGCGCGCGGTAGCGCACGATCACCCGCGCGCCCGCCTGCAGGAACGGCCGCATCCGCCGAGAGGCGCCGCCGGCCACGTGCGCGACGTAGCGTCCTCGCCCGGCGGTCAGCAGATCGACCACCGCGCCGGTCTCCCCGTGCGCGCGCGCCGACAGCACGAAGGCGTCGTCCTCGAACTCCATCCGCTCAGACTAGCGGGTCACACGTCGTATTCGAGCCCGAACTGGGCGTAGAGGGCGCGGTCTTCCTGCCAGCGCTCGTTGACCTTGACGTGCAGGAACAGATGCACCGGGCGGTCCAGTAGCTCGGTCAGCTCCTCGCGCGCCTTCTGGCCGATCCACTTCAGCGTCTGGCCGTTCTTGCCCAGGATGATCGGCCGCTGGCTCTCGCGCTCGACATAGACCGACTGCTCGATGCGCACCGATCCGTCGCGCCGCTCCTCGAAGCTGGTGGTCTCCACCGCCGCGGCGTAGGGCAGCTCCTCGTGCACGCGCAGGTACAGCTTCTCGCGGGTGATTTCGGAAGCCAGCACGCGCGCCGGCACGTCGGCGCTCTGGTCCTCCGGATACAGCCACGGCCCTTCCGGCATCAGCTCGGCCAGCCGGTTCGCCAGGTCGTCGACGCCCGAGCCGGTGGCGGCGGAAATCATGAACGCCTCGGAATAGACCTCGGTCTTGAACAGGGCGTCGGCGGCGGCCAGCAGGCGTTCGCGCTTGATCCCGTCGATCTTGTTGAGCGCCAGGATCGCCTTGGTCCCGGCCTGCTTCAGCCCCGCGACGATGCTGTCGACGTCCTCGACCGCGCGCTTGTCGGCGCCGCTCGCGCCGCCCTCCGCCGCCGCGATCTGGGCCTGGACGTCGACCAGGTGGACCACGACCTCGGCGTCCTGGGCCCCGCCCCAGGCGGAGGCGACCATCGCCCGGTCCAGCCGGCGGCGCGGCTTGAAGATGCCGGGCGTGTCGACCAGCACGATCTGCGCCCGCCCGACGATCGCCACCCCGCGCACGGGAAAGCGGGTGGTCTGGACCTTCTGGGTGACGATCGACACCTTGGTCCCGACCAGGCGGTTGACCAGGGTCGACTTGCCCGCGTTCGGCGCGCCGATTACGGCGGCGAAACCTGCGCGGGTCGGCTTGTCTTGTTCGCTCACGACTGTCCTTCGCGTTGGAGCATGGCGGCGGCGGCGGCCTTCTCGGCCTCCTGACGGGAACGCCCCTCGGCGCGTTCCGGCGCCGTACCCTCTACCCGAACCTCGACGACGAAGCGCGGGGCGTGATCGGGGCCGTCGCGCGAGACGACCTCGTATTCGGGCAAGGGCCGCCCGGCGCCTTGCGCCCACTCCTGCAACGCCGACTTCGGGTTCTCGGTCGAGGAGCGTCGGCCAGCCTCGATCTCCGGCGTCCACAGGGCCAGCACCCGCTCGCGCGCGACCTCCAGGCCCGCGTCGAGGTACAGGGCCGCGATCACCGCCTCGCAGGCGTCGCCCAGGATGGTGGTGTTGCCGCGCGCGCCGGTCTTGGCCTGGCCGGGCGCCAGACGCAGCGCTTCGCCCAGACCCAGCCGCCGCGCGACCCGCGCGCAGGTTTCGCTGTCGACCAGCGCGTGGAAGCGCTTGGTCAGCTCGCCTTCGTCGGCCTGGGGGAAACGCCGGTACAGCGCCTCGGCCAGGATCAGGGCCAGGACCCGGTCGCCGAGATACTCCAGCCGCTCGTTGGTCTGGGTCTTGTGCGCGCTCTGGCCGACGCTGCCGTGGGTCAGGGCGCGGTCCAGAAGCTCACGGTCGCGGAAGGTCCAGCCCAGCTCGCGCTCGAAGCCGGCGGCCGCCTGCGTTCTGGCGTTCATTGCAGCGGGGTGAAGAACCGGCTCGGACGGACGTTGGCGAACCAGGTCCACGGCTTGAACAGCGAGGCGCCCGGGGTCCACGAGAACAGGATCACCTGAGCCTTGCCGACCAGGTTCTCCTCGGGAACGAAGCCCACGCCGTATTCCTCGCGCACGCGGCTGTCGATGGAGTTATCGCGGTTGTCGCCCATCATGAAGTAGTGCCCCTCGGGCACCACGAACATGCCGGTGTTGTCCAGCTCGGCGTCGGGACGGAAGTCCTGCGTCATGAAGCTCTTGGTCGAGCCCGGCAGGGTCTCGCGCACCTTCAGCGCGGTCTCGGTGGTGCCGTAGGGGGTCGGCACGTCGATGGTCCCCACCACCTGGTCGGTGGTCGGCACGCCGTTCACGTACAGCTTGTTGTCGCGCACCTGGATGGTGTCGCCGGGCAGGCCGATCACCCGCTTGATGTAGTCGGTCTTGTCGTCGCGGGGCAGCTTGAACACCGCGATGTCGCCGCGCTGGGGCTTGGAGCCCAGGATGCGGCCTTCCCACAGCGGCGGGCTGAACGGGATGGAGTGCTTGCTGTAGCCGTAGCTCCACTTCGACACGATCAGGTAGTCGCCCTCGTAGAGGTTAGGCTCCATCGAGGCGGAGGGGATGGTGAAAGGCTGGAACAGGAAGATGCGCAGCACCAGCGCGATCAGCAGGGCGTAGAAGATCGTCCGGGCGATCTCGACGAACTCGTCCTTGGCGCTCTTTTTCACTGGCGGGGGAGTCTCGTCGTCATGCGCGTCCTCGACCGCGTCGTCGGACGAGGGTCCGGCGGCGTCATGGGGGGTGAACGACGCAACCGGCGCCGGGGTTTCGCCAAGCGGAGCGGTTTGCGCCGCCTGTGCCGTTTCCGCCTCAGGCTCGGCGGCCTCCGGCGCGGACTCCAGGACCGGTTCCTCGACGGCCTCCGCCGGGGCGGAAGCGGCCTCGACGGCTTCCGGCGAAGCGTCGGTCCCGGAGGTTTCGTCCGTGGAGTCCACGGGCTCCAGCGTGTCCGGCGCGGTTTCGGTCAAGGTGGTCATGGTCCGGATATCCCCCGCCGAACACTAAGCTTTTGCGTTCGGTAGACCGCTATTGTGGCCTCGGCAAGGCTTCGATCACGACGAAGGCCTGGGCGTAGGGCCACTCGTCAGTGAGGCTGAGATGGATGACCGGGGTCATGCCGGGCGGGGTCAGCCTGGCCAGCCGCTCGGCCGCCCCGCCGGTCAGCGCCAGGGTCGGCTGGCCGGAAGGCGCGTTCACCACCCCCATGTCGCGCCAATAGACCGAGCCGCGCATGCCGGTGCCCAGCGCCTTGGCGCAGGCCTCCTTGGCCGCGAACCGCTTGGCGTAGCTGGAGGCGCGGTCGGGCTTGCGCTCGGAGCGGGCGCGCTCGATCTCGGTGAACACGCGGTTGGGGAAGCGATCGCCGAAACGCGTCAGCGTCTCCTCGATGCGCCGGATGTCGGTCAGGTCCGAGCCTATCCCCAGGATCACCGCGCCGCTCCGGTCCGCGCCTCGTCCATGGCGGCGCGCATGGCGCGGATCGCCTCGTCCAGCCCCACGAAGATCGCCTCGCCGATCAGGAAGTGGCCGATGTTCAGCTCGCGCACCTGCGGGATCGCGGCGACGGCGCGGGCGGTGTCGTAGTCAAGCCCGTGGCCGGCGTGAACCTCCAGCTCCCGCTCCTCGGCGGCGGCGGCGGCCTCCTCCAGCCGATGGAACAGCAACTCCGCCCCGTGGCCCTTGCGCACCGCCTCGCACCAGGCGCCGGTGTGCAGCTCCACCACCTCCGCGCCGATCGCCTCGGCCACCGCGATCTGCACCGCGTCCGGCTCGATGAACAGCGACACCCGGATGCCCGCGTCGCGCAGGCGCCGGACCACCGGCGCGATGGTGTTGTGGTGGCGGGCCACATCCAGCCCGCCTTCGGTGGTGCGCTCCTCGCGCCGCTCGGGCACCAGACAGGCGGCGTGCGGGCCGTGGTGCAGCGCGATGCGCTGCATCTCCTCGGTCACCGCCATCTCGAAGTTCAGCGGCCGGCCCACCTTGCGGCACAAGGCCGACAGGTTGCGGATGTCGTCGTCCTCGATGTGGCGGCGGTCCTCGCGTAGGTGGGCGGTGATTCCGTCCGCGCCGGCGTTCAGCGCAAGCTCCGCCGCGCGCAGAGGGTCCGGGTGCGGCCCGCCGCGGGCGTTCCGCACGGTGGCGACGTGGTCGATGTTGACGCCGAGGCGGACGCGGCGGGTCACGCGCCCAGCCTCCGGCTGCCCGGATCCTCGATCGGCAGGGCCGCCAGTTCCCGCGGCAGGGCGTCGGCCGGATAGGCCGGCACGTCCAGCGTCGCCAGGGCCACCAGCGGCGCGCCGACCTCGGCCCGTCCGCCCGAGCGGTCGACGATGCAGGCCGCCACAACCACCTCGCCGCCGGCCTCGCGGATCGCCTGGACGCATTCGCGCGACGACAGGCCGGTGGTGACGATGTCCTCGACCATCGCCACCTTGGCGCCGGGCTCCAGCCGGAAGCCGCGGCGGAAGCGGAACGCCCCGCCCTCGCGCTCGACGTACAGGGCCGGCACGCCCAGTTGCCGCGCCGTCTCGTAGCCCGGGATCACCGCTCCCACCGCCGGCGAGACCACAACCTCCACCTCCGGCGCCCTCGCGCGGATCTTGTCCGCCAGCGCCCGGCACAGCCGCTCGGTCCGGTCCGGGCGCATGAACACCAGGTTCTTCTGCAGGAACACCGGGCTGTGCAGGCCGGAGGACAGCACGAAGTGTCCTTCCCGCAGCGCCCCGGCGGCGCGGAACTCGTCGAGAACGTCGTCTGAGGTCATGGCCACCTCATCCTACCGCGCGGCGCTTCGCGCAAGCCGTCAGAGGATCTTCGACAGGAACTCCCGCGTCCGCGCCTCGCGAGGGTTGGTGAAGAACTCTTCGGGGGCGGCGGCTTCGACGATTTCGCCTTCATCCATGAACACCACCCGGTCGGCGACCTGGCGGGCGAAGCCCATTTCGTGGGTGACGACGACCATGGTCATGCCGGCCTTGGCGAGTTCCACCATCACCTCCAGCACCTCGCCGACCATCTCGGGATCGAGCGCGGAGGTGGGCTCGTCGAACAGCATGATCTGCGGCTGCATGGCCAGCGCACGCGCGATGGCGGCGCGCTGCTGCTGGCCGCCGGAGAGCTGGGCCGGGTACTTGCGGGCGTGCTCGGCGATGCGGACGCGCTCCAGCAGCGTCATGGCCTCGGCCTCGGCCTGGCGGCGCGGGACCTTGCGCACCTGGATCGGCGCGAGCGTGCAGTTGTCCAGCACCGACAGGTGCGGGAACAGGTTGAACGACTGGAACACCATGCCGGTCTTGCGCTTGGCCGTCTCCGCCTCGGCGCGGGGCCCCTTCAGGTCGGCCCCGGCGACACGGATCGCGCCTTCCTGGAACGGCTCCAGACCGTTGACGCAGCGGATCAGCGTCGACTTGCCCGATCCCGAGGGACCCAGCACGACCACGCGCTCGCCCTCCTTGATGGTCAGGTCCAGCCCGCGCAGCACGTGGGCGTCGCCGAACCACTTGTTCAGGCCGGAGACTTCGACGATCGGGGCGCTCATGCGTGCTCCTGGACGGGTCTAGGCGCGGCCCCGCGCTTCTCCAGCGCGGCGGCCCAGCGGGACATGGCGAAACAGGCGATCCAGAACACCAGGGCGACGAACACGTAGGCTTCGGCCTCCGACCCCTGCCAGGCGAAGTCGGCCAGGGCCTGGCGCATCACCCCGGTCACGTCCAGCAGGGCGATCACGTAGACCAGGGTGGTGTCCTTGAAGAGCCCGATGAAGGTGTTGACGATCGCCGGGATCGAGATGCGCAGCGCCTGGGGCAGGACGATCAGGCGGGTGGTCATCCACGGGTTCAGCCCCAACGCCCGGGCCGCCTCGCGCTGGCCGGGCGGGATCGCCTGCAGGCCGCCGCGCACGGCCTCGGCCATGTAGGCGGCCTCGAACAAGGTGATCACGATCAGGGCGCGCACCAGCTTGTCGAAGCTCAGGCCCGCAGGCGTGAACAGCGGCAGCACCACCGAGGCCATGAACAGCAGGGTGATCAGCGGCACGCCGCGCACCAGTTCGATGAAGCCCACCGACAGCCACTTCACCACCGGCAGGTTCGACCGACGCCCCAGCGCCAGCGCGATGCCCAGCGGCAGGGCGAAAACCGAGCCGGTGATCCCGATCAGCACGTTCAGGAACACCCCGCCCCAGTATTCCGTCGGCACCCTCGGCAGCAGATTGGCCCCGCCGAGCACCGCCCAGGCTGCGACCACGCCCAGCGGCGCCAGAGCGAAGCTCCAGCCCTTGCGGATCACCACCGGCGAGACGGCGACGGCGAGGAAGGCCATTGCCAGGGCGACGCGCCAGAGGTGGCCCTCGGGGTAGAAGCCGGCGACCACCTGCCGCCAGCGGGCGGTGACCACGGCCCAGCAGGCGCCTCCGGCGGCGCAGGCCTCGCGGCCCTCGCCGGTCCAGGTCGCCTTCAGCACCGCCCAGTCGAGCGCGGCCCAGACGCCCCAGGCGATTAGCGCCAGCAGCACCAGGCTGACCACGGTGTCGCCGCGGGTGGCGAACAGGTTGGCGCGGGCCCAGTCGGCAAAAGAGCGCCGCGGCGGCTTGCGGACGGCGGCGGTCATCGCGGCGTCGCCCAGGCGGCCGAGCGGCTGTTCCACCAGTTCATGAACAGGCTGATGGAAAGGCTTACGGTCAAATAGAAAAGCATGACGAGGCCCAGGGTCTCGATGGCCTGGCCGGTCTGGTTCAGGCTGGTGCCGGCGAAGGTGGCGACCAGGTCGGGGTAACCCACGATCACCGCCAGGGACGAGTTCTTGGTCAGGTTCAGGTACTGGCTGGCGAGCGGCGGTACGATCACGCGCATGGCCTGGGGCAGGACCACCAGCCGCATGGTCTGGCCGTCGTTCAGGCCCAGCGAGCGCGCCGCCTCCCCCTGCCCCGCCTGCACCGCGTTCAGCCCGCCGCGCACCACCTCGGCGATGAAGCCGCCGGTGTAGAAGGACAGGGCCGCCCAGAGCGCCACCAGCGGCGGTCCGACGGTGAAGCCGCCCTGGAAGCCGAATCCCTCGGGCCTGGGCACGCTGAAGCTGGTCGGATTGCCGGTGACGAGCAGAGCCGCCGCCGCGCCGGCCGCGAACACCGCCCAGCCCCAGGCGGGCGCCGGCCCCCGTCCGGTGTTGGCGCGCACCGCCTTCAGCAGACGCGCGACCACGAACCCCGCCAAGGCCGCCGCGACCACGCCCAGCAGGGCCGTGTCGCCTTCGGCGTCCCACAGGGGCGCGGGCAGGTTCAGGCCGCGGTTGGTCAGGTACCCGATCCCGAATCCTATGGCGTCGCGCGGCGGGGGCGCGGCCAGCAGCAGGGCGTACCAGACTAGGATCTGGATCGGCAGCGGCGTGTTGCGCGCCACCTCGACGTAGGCCGACGCCAGCGACCGGGCCAGGAAGTTCCGCGACACCCGAAGCGTCCCGGCCAGCAGGCCGAGCCCGGTGGCCGCGGCGATTCCCAGCCCCGCCACCAGCAGGGTGTTCAGCGCGCCGACCAGGAAAACCCGCGCGTGGGTGTCGCTCGGGTCGTAGGACACCAGCCGCTGGGTGATGTCGAAGCCGGCCGGGCGGTCGAGGAATTCGAAGCCGGAGACCAGGCCTCGGACCTCCATGTTGTGAGCGGCGGTGCGGGCCAGCACCGCGACGAACAGCACCACCGCGCCCAGCAGCGCCGCCTGCAGCGCCACACGGCGCCACGCCCCCGCCCCGGCGGGTGTCGAAAGGGTACGCTTCATCGGATCAGGCCCGGATCAGCGGATCGGCGGGGCGTACATCAGCCCCGCGGGCCTGGCGCTCCACAGCGCGTTCAGTCCCCGGTCGAGGTTCAGCGGCGAGCCGCCGCCGATGTTGCGTTCGAACACCTCGCCGTAGTTGCCGACCGCCTTGATCGCCCGGTAGGCCCAATCGTCGTTCAGCCCCAGCATCCGCCCGAACCCGCCCTCCACGCCCAGAAGGCGGCGAATCTCGGGGTTGGTCGAGCTCGCGCGCATCTGGTCGACGTTCTTCGACGTCACCCCGTACTCCTCGGCCAGGATCAGGGCGTGGAGCGTCCAGCGCACCACGTCGGCCCACTGGTCGTCGCCGTGGCGCACGGCCGGACCGAGCGGCTCCTTGGAGATCACCTCGGGCAGGATCACGTGGGCGTTCGGATTGGGCAGGATCGAGCGGACGGCGGCCAGCTGGCTGATGTCGGCGGTGTAGGCGTCGCAGGCCTCGCGGATGTAGTTCGCCCGGCCCTGGTCGTCGCTCTCCACGATCACCGGGTCGTAGCGCAGGCCCTTGGAGCGGAAGAAGTCCGACAGGTTCAGCTCGGTGGTCGAGCCGGTCTGAACGCAGACCCGCGCGCCGTTCAGCTCGGTGGCGCTGGTCAGGTCCAGCGATCGGCGGACCAGGAATCCCTGGCCGTCGTAGTAATTTATCCCCGGGAAATCCAAACTGTTGACGGTGTCTCTTGAGAGCGTCATCGAGGTGTTGCGCCACAGCACGTCCACCTCGCCGGACTGCACGGCGGTGAACCGCTCCTTGGCCGACAGGGGCACGAAGCGCACCGCGTTGGCGTTGCCGGTCACCGCGGCGGCCATCGCCCGGCAGAAGTCCACGTCGAAGCCGCGCCACTGGCCGCGGTTGTCGGTGTAGGCGAAGCCCACCAGCCCCACGTTCACGCCGCAGTTCAGCCGCCCGCGCGACTTCACCGTGCGCAGGGTCGCCCCGCGCGGGCCGTTCTCGACGATGGAGGCGTCCGGCGCCCCGTCCACGCCGGCGGCGACGGGGGCGGGCTCGTCCACGGCCGAGCCGGGATCGCCGCAGGCGGCGAGCGCCAGCACGACGGTCGCGGCGGCGAGGCGCTTCAGCATGGACCCTCCGGTACGCTTGCCCCGACGCGGCGCCGGGGCTCTACTCGTGATCTCGCCAGCTAAGTAGAGTTCGCGTCAAGTCAATGGACGAACGCACGCGCCTGATCCGCGACGCCACCCGCCGCCCGGCGGGGCGCCGGCCGGTCAACCCGCCGGTGGAGCGGGCCTCCACCATCCTCATGGAGCAGGCGGACGACCTGTTCCGCGCCGACCGCGGGCCGCTCTACGGGATCGAGGGGCTGTCGGCGCACCGGGCGCTGACCGACGCCCTGTGCGAACTGGAGCGCGCGTCCGCGGCCTTCCTGACGCCCACCGGCCTGGCGGCGATCACCGTGCCGATGCTGGCGGCGCTCCGAGCCGGAGACGAGGTGCTGGTTACCGACGCCGCCTACGGTCCGACACGGCGCTTCTGCGAACGATTCCTGAAGCGCTATGGCGTGACCACGCGCTGGTACCCGCCGCGCGCCTCCGCCGAGGAGGTGCTGGCGACGGCGTCCGACGCCGCCCGCCTGATCGTGCTGGAGTCGCCGGGGTCGCTGACCTTCGAGATGCAGGACGTTCCGGCGATCGCCGCCGCGGCGCGGGCGAGGGGAATCCGCACCCTGATGGACAATACCTGGGCGGCGGGGGTGCTGTTCAAGCCGCTGGATCACGGGGTGGACTACAGCGTCCAGGCATTGAGCAAGTACGTCGGCGGCCATTCCGACCTGCTGCTGGGATCGGTCGCGGTGTCCGACCCCGCGCTGGCCAGGGGCGTACAGGCGGTGATCGACGACCTCGGCTGGTACGTCTCGCCCGACGACGCGTGGCTGGCCCTGCGCGGCCTGAGGACGCTGAAGGTCCGCCTGCCGCAGCACGAGGCGAACGGCCTTGAGGTCGCGCGCTGGCTGGTCGACCAGCCCGAAGTCGCCCGCGTGCTTCACCCCGCCCTCCCCGACCACCCGGACCACGCCCTGTGGAAGCGAGACTTCGCGGGTTCGAACGGCCTGTTCGGCGTGGTGCTGAAACCCGGCTCCTGGGATGCGGCGTTGGCGATGATCGATGCGCTGGAGCTGTTCGGGATCGGCGTGTCCTGGGGCGGGTTCGAAAGCTTGGTCGTCCACTGCCGCGACCAGCTGGCCCGCCGCACCATCCCGGCCGAGTACGAAGGGCCGCTGATCCGCCTGCACATCGGCCTGGAGGCGCCGCAGGACCTGATCGCCGATCTCAGGCGCGGGCTGGACGTGTACGCGCAGGCGACAGGCCGAAAATGAAAGCGCCTCCGGCGAGGCCGGAGGCGCGCACGCCGGCGTGTCACTGGGGGAGACCGCCGCCGTCTCCAGGAGGAGACCGGCACTCAGGGGGCGATTCACGCAGGCCCGGAAGCGCCTGAGCGCCCGATTTGGGTGGTGGCGCGCCCTGCAGGACTCGAACCTGCGACCGTCCGCTTAGAAGGCGGGTGCTCTATCCAGCTGAGCTAAGGGCGCTCCTCGCCGGTCCCTCAATGGGTCCAGGGCTGCTTGCGATTGTAGGCGAAGTTGTCGGCGTAAGCCTTGATCACAATTCGCGAAGGCGGCGGCTCGTGCAGGCGGAAGGCGATGCCGTGGCTCTCGGCGTAGGCGACCGCCTCCTCCTTGGTGTCGAAGGACAGGCTGATCTGGCGGTTGGGATCCATGACCGTGCCCCAGCCCATCAGCGGGTCCGGGCGGACGGCCGAGGCCGGTTCGAACTCAAGGATCCAGTCCTTCGCCTTGCCGTGGCCCGACTGCATGGCGGTCTTGGCCGGCTTGTAGATGCGCGCGAGCATGCGAAACCCTCTGATCGCCGGTGGTCGGGGCGGCAGGATTCGAACCTGCGACCCTCTGCTCCCAAAGCAGATGCGCTACCAGGCTGCGCCACACCCCGCTTCGGCGGTCGCCCCTCTTGCCACGGGGTCTGCGCCGCCGCAACGCGTGCAGCAGCTCAGCCCCGAAAAGTGGAAGCCGCTGTTCGGGCGAGGCCGCGCTCCGGGTTCGAGATCAGCGGGTCCCGAAGAAGGGATGGCGGACCTGATCGCCCTCCTCGATGCCGAGACGGTCCGAAAGCCCGCCGTTGATCTCCAGCACGCCCTTGGCGCCGCCGTAGGAGGGCACCGGAGCCTCGGAATAGGGCACGGTGTTTCTAGCGATCGAGACGATGCGCCCGTCGGCGCCGATGTAGATGATGTCCAGCGGCAGGGGCGTATTCTGCATCCAGAACGACCGCTCCCGCACGTCCGGAAACTGGAACAGCATGCCGCGATCTGCGGGCAGGTCGGTGCGGTGCATCAGCCCCTGCCGCCGCTCCTCCTCGTCGTCGGCGATCTCGACCTCGAAGGCGCGTACGCCCTGGTCGGTGACGACTTCCAGCCGCTCCAGTCCCGGGGCCTTCGCCCCTCCCTGCTCGGCCGCGGCGCAGGACGCGAGCGCCCAGGCGGCGGCGATCAGGGCCGAGGCCGCGCGTCGGGAAAAGCCGGTCATGCGATACTCACCGAAAGGGCTCAGGCGTCCGGACCCTGGATCTCCGCCACCACCAGGCCCTTAGGACCCTCGGCGAAGCGCACCATTACGTCGTCTCCCGGCTGGAGGTCCTCCAGCCCGCAGCGGCGCAGGGTCTCGATGTGCACGAAGATGTCGCCGGGCTCGGCCTGACGAACCACGAAGCCGTAGCCCTTGGTGCGGTTGAACCACTTGACCTTGGCCTGCTCGAGCGGCCCGCGAGCTTCCAGCGGCGACCGCCGCGGCGGACTGCGCAGGAAGTCGCCGCGTTCACGCTTGAGGGTGTCGTAGCCCCGACGCTCGGCCGGAGGCGGGGCGCTGGTCTCGTCGATCTCATGGATGGAGGCGACTTGCCAGCCCTTGGGACGACGGACCACGTCGCAGACGATGACCGCGCCTTCGAGGGCGTTCTCACGCCCGGTGTCGCGCAGGCTGGTGACGTGCAGCAGGACGTCCTTCAGATCGGTCTTGCCGGGGTCGTCGGGAACGATGAAGCCGTACCCCTTGCCCGGATCGAACCACTTGACCCGCCCGCTGATCCGTACCGCCTCGTCGTGCGATCCGGCCCCCTCGAAATCGTAAACCACTGTGCAGCCCCTCGAGCCCGCCGAGCGCATGACGGGCGCGTGACTATAACACGGTTATTTTGTGGCGGGAGGCGAGAAACGAAGATTTCGCTTGACGCGCGAATCCTCGAGATGAGTGGCAGTCCCTAGGGGAATCGAACCCCTCTTTCTAGATTGAAAATCTAGCGTCCTAACCGATAGACGAAGGGACCGCGGCGAGGAGCGGGCGATATAACCGCCTTCCCCGGAGGGCGCAAGAGCCTGTTCCGCTAAGACTCCATCCGGGGATCGGCCCCGTCTTCGATCTCGAATTGCACGCCTTCGCGACCCATCCAGTCGTCGGGTTTCAGCTTGCCTACGACGTGGATCGCACCCCCGCCCTGGAGCAGCCGCGCGCCCAGCGGCTGGTCGGCGCAACGCCAGGCGATCGCGCGAATCCTGGTCCCGTCGGGGTCGGCCAGGGTGCAGCGGACGTGCCCGCCTTTCATCGCCATGGGCTGCTCCACCCGCACGCCGGAAAGGGCGAACACCGGCTCGGGATTGCCTGGACCGAAGGGGTTCAGCCGCTCGAACGCGGCCCACAGGGCGCGGTCGGCGCTGCGGGCGGTGACCACCGCGTCGATCTCCACCGCGTCCAGCGCCGCCGCCTCCGCGCACTCCTGCGACAGCTTCTGTTCCAGGAAGGCGCGGAACTCGGGGACGGTCGAGGCGCGCACCGTCAGGCCTACGGCCATGGCGTGGCCGCCGCCGGCCAGCAGCAGCCCCTGTTCGTACGCCGCCTGGACCGCCGCGCCCAGATTGACGCCGGGCTGGGAGCGGCCCGAGCCCTTCCCGATCCCGGTCGCGGGATCGATCCCGATCACGATCACCGGCTTGCGCCAGCGCTCGCGCAGCCGACCGGCGACGATGCCGATCACGCCGGGGTGCCAGTCCTCGGCCGCGACCACCACCACCGGCGCGGCCGGATCGAAGTTGGAGCCGCGCTCCACCGCCAGCACCGCGGCCTCGGTCACCTCGCGCTCGACGTCCTTGCGGGCGGCGTTCAGGGCGTCGAGCTCGTGCGCCAGCGCCAGCGCCTCTTCGAAGTCGTCGGTCGACAGCAGGCGCGCGCCCAGATCCGAGCGGCCGATCCGCCCCCCGGCGTTGATTCGCGGCCCCAGGATGAAGCCGGCGTGGAAGGTCCCGGCCGGGCCCTTGGCCTTGGCAACCTCCATCAGCGCCCGCAGGCCCGGGTTCTCCCAGGCCGACATGACCTTCAGCCCCTGCCAGGCCAGTGCCCGGTTGAAGCCGGTCAGGCGGGTGACGTCGCACACCGCCCCGAGCGCCGCCAGGTCTAGCCAGGCGCGGATGTCGGGCTCCTTCCTCTCGGCGAACAGGCCGCGCCGGCGACCTTCGCGGTTCAGGGCGGCCAGCAGCACGAAAGCCACCCCCGCCGCCGCCAGGTTTCCCTGCCCGGACGCGCAGCCCGGGCGGTTGGGATTGACCACCGCGGTGCAGGCGGGCGGGTCGGCGCGCATCAGGTGGTGATCGATCACCACCACCTCCAGCCCGATCTCGGCCGCGGCGGCGATGGCGTCGTAGGCGGCCGCGCCGCAGTCCACCGTGATCACCAGCTCGGCGCCGGACTCCTTCAGCTTGCGGAAGGCGGCGGGGCTGGGTCCGTAGCCTTCGGTCATCCGGTCGGGAACGTAGATCGGCAGTTCCGCGCCCATCGCCCGGAACCAGCGCACCAGCAGGGCCGCGCTGGACGCCCCGTCCACGTCGTAGTCGGCGAAGACGTAGGTCCGCTTACCCGCCGACAGCGCGTCCAGGATCGCCTCGGCCGCGCGATCCATGTCGGTGAAGCTGGAGGGATCGGGAAACAGCGCCCGCAGGGTCGGGTTCAGCCAGTGCTCCCCCTCCTCGGCTCCCACGCCGCGCGAAGCCAGGGCGCGGGCGATCGGCTCGATCAGGCCGTGGCGGCGCTGGTGCAGGGTCACGAGGTCCGGGTCGGCGGGCCTGCGGCGCCAGACGCGCCCGGTCAGGGAGCGCGCCACGCCCAGAAAACCCACCGAGCCGCCGCCGTCCGCCATTTGCTTTCAGACCCCTTGTCGAGGCCGATGATCGCCGGATTCTCGCGCCCCGGCGAGCGCGCGCCTCGTCGCGGGGCTCACTTCCCCGGAGGCGGGGGAACGGCGAGTTCGCGCAAGGCCCGGGCGAAGGCTTCGGTTTCGGCCGCCTGGTTCGGATCGACCGGCCGGGCCAGCGCCGGATCGATCTGGGTGCGGGCCTGCGCCGCCCAGCCTTCGGTGTTGGCCAGGGTCCATTCCAAGCGCGAGGCGCTGGTGGTCAGGTCGGTCTGAGCGGCCTCCAGCCCCTCCACGCGCGAGGAGAACTCGGCCAGGGTCGGCACGTTCTGGGGCACGGCCGGGAACTGCGACCACTTCGGGTACTCGCGGTTGCTCGCGGCCACCTCGTCCACCCGCTGGGCCACGGGCGATGTCGGGTCGGTCTGGGTGTCGGTGAACGGATCGACGCTGACGCAGCCCGACAGGGCCGCCGCCGACACGATCAGGGCCGCGCCCTGGAAAAACGTCTTGTGGCCCGCCGCCCGCTTCATCAAATAGCCGCCGTCGCGTCTCATGCCCTCGCCGGTCTTACGGGAACACGGCGCGGCGCGGAAGAGCGGCGCCGATAATCCAGGGAGCGGACATGGCGGACGAAGGCGGGATCCCGAAGGCTGAGAAGGCGCCGGCGCGCAAGCCCGCTGCGGCGAACACCGCCGCCCCGGCTCCGGAAGCCGCGAGCAAACCGGCGGCCGCGGACGCCGCCGCGTCCAAGGCCGCCGACGCGGCGTACGAGATGAACCTGCTGAACCCCGGCCACCGAGAGGCGCTGGAGGCGATCTCGCTAAACCTGGCCAAGGCGGCGATGACCGCCCAGACGGCCCTGGCCGGCGCGGCGCTGCGCCATCCGCCGAGCGTCAGCGCCGACCCGTTCAACGTCGCCCCGGCCATGACAGAGGTGATGACCAGCCTCGCCTCGCACCCCGACCGGCTGCTGAAGGCGCAGGCCGACCTGTACGGCCGCTACATGGACCTGTGGGCCACCACCGCGCGGCGCGCCATGGGCGAGGCGGCGGAGCCGGTGGTGCAGCCGCCCAAGGGCGACAAGCGGTTCAACCACCCGGAGTGGTCGGAGAACCCCGTCTTCGACGTGATGAAGCAGTCCTACCTGCTCACCTCCGACTGGCTGAACACCCTGGTGTCCAGCGCCGACGGCGTCGACCCCCTGACCAAGCGGCGGGCCGAGTTCTTCACCAAGATGCTGACCGACGCCTTCGCGCCCTCGAACTTCCTGGCCTCGAACCCCGCGGCCCTGCGCGAGCTGATGAACACCAAGGGCGAGAGCCTGGTGAAGGGCATGGAGCGGTTCGCCGCCGACCTGGAGCGCGGCGGCGGGCAGCTGGCGATCAGCCAGACCGACCTCGACCGCTTCGAGGTGGGACGCAACGTCGCCACCGCTCCCGGCAAGGTGGTCTGGCGCGACGAGCTGTTCGAGTTGATCCAGTACAGCCCCTCGACCGAGCAGGTGCGCGAGATCCCGTTGCTGATCTTCCCGCCCTGGATCAACAAGTTCTACATCCTGGACCTGCGCCCCGAGAACTCGATGATCCGCTGGCTGTCGAGCCAGGGCTTCACCGTCTTCCTGTGTTCCTGGGTGAACCCCGACCCGTCGCTGAAGGACCACACGCTCGAGGACTATATGAAGGGCGGCATCTACGCCGCCTCGCAGAAGGTCATGGAGCAGTGCGGGACCGACCGGCTGAACGCGGTCGGCTACTGCATCGGCGGCACCCTGCTGGGTTCGACCCTGGCCCACATGGCCGCCGAGGGCGACGAGCGCATCGGAGCCGCCACCTTCTTCGCCGCCCAGCACGATTTCTCCGAAGCCGGCGACCTGCTGCTGTTCACGGACGAGAACTGGCTGAAGGACCTGGAGCAGCGGATGGACGCGGCTGGCGGCGTGCTTCCCGGCTCGGCGATGGCCGACACCTTCAACGCCCTGCGGGCCAACGACCTGGTGTGGTCGTTCTTCGTCAGCAACTACCTGATGGGCAAGGAGCCGGCGGCCTTCGACCTGCTGTTCTGGAACTCCGACCAGACGCGCATGCCCAAGACCCTGCACCTGCAGTACCTGCGCCGCTTCTACCAGAGCAACGCCCTGGCCAAGGGCGAGCTGGAGCTGGACGGGGTGCGCCTGGATCTGGGCTCGGTGAAGACGCCGCTCTACTTCCAGGCCAGCCGCGAGGACCACATCGCGCCCTCGCGGTCGGTCTACAAGTCGGCGCGCCTGTTCGGCGGCGACGTGACCTACACCATGGCCGGGTCGGGCCACATCGCCGGCGTGGTCAACCATCCGGACGCTAAGAAGTACCAGCACTGGATCAACCCCGCCCTGCCCGAGACGCTCGACGAGTGGCAGGCGGAGGCCGAGGAGCGTCCCGGCAGCTGGTGGCCGCACTGGGCCGAATGGCTGCACGCCCGCTCCGGCGGCATGACGGAAGCCCGCGATCCCATAGCGGGCCCGCTCAAGCCGATCGAGGACGCGCCGGGGGGCTATGTGAAGGTCAGGTCGTGACGAGCGTCGCTTTACACATTACTCCTGAAGATTGGGACCTGTACTCCACCGGCACCATCTTTGGTAAGATCAACTTTCAGTTCGGCGACTTACACTTTCCGGACGGTGGGTGGACCGATTTCGTAGTTCCAATATTGTCTTGGTGGCTTGAGACTCTGAGTACCCTTGGTAGCGCCCGTGACGGGAGCGTTGCGGAGTTACACTTCATGGATGGCCCGTTCCAGATTCTACTCCGGCGTGCCGGCGATTACTACCAATGCTCGCTGATGGAGAACGACCACATGGAGCATGAGGTTCAGGTAAGCGCTCAGCTTTTACACGAAGCGGTTCTGGGCGCGGCCCGGGAGACGGTCGGCTTCGCTCGGGCGAAGCAATGGAGCTCAGATGACATCGCGGAGCTCAACAGAAGTCTGATCCGTGCGGCTTGAGGCTGGTCTGCAAGCCTGCTTCGGCGACATTACCGAAGCCCCCGACCCGCTGACCGGCCCGCTGAAACCGATCGAGGACGCCACGGGCGCGTACGTGAAAGTCAGGAGCTGAGCCGTCCCCAAGCATCCGCCCGCTGAATTCGTCTTCGCCACCTGGGAGGGAGGCGGGCATGTGACGCCGGCCCTGATCGTCGCGCGGGCGCTGCAGGACCGCGGGCGGCGGGTGCTGGTGGTCAGCGACGCCTGCAACGCGCCCGACGCGGAGGGCTTCGGCGTGCCGTTCGAGCCCTGGCGAACCGCGCCGAACCGGCCGGACAAACGACCCGAGACCGATCCGCTGCGCGACTACGAAGCTGGCTCGCCGGCGGAGATGATCGATCGGCTGTGCGAGCGGGTGATCTGCGGCCCGGCGCCGGCCTACGCCCGCAACGTGCGGGCGGTGCTGGGCGAACATCCCGGCGCGGTGCTGGTGTCGCAGGAGCTGCTGTTCGGGGCCATGGTCGGGGCCGAGGCTTCAGGCGCGCCCTGGGCGCTGCTGACCGCCAACCTGTGGCCGTTCCCCACCTTGCCCGGCGTCCCCCCGTTCGGCGCCGGGTTCGAGCCCGCGGCCGATGAGGCCGGGCGGGCGCGGGACGACATGGTGCGGACCGTGACCCTGCAGCTCTACGACCGTCACCTTCAGGCGCTGAACGACGCGCGTGCCGGGGAAGGGCTCGAGCCGCTCGACGCCCTGACGGACCAGCCGCTGCGGGCGCGCCGCATCCTGCTGGGGGTGGCGCGCGCGTTCGACTTCCTGGACGGCGAGCCTCCAGAGCCGTTCCGCTACGTCGGTCCGCAGATCGCCGATCCCGCCTGGGTGGAGCCCTGGGCGTCGCCGTGGCCGCAGGACGACGACCGCCCGCTGGTGCTGGTTTCGTTCAGCACCTTCTTTCAGGGCCAGACGGAAGCGATCCGCAACGTCGCCCGGGCGCTCGCCGGGCTGCCGGTGCGCGGCCTGGTCCTGACCGGCCCGGCGGTGGAACCCGCCGAGATCGAGACGACCGAAAACGTGCGGGCGGTGCGCAGCGCCCCGTTCGACCAGGTGCTGGAGCACGCGGCGCTGGTCGTCACCCACGCCGGCCACGGCTCGGCGGTGCGGCCGCTGATGAAAGGCGTGCCGCTGGTCTGCCTGCCGATGGGGCGCGACCAGCCCGACAACGCGGCCCGCGCGGCGAATCGCGGCGCCGGCGTGGTGCTATCTCCGTACGCTCCGCCGGATGAGATCGCGGCCGCGGTCGAGCGCGTCCTCTCCGAGCCCGCATACCGCCAGGCCGCCGCTACTCTGGGACGGGCGATCATCAAGGAGTGCGGCCCGGACACGGCGGCGGACGAACTGGAGGCTCTGGCGTCAAAGCCGTAGCCGAATTGCGAGAAGGGCTTTAAAAGCGAAGCGGTCCGCCTCTTAATCGCCGTAAACCGGCGAAAATTGGGGCGGTGAGGCCATGTCGGCCGCCGGACGTCGCTCGCCAGAGCCTCTGAGGGGTTTTTCGAATGCGTAAGATGCTCGCGACGGCGGTCGCGTTGGCTCCGTTGTGCGTCGCTTCCGGGGCGTACGCGGAAGTCGTGATCTCCAACGAGCGCACCACGCCGGTCGCCACCGCCACGGCGGGGCCCGGCAACACCTCCGACGACGTGAAGATCGCCGCGGGCGGCTCGGTCAAGGTGACCACGGGCGCGGCGGTGACGCTGAACAGCTCCGAGAACGTCACCAATCAGGGCACCATCCTGATGGAAAACGCCGCCAACGGCGCGACGGGCATCCTGGTCGTGGGTGGCAACACCGGCAACGTCGAGAACACGTCCGTCATCACCGTGTCCGACAGCCTCACGAGCTATACCGACGCCGACAGCGACGGCGACCCAGACGGCCCCCTCGCCGCGGGGCAAGACCGCTACGGGATTCGCGTGACCGGCCCTGGCGCTCACACCGGGAATATCACCAATGCGAAGACCGGAGCCATTACGGTCGAGGGCAACGATTCCTACGGTCTGTCGGTGGAGACGAACGTCACCGGCAACGTCACCAATCGCGGCAGCATTCGGGTGACCGGAGGTCGCGTCGCGCCCTCCGGCGGCACGTACGCGATCCGGGTGACCGGAGACGTGACGGGCGACGTCACTATCGGGGGCGGCGTTTTCGCCACCGGTGAAGGCGCCACCGCCGTCGCGTTGGACGGCGACGTCTCAGGAAAGGTGATAATCGACGGCACGGTCAGCTCGACCGGTTTCCGCAACAATCAGCGGCTGCCCGATCCGGCTGCGCGCGCCAAGCTCGACAGCGACGACCTGCTGAACGCCGGCCCCGCCGTGCGCCTGTCCGGCAGCTATGCGCAAGGCGTGCTGTTCGACTCGGCCCAATTGGACGCCATCTCCACCGACGACGACGAAGACGACGACGGTATTCTGGACAAGGACGAGACCACCGCCAACATTACGGTTTTCGGCTCCAGCCCGGCTGTGCTGATCGGCTCGGAGACCCAGGCGACCAGCCTGGGTCTGGTCGGGACCGGCGTGAACGCCTACGGCCTCATCCTCAAGGGCACCATCGCCTCCAGCGGCGTGAACGACGGCTTCAACAGCACGTCCATCCAGCTCGGCACCTCGGCGGGGCAGACGCTGCAGATCAACGGGGGGATTCGGCTGGTCGGCTCCGTGAGCTCGAACAGCTGGGAAGCCGACGCCGTCGCCATGCGCCTGTACGGTGGCGTGACCACGCCGCGCATTCTCGTCGAAGGCAATCTCCTGGCGGGCGGCACGTCCGAAGCCGACAAGGATGCGGTCGCTCTGCTCGTCGGCGCGGGCGCGTCGGCGCCCGACCTGAACATCTCCGGCGCCGTACGCGCGGCCGTCGCCGGCGAAAAGGGCGACGCGGTCGCCGTACGGGACCTCTCGGGGTCGATCACGACGGTCCTGAACACCGGCCAGGTATCGGCCGTGCTCGTCGCCACCGACGACGCGAACGACGCCGACGATACGAACACCGACGCCTCGGACGAGGTGGTGACCGGCAAAGGCATCGCCTTCGATCTGCAGGCGAACACCACCGGGGTGACCTTCACCCAGAACGGCCTGACCGACGGCGACGACAATAGCGACGGTCAGCCGGATGCGGACGCGGACGGCGACGGCGTCGACGACAACAACGAGCCGGCGATCACCGGGGCTATCCTGCTCGGGTCCGGCGCCGACAATGTGAACATTCTGAACGGCACGGTCACCGGCGACATCGCCTTCGGCGCGGGCGCGGACACTCTGGTCGTCAACGGAGGCGGCGCGCTGGTGCGCGGCGCCTTGTTCGACAGCGACGGTCAACTGGCGGTCAACCTCGTCAAAGGTACGCTGGAAAACGGCTTCCGGGCGAACGACGCCACGGCCAACCCGAACGACTACATCGCCTCGCGGATCAACATCAGCAGCCTCAACGTCGGCGCCGACGGCGATCTGGTCGTCACGCTCGATCCTGCCAGCGGCCAGACCAGCGGCTTCAACGTCAGCGGCACGGCGACCTTCGCAGACGGTGCGGGCCTGGGGGTGCGGTTCACGGATTTGTTGACCGCCCCGACCCAATTCACGGTGGTGCAAGCCGGCACGCTGAACGTCGACGTCACCAAGCTCGATCTCGCCGCGCTCGCCGGCAACACGCCGTTCCTGTTCGTGGCCACCCCCGGCGCTGATCTGGCCAACAACCGGTTGTACGTGGACGTCGCGCGGCGCACCGCGGCTCAAGCCGGCATGTCCCAGGCGCAAGCGGCCGCTTTCGATCCTTTCTATAGCGCCCTGGCTACCGATCAGCAGATTCGAAACGCCTTCCTCGCCCAGGTGACCAGCGAAGAATTCTTCGCGCTCTACGAGCAGATCCTGCCGGAGCATTCGGGCGCGCCGCTGCTGTCGTTGGCGGCCGGCACCGATGCGGTGACCCGCGCCCTGTCAGACCGCCGCCCGACCTCTGAAGCGGGCGAGACCACGGCCTGGCTGCAGGAGATCAACTTCCAGGCCGAGAAGGACCGCACCGAGAGCGAAGGCTTCACCTCGGAAGGTTTCGGAATCGCGGGGGGCATCGAGCGGGGCGGACCGCTGGGGGCTCTCGGCGTGTCGCTGGCCTTCACCTCTTCCGACCTGGAGGACCCGAGCTCGGTCGGCGACGAGAACCTGACCGCCCGACTGCTGGAGCTGGGCGTCTATTGGCGCGCGACCGGCGAGCACTGGCGCACCTGGGCCCGTGCGGCCGGCGGCTACGCCAGCTTCGACAGCGTTCGCCAGTTCAGCGCCGACACCGTCGTGCGCCGCAACGAGTCCGACTGGAGCGGCTGGTCGGTCGCGGCCGGCGCGGGCGCCAGCTACGAGGTCGCCATCGGCCGCTGGTTCGCCCGGCCCGAGATCACCGCAGACTACTTCCGCCTGTCGGAAGATGCGCACGAGGAGACCGGCGGCGGCGCGGGCTTCGACCTGTCGATCGACGAACGCGAGGGCCAGATCCTCGTCGCCTCGGCCATGCTGAACGTCGGCGGCCGCTTCGGGGAGTCCTGGTGGTTCGCGCCCGAGCTGCGGGTCGGCTATCGTCAGTACCTGTCCTCGGACGCGGGCGAGACCATCGCCCGCTTCCGCAACGCCGGCGGCACGCCGGGCGACGCCTTCACCCTGGTTCCGGGCGAGATCGACGGAGGGGGGCTGGTGGTGGGCTTCCGCCTGATGAGCGGCGGCTCGATGGGCTTCTTCGCGGTTGAAGGCGACGCGCAGATGCTGGACGACTACGTCCGCTACTCCCTGCTGCTGCGGGCCAGCTTCCGGTTCTGACCGGAACGCCTTCCGCTTGCGCGTGATCGAGGCCGCGGTTCAGCCCGCGGCCTTTTTCACGTCTTGCGGCCGAGCTTGGCCAAGCGTCTGATCCCGACACGCGACTCGTCGCCCTGGAGCCCCGCATGACCGCCACCCGGCACAGCAACCGCACGCTCGCCGCCTTCGCCGGCCCCTGCCTGCCGCTGGCGGCGTTCGGGGTGGCCCTGCCCGTAACCCTGCCCGAGTTCTACGCCACCTTCGTGCGGCTGGACGTGGGCACGGTGGGGCTGGTGTTCATGGCGGTGCGGCTGCTGGACATCCTGCTCGATCCGCTGATCGGGGCGGCGATGGACCGGACGCGCACGCGCTGGGGCCGCTATCGGCTGTGGATCACCGCCGGCGCGCCGATCCTGATGCTGGCGGCCTACACCGTGTTCGTGGCGGTCCGGCCGGGCGCGGGGGCGATGTATCTGTTCGCCTGGCTGTTCGTGCTCTACGTCGGCTTTTCGATCGGCACCCTGGCGCAGCTCGGCTGGGCCAGCGTGCTGTCGCCCGAGTACGACCAACGCTCGCGCGTCTACGCCTGGTGGCAGGCGTTCAACATCGTGGGCGTGCTGTCGGTGCTGATCCTGCCGGTGGCGGTGGTGAAGCTGGGCCTCGGCGACTACGTCGACGGCGTGCGGATCATGGGCTGGGCGATCATCCTGGCCCTGCCGGTCACCCTGCTGATCAACCTGCGCTTCGTGCCGGAGACGGTGAACCCGGGCGACACGCCGCACGGGGGCGTGCGGGCCTACCTGGACCTGTTCAAGCGCGGTTCGGTGCGCAAGCTGCTGGTGGCCGACCTGCTGCTGGGGATCGCGCCGGGCATCACCGGGTCGTTGCTGTTCTTCTTCTTCGGCATGATCAAGGGCTACGACCGCACCGAGGCCAGCCTGTTCATGCTGGCCTATTTCGTCGCCGGCCTGGTCGGGGCGCCGATCTGGGTCAAGCTGGCGGTCAGGATCGGCAAGGACAAGGCCCTGGCCGCGGCCAGCCTGATCTTCGCCGGCCTGTACCTGGCCGCGACCCTGCTGCCGGCCTACAGCTTCGGGGTGACGCTCGCCGCCATGTTCGTGGCGGGCCTGCCCTATGCGGCGGGGCTCTTCCTGCTGCGGGCGATGATGGCCGACGTCGGCGACGAGGTGCGGCTGGAGACCGGGGTGGACCGCACCGGCCTGCTGTTCTCGATCCTGTCTGCGACCACCAAGATCGGCCACGTGCTGGCGCTGGTGCCCTATCTGGTGCTGCAGGCGGTGGGCTTCGACGCCACACCCGGCTCCGACGGCAACAGCGGCCTGGCGCTGGGCGCGTTGCAGGGGCTGTTCGTGGTGGTTCCGGCGATCCTGATCGCGGCGGCCGCCTGGGTGCTGCGCGGCTATCCGCTGACCCCGGCGCGCCACGACGAGATTCGCGCGGCGCTGGATGCGAAGGCGGCGGGCGGCTAAAGCCCGGCTCATGTCCGAGTCCCCCTCCCCCGCCCGCCCGATCGATCGCGTGCTCGAGGTCATGCGCCGCTTGCGCGACCCTCAGACCGGGTGTCCGTGGGACGTGGAGCAGACCTTCGCCACCATCGCCCCCTACACCGTCGAGGAGGCCTACGAGGTCGCCGACGCCATCGAGCGCGGCGACCTGAACGAGCTGAAGGACGAACTCGGCGACCTGCTGTTCCAGGTGGTGTTCCACAGCCGCATGGCCGAGGAGCAGGGGCTGTTCGGCTTCGACGACGTGGCCGACGCCATCGCCTCCAAGCTGATCCGCCGCCACCCGCACGTGTTCGCCGACGCCGGCTACCGCACCAGCGACCAGCAGACGGTCGCCTGGGAGGCGCAGAAGGCCGAGGAGCGTAAAGCCCGGGCCAAGACCGGCGTGCTGGACGACGTGCCGACGGGGCTCCCCGCCCTGACCCGCGCGGTGAAGCTGACCAAGCGCGCCGGCCGTGTCGGCTTCGACTGGCCCTCCACCGCCGAGGTGATCGACAAGCTGCGCGAGGAGCTGGCCGAGCTGGAGGCCGAGATCGATGCAGGGGACCGAGCCAAGGCGCGCGAGGAGCTGGGCGACCTGCTGTTCGTGGTCGCCAACCTGGCTCGCAAGCTGGACGTGGAGCCGGAGGATGCGCTGCGCGCCGCCAACGCCAAGTTCGTCCGCCGCTTCCGCCACATCGAGGCGCGCCTGGCCGAGGACGGCCGCACGCCCGAGCAGTCCGACCTGGCCGAGATGGACCGCCTGTGGGACGAGGTCCGGGCGGCGGACAAAGGCTAGGCGGCTTCCTTCACCGATTCCGCAGGAGCAGCGGGCGGGTCGAGGCGGCGCAGGCGGCGGTAAGCGCCCATCACCACGGTCTGCCCCGGCAGCTCGACCCAGCGGTACATCGCCGGCGCCAGGGCGAAGGACACGGCGATCGCCGCCGCCACGGCGAGCAGGTCGGGCGCGCCCATGGCCTTCAGCCGGTAGATCACGCCCAGGCCGATCAGCTGGTGAACGAGATAGAGCGAATAGGATCTCCGCCCGATCCAGGCCAGCGCGCCCCAGCGCTCGAAACGGCCGACGCACGAGGCCGCCAGCGCAGCCGCACCTATAGCGATGAACAGGTGCCCGCCCCAGCCGTCGGCGATGCGCCCGAACTGGGCGGCGTAGAGCAGCGCGCCGGCGCCCGCCAAGGCCAGCGCGGTACGCCGCTGCCTGGCGAAGGCTCCGTACCAAAGCGCCATGCCCAGCAGGAACAGCGGCATGTGGCGGGCGACAAACACCAGGTCCGCCGCCTTGGCGTGGACGAACGAGGCGCCCGCGCCCAGCACGCCCACGGCGATCACGCCGATCCAGAACCGCGACTTCAGCAACAGGAACGACAGCGCCACCCAGCCGTAGAAGGTCACCTCGACCATCAGGCTCCAGTAGGCGCCGTCCACATGCTCGCGCCCGAACAGCGGGGCGAACATGGTGAAGGTGGCGAGCAGGTCGGCGACCTCCACCCGGCTCTCCTGCGGCCCCAGCCAGAGGACGAGCGGGAAGGTGATCAGGGCCGCGGCCAGATAAGCCGGATACAGCCGTGCGAACCGCCGGACGAAGAACTCGCCCGCGTCGGCGCAGCGGCTGACGGTCATGGCGATCACCAGGCCCGAGATCACGAAAAAGACGTGCACCCCGTAGCGCCCGAGCTCCAGCACCGGCGGATAGACCGCCTCGAACCCGTACAGGTTCTCGGAATGGAACGGCGGCGCCCAGCGGACCAGATAGTGGTAGGCGATCACCGCCAGGATCGACAGGCCGCGGAAGGCGTCGATCGCATCGTTGCGCGTGGCGGCCGGGGTCACGCCGCCGTCCCCGGCCCGATCCGCTGCAGGCCGAGGTAGAGCACCGCCAGCCACATGGAAAAGAACCAGCTGTACTCGAGCGTCAGGGTGAACATGGCGAACTGCAGGACGACGAAAGTCGCCAGCAGAGCCGCCCGGGTCTGCCGCTCCCCCTCGCCCCAGCGGGCCAGCCGCCAAAGGGGGACGCCCAGGGCGATCACCAGCAGGGCCGCGCCCGCGACCAGGCCGAGTTCGGCGAAGTAGTTCAGATAGGTGTGATGCGACGACAGGCCTTGCGTCGCCTTCACGCTGCCGGGGCCGCCGCCCAGCAGCACGTTCTGGGTCCACACCGTCCAGCCGTTGCCCCAGGCGTCGGCGCGGTCGGACAGGTTGCCGGCCAGCTGCGCCTGGAGGCTGCGGAAGCGCAGGCCCGCCCCGCCGGCCAGGCCCGGCAGCAGCACGGCGGTGGCGACGCCCGCCCCGGCGATCGCCGCGCGGGTCGGCCAGCTCGCCCGCAGGCCCAGCAGCAACGTCGCGCCGATCACCACGCAGGCGGCCAGGCCCGTGCGGCTGTAGGTGCCGACGATCTGCCACAGCACCAACCCGGCCAGCACCGCGCGCAGCAGGGCGTGGCCGCGCCCGCGCAGCGCCGCTCCGCCCTCGCGTGCGGCCAGGAACAGGATCACGCAGGCGATAAGCGCCAGCTGCATGGCCTGGTAGTTCGGCTCCTCGCCCGGCAGCAGGTTGCGGTTCAGCCGCGCGCCCATGGTCAGCAGGGTCTGGTCGGCGGTCAGCTTCTGCAGCACGTCCAGTCGGGCCGCCGCGCTCACGGCAGAGCGCAGCCCCTCCGGCTCCACGCCGAGCTGCGACAGAACCCGCGTGGCGAAGCCCGCCAGCACCGGGATCGGAAACAGCCGGTCGGCCTGGTTCAGGTCGGCCAGTCGCAGCGGATTGACCAGCAGCAGCCCCAGCAGCACCGCCGCCCCGGGATAGAGCCATTGGACGACCTGGGCGGTCGACTCCGCCCTCAGGCTCTGCGCCCCCAGCCACCAGACCATCATCAAGGCGGCGACCACCGCGGCGCCCACCGCCATGCCGCGCCTGGGAAACTCCAGCATCGCCCACTTGCCGAGCGTCAGCACCGCCAGCAGCGGCACCAAGCCGGAAACGCCGACCCCTTGCATCGGCAGGGCCAGCACCGACAGCAAGACCAGCAGCGCCCCGGACCAGGAGTACAGGCACAGGACCGCCGCCACCCCCGCCGCCGCCAGCCGCACCGGCAGCGGCGCCGGCACGAAGGCGCAGAGCAGCACCAGCGCCGTGAACGCGGTCACGCCCAGCACCAGCACGCGGGCCTCGCCCGGCCGTGCGGCGCTGTCGGCTCCGATTGTGAAGACCGCGGTGCTCATCCGCGCACGCCTACACGCGCGGGGACTTGCGAACAACGGCGGCGCGACGCCACACGCGCCCGCGCTACAGCCGGTCGGCCAAGGCGCCCCAGCGGCGGGCGGCGGCCTCCAGCGAGAACTCGTCGCCGGCCAGCGAACGCGCGCGGGCGGAAGCTTGCGCCCAGGCGTTCCGGTCCATGTGCGAGGCCCAGTCCACTTCGCCGAGGGCGTCCGGGGCGGCCAACACCACGCCGGCGTCGCGCGCTCGCACCAGGTCGGACAGGTCGCCGACCCCTTCGGTGGTGATCACCGGCAGGCCCGCGGCCAGGTACTCGATCGCCTTGATCGGCGAGGCGACCTGGTTGACCGCGTCCGCCTCGCGCAGCACCAAGCCGAAGTCGGCCGCCGCCGCGAACGCCGGAATGCGGCCGTGCGGCGCGTTGCGGATCGTGCGCACCCGGTCCTGCTCGCCCTCGTCGGAGAAGCCGCCGCCGTCGCGCACCACGCGCAGGAACCGCGCCCGCGGCTCGCGCGCCAGCAGTTCGCCGACCAGCGCCTCAAGCCGTCCCTCCATCTGCCAGGCCGACCGGCCGCCGACGTAGAGGAACGCGAAGTCGTCCTCGCCCCACCCCCAGGCGGCTCTCAAGGCGGCCCGTTCGGCGTCGCCAGCGGCGAAGCGCTCCACGTCCACCGTCGGCCGGATCACCTCGGCGTCTTTCAGGCCGTAGGACTCGCGCAGCCGCCGGGTCATGGCGTCGGCGATGGACACGGTCACGTCCGACGCGCGGACCGCCCGCGCTTCCATCGCCCGCACCAGGGCGGCCTTGATCCGCCCGCCGCCCTTCATGCGCAGCTCTTCGGCGGCCAGGCCGCGGACGTTGAACACGCCGACGACGCCAGGGCGCGGCCGGGCGGTCAGGACGAAGGCCGGCATGTAGGAGCGGGTGTAGACGACCGTGCGCCCGTCCGCGGGAACCTGCTTCAGGAACGTCGCGGCCGCTTTCGCCTCCTGCAGAAACTGCCGCCCGCCGCGCGGCAGGGTGCGCAGCGGGACGCCGGCGTCGGAAACGCCCGCTTCGGGCCAGCAGCCCCAGATCGCCACGTCCAGCCCGGGCCGCTCCGTCTTCAGCGCCTCGGCCAAGGCCAGCACCTGGGTGCGGAAGATCGGATCGCCGAGGTCGCCGAACTCCGGCGTCAAGAACCAGAACCGCTCCGCCATGCCGGACCCGAGGCGTTATGGGGTGGACGAAAACGCGTCAGCCCGCGGGGGTCGCCTCGCCGCCTTCGTCGCGCTTCTCGTAGACGTGGTCGACCAGGCCCCAGGCCTTGGCTTCGTCGGCGCTCATGAAGTTGTCGCGGTCCAGGGCGCGCTCGACCGCCTCTACCGACTGGCCGGTGTGCTTGGCGTAGAGTTCGTTCAGGCGGCGCTTGGTCTTGATGATGTCCTCGGCGTGGCGCTCGATGTCCGAGGCCTGGCCGCGGAAGCCGCCCGAGGGCTGGTGCACCATGATGCGCGCGTTCGGCAGGGCGATGCGCTGACCCTTCTCGCCGGCCATCAGCAGGAACGAGCCCATCGAGGCGGCCATACCCATGCACACGGTCGACACCGGACTCTTGATGTACTGCATGGTGTCGTAGATCGCGAGGCCGCTGGTCACCACTCCCCCGGGGGAGTTGATGTACATGGCGATGTCTTTCTTGGGGTTTTCCGACTCCAGGAACAGCAGCTGGGCGCAGATCAGGCTGGCCATGCCGTCCTCGACCGGGCCGGTCAGGAAGATGATCCGCTCCTTCAACATCCGCGAGAAGATGT
>Ga0196964_10000377_pt1 | contig 29173 bp, 27 predicted proteins | sample S1_10metaG_FD_148615 | JGI IMG/M metagenome (GOLD analysis project Ga0196964, IMG submission 148615) | Soil microbial communities from Anza Borrego desert, Southern California, United States - S1_10 | ecosystem: Environmental > Terrestrial > Soil > Desert | place: USA: California | collected... | reverse complement strand
ACTGCAGCACCGACAGGTAGTTGGCGTCTTGGGGCGGGGCGAGGTTGGCCACGTTGCGGTGGACGAACATCTCGCCGGGGTCGAGCCCGACGATCTCGTTGGCCGGCACCCGGCTGTCGGCGCAGCCGATCCACAGGTAGTCCGGCGCCTGCTGGCTGACCAGCCGCTTGAAGAAGTTGGGGTCCAGGTTCTTCTTCGCCTGGGCCCAGGCTCGGTTGTTGCGCTTCAGGTCTTCGAGCATCACGCGGCGTCGGGTTGCTGGTCGGGATGGGCGGCCTGGAAGGCCGGGTGTCCGGCGGCGCGGGCCTCGACGGCGGCGATGCGCGGATAGGGTCCGAGGTCCACGTCGAAGCGCCGGGCGGAATAGACCTGGGGCACCAGGCAGCAGTCGGCGAGGGTCGGCGCGGCGCCGAAGGCCCAGCCGTCGCCGCGGCGCTCGATCAGCCGTTCCAGGGCCTCGAAGCCGGCGCTGATCCAGCGCCCCGCCCAGACCTTCTGCGCCGCGTCGTCGGCCCCGAACTGGCGCTTGATCTGCTGCAGGACGCGCAGGTTGTTGAGCGGATGGATGTCGCAGGCCACCAGCGCCGCCATGGCCCGGACTTCGGCGCGGGCACCGGCGCCCGCCGGCAGCAGCGGCGGAGCGGGCCAGCGCTCCTCGAGCCATTCGAGGATCGCGGGCGACTGGGTCAGCACCCGGCCTTCGTATTCGATCGCCGGCACGAGCCCCTGCGGGTTCAGGGCCCGGAAGGCCTCGCCGGCCTGGTCACCGGCGCGCAAGTCGACCGGCCGCTGCTCATACGCCAGCCCCTTCAGGTTCAGCGCGATGCGCGTCCGGTAGGAGGTCCCGGAACGCCAGTAGCCGTGCAGCACGAGGGTCATGGCTGCGCTTCATAGGCGCGCGCGCCGCCGAGCAAAAGGCCGAAGTGTCGGTGAAATCATACCGTTGTCGTGCGGGTGCGCGCGCGGTCCCTTGAAGTGCTATAGGGCTTCACGATATCGGAACATTGGGGAGCTTGGCCGCGTTGACGCGCGGGGAGCTCCCGCCAGCCATGGAGAAGACGATGGCCGCCCGCTCGAAGACCGCAGACGAACGCACCAACGGCGCCAGCGAGGAGGAACGCCGGCTTAGGGAGTTCGCCCTGAAGGCGGAGCAGGCCGTGCGCGAGCGCGCCGGAGAGTTCCGTGACCGCGCCCAGCACTACTACGACGAGGCCAGCGACCAGCTCGAGACGGCCCAGCGCTACGTCACCGAGCGTGTCCAGGAGAAGCCCCTGGCCTCCACGCTCACCGCGCTCGGCATCGGCGTGGTCATCGGCATGCTGCTGGCCGGCGGGCGCCGTTGATCGGTCGCGCCGTCGCGCTGAAAGCCGCGGCCGTCGCAGCCATAGCGACGGCCGTCGTGCTGTGCGTCGTCGCCCTGGGCCAGGCCGCCTACCTCGGCCTGGTCGACTTCCTGGCGGTGCCGCCGGCCGGGGCGGCGCTCATCCTCGCCGGGCTGATGGCCCTGGTCGCCGGCGTCGTCGCTTGGATCGCCTTCGGCCGCAAGCCGAGGCACGAGGAGCCCGCCAGCCTCCAGGAAAGGATCGTCGGCCTGGCCAAGGAGCGGCCGATCGTGGCCACCGCGGCGGGCCTGGCGGCGGCCTTCATCTTCCTGCGCAACCCGGCGCTGGCGACCATCGTGGCCGCCGCCCTGACCGGCGCCCCGACAGACGACAAGCGCCGGCGCAAGTAGGGTTACGCGCTTCGGAACAGCAGCGCCTCAAAGGCGTTCTGACTCCCTGAACGGCCCAGGAAACCGGCCGTAAATCAGTGGAGTGATCCAATGCTTCGTTGGGCTCTTGTCTTTCTCGTCGTCGCCCTGATCGCGGCGTTCCTGGGCTTCGGCGGCGTCGCCGGCGTGTCCATGGACATCGCCAAGATCCTGTTCTTCGTCTTCATCGTGCTGTTCGTGGTCTCGCTGATCGCGGGCGCATTCCGGGGTCGGCGACCCCTCTGACGACGGCCTCCGGGCCGATAGCGACTAGGCGGAAGCCGCGGGCCAGGGGTCCGCGGCTTTTCGCTTGCGCCGCTCCAGGTTCCAGGTGCGCTGCGGCTCGAAGTGCGAGCCGGCCCAGCCCAGCGCCGTGACGCACACGGCGTCGTCGGTCCATTCCACGCAGTTGAAGCCCGGCGGGGCGCCGCGCTCCCGCTCCGAGAGGGTGCCCGTCCCCACCGCGTACGAGCACTGGTCGCCCAGGGTGATCGGCAACGCGAACGGCACGTGGACGTGGCCGGTCATCACCAGGTCGACGCCGCAGTCGGCGAACATTTTGGCCGCCGCCGCCCCCCGTTTGACCTCGCCGGTCATGGGCCCGCCGATCATCTCGATCAGCGGATGGTGGCAGGCGAGGATCTTGAGGTGGTGGGCGGGGGCGGCGCTGAGGGCCTCGGCGGCGCGGCGGGTCTGCTCCAGGTCGATGACGCCCTTCGACCAGTTCGGCCGGGCCTGCCAGCCGCGGGCGGTGTTGACGCCCCTCACCGACAGCCCCGGGGCCTCGAACTGGTGGTCGACGGCCGGGTGGCCGACGAAATGCTCGAAACGCCTCCACGGGTGGAAGATGCGCGCGATGGGGTCCCAGTAGGGCACGTCGTGGTTGCCGGTGGTGACGAACACCGGCTCGGGCATGGCCCGTATCCAGGCCGCCGCGGCCTCGAACTCCCGCCGGTAGCCCTTCTGGGTCACGTCACCGGTGATCAGCACCAGGTCGCGCGGGTTGGCGTGGGCGTGCTCCAGGGCGGCGGCGACCGCGGCCTTGTTTTCACGCCCGAAGTGGATGTCCGAGAAATGGAACAGACGCCCCATCAGTCCTTGCCCTCGGGGGCGGTCATCGGGATGGCGGCGTTGGCCGTCCTGGGCGCGAGGGCGCGGAAGGCGCAGGAGACGTAGCGGACCTCGGCGCGGTGTCCGAGCTGTACGGACTCGCCGTCTAGGATGGCCGGGATGGGCGTGCGCGCCCAGACCTGAGCCTTCTGCACGACCCGCGTCTCCACCGCCGGGTCGGCGCGCCAGTCGGCGAACAGGGCCCGGGTCGCCAGCCGGAAGGCTTCCCGGGCGTGGGCCGGATTGAGCGAGGCGGCCTCCAGTCCGAGCGGCGCTTCCAGGGCCCGCGAGATGAGCGGACTGATGAGCGCCAGGGCCATGCTCTTGGAGGCGATGTTGTCGTCGTCCAGCCGGAAGCGGATGCGGCGCGAGAAGGTGCGGCGGAAGGCCCGCTTGGCGTAGAGCCACGCCAGCTTGGGCGCGCCGGAGCGAACCGCCTCGCGGGCGGGAGCCCACAGGGCTGCGGAGCCCAGCACCGCGGCGCAGTAGAAGGCCTGACCCTCGACCTCGCCGCCGCCGACGGGGCGCACGGCGCCGTCGGTCAGGGCGACGTTCAGCGCCTCCTTCCAGTCGGTCGTGCCGTAGAGCGCCTTGGGCAGCATGTTCATGGTGCCGCCGGGGAGCGGCGCGATCAGCGGCCCGTCGGGCCCGGCCAGGGAGGCGGCGGTGCGCGCGGTGCCGTCGCCGGCCAGCACCACCAGGAGGTCGGGCCTTTTCGCCAGGGCGTCCTCAACGGCCTGGCCGACCTTGGCCGGATCGGCCTCGACGAGGTTCCACTGGACGCCTTCGAACGCGCGGCACAGGGCCTCGCACTCGGCCGCCGCCTTGGCGCCGACGCCCCCGGACTTGGGGTTGACCACGACCTCGACGCGATCGAGGCGCACGTGGGGTGTAAGCTTGGGAGCCGCGGGCGCCCCGGCGACGGCGTCGGTCATGGGAGCGGAACGCCGGCCCGAGGGCCCCGGTTCCTGCAAAGCTTGCGACCCCGAGGGGGTTTCCCGGCCCGCCTACTTGGTGGCGGCTTCCTTGGCCGCGTCGCCGGCCTTCTCGGCCGCCTCGCCCGCTTCCTTGGCCGCGTCGCCGGCGGCTTCGGCGGCGTCGCCCGCGGCGGCTTCGGCGTCGGCGGCCGCATCCTCGGCCTGGTCGCCGGCCTGGCCGGTCATCTTGCCGATCTGCGCGGTCAGGGGCTTGATCCAGCCGTCGATGCGCGCGCCGCCGGCGGCGAAGGACTTGTCGTAGATGGCCAGGCCGATGCAGAGGGCCCCCACCATGGCCAGGATGGCGAAGATCAGCGCCACGAGCGGGTTTCCGCCCCCGCCGCCAGCCGCCCTGCGCGCCCAGACCGGCGCGGCTTCGCCGCTGCCGTCGGGCATGTGCGCCGCCTCAGGAAAACGCATGGTGACCCTCCTTGATGCCCCGTCGGCCCCTTCCCCGGGCCGTCCCCGTAACCAGCCGTCGAGCTTAACCCACGGTTAAGAAATGGCATAGGCCCGCAAAGCCGCGCTTCCGCCAGCGCTCTCGCCCGACGCGCGAAGAGCGCCGAGCCGGTCCGGATTGAACGAATCCGCGTTTCGCGCGCTCTGACGGTGAAGCTTGTCACGGAGGGACGGCATGACCAGGCAGCTCGCTTTCGCTTTGGCGGCGGGGGCCGCCCTGTCGCTTTCCGCCTGCCAGACGGGGCCCCGCACCCGGGCGGACCTGGTCGCCGATGCCGGCGCCTGCGCCGACACCCGCTTCAACGTCTACTTCAGCGAGGGCTCCGCGCGCCTGACCGGTCAGGCCGAGCAGCTGATCGAGACCACGGCCATGGGCCTGCGCACCTGCACCATCATCCGCAGCCGCGTGATCGGCCTGGCCGACTCCACGGGCACGCCCCAGGCCAACTGGACCCTCTCCCAGCGCCGCGCCGTCGCCGTCTCCCAGGCGCTCGAGAAGTACGGACTGCCGGCGCCGGTGTTCGAGATCGCCGTCGGCGGCGAGCTGGGCGCGACGACGGCGGACGGGCGCGAGGATCCGGTCCGGCGCCGCGCCGAGGTCCACCTCAGCGTCACGCCCTGACGGGCGGGGCGGCCGATATCCGCCCAGACGAAAAGGCGGGCCCCGAAGGGCCCGCCCAAGTCGCATCATCGAGAATAAGGTGCGGAGACGGCAGACCGGCAGGGCCGGCCTCAAGTCGGGGGGGGCGTCACCGCCTCCGCAGGCCCTAAACGTGGCGCCGGCGAACAGAGTTCCCGGAAAATCAGAAAAAAGTTCGGGCGCCGCGAAATCCTTTTACCGCCAAGAGGAACGGCGCCCCCGCCTCACCCGTTACCGTCACGCTCTCGCACCCAAGGAGGCTGAGATGACCCACGGTTCGGATCCTCACTCGCGCGCCGCCGACGCCGTGCACGAACACCGGCCCGTGGAGGCGCAGTACGTGCGCCAGGGCCGCCGCGGCACCCACGTGCTGTGGATCCTGTTCATCTCTCTCGGCATGGCGGTGCTGGCCGTCTGGGGCGCCTGGGTGCTGTTCTTCGCCGACGATCTGGCCGCCACCGAGCCGAACAACGCCCGCCAGCAGGCGGACGCGGTCGGGGTGGAGGCCCAGGACGGGTCGGCCGCCCTGCAGACCCCCGCCCAGGATCCGACCGCCGCCGCGCGCGGCTCCACCGCCGACGCCCAGGCGCCGGCCGCGATCCCGCAGGCTCCGACCAGCTAGATCACCGATTCCCCGCGCAGGGCCCGGACCACGAAGCCCAGCACCACGAAGGCGAGGAAGACGAAGAACAGGATCTGGGCGATGGTCGCGGACAGGCCGGCGAGGGAAAAGAAGCCCAGCCAGCCGGCGATCACCGCCAGGAGGAAGAAGACGAACGCCCAGCCCAACATGCGAAGGCCCCTTCGGCTGTTAACCGAAGGGGACAACGTCGCGCGGGGGTGGGCGTTCCCGGGCGCCTCAGGCGGCGCGGCGGGCCCTGACCGGATGGAAGAAGAGCGCCTGGCCGATCGCCGCCTTCACCGTCTCCGGCTGGAAGGGCTTGGTGATCAGGAAGGTGGGCTCCGGACGCTCGCCGGTGAGCAGCCGCTCGGGGAAGGCGGTGATGAAGATCACGGGCACGTCGTAGCGCTGCAGGATGTCCTTGACCGCGTCGATGCCGGACGAGCCGTCGGCCAGCTGGATGTCGGCCAGCACCAGGCCGGGCTTGCGCCGGGCCACGGAGTCGAGCGCCTCGTTGTGGGTGGCGGCGACGTCGAGCACCTGGTGGCCGAGCTCGCGCACCAGGGCCTCGATGTCCGACGCGATGACCGGCTCGTCCTCGATGATGAGCACGTCGGTGGCCAGTTCGGCGTCGATCTCGGCCTGGGCCTCGGCGATCAGCCGCTCGACCTCCTCGACGTCGGTGTCGAGAATCTGCGAGGCCTCGGTGGGCGTGAAACCCTCGAGCGCCGTGAGCAGGAAGGCCTGGCGGGAGCGCGGCGCGATCCGCATCAGGCGGCGCACGGCCTCGTCGGCGCCCTGGGCGGTCTCCTCGCCCTCGAGCTGGGCCCCGCTCGAACACCAGATGGCGTGGAACACCCGATAGAGGGCCACCCGCGGCGACAGCCGCTCGTCCAGCTGCCGCTCGCCGGCGGCCAGCGCCTCCAGGGCTACGCGGACGTAGTTGTCGCCGGTGGTCTGGTCGCCGGTCAAGGCGCGCGCATAACGCCGAACGTAAGGGAGATGCGGCGCCAGTCTCGCCAGAAGACCCATGATCTACTTTCCCCGACTAGCTCGAATTGATGATGCGCGGCGCTCCGCGGGCGGGCGCGCCGAGACGCGCCCCACCGAAAGGGTATAATGGACCCGAGCCGCAATGGTTCCGCTCCGGCGCGCAAGCTTCGCCGTTTTGTTGTAGACCCGGGAACCGGTATGCGGAAGGCTGCGTTGTAGCTGGGGAACTTGCACGGGGGAGCAGCGTTGGAAGCGTCTGGAAGCAGCGCACTCAAAGAGACGGCGCCGACTGCGCGCGCCGCAATGTCATGATAGAACAAAAAGATGCCTCTCGCGGTCGTCCCCCCGACAGCCAGGAGGACTATGCGCTGGACGAAGCGCGCCTCCGTCAGCAGGCCATCGGCGTGAAACTGCGCCAGATGTTCGACCAGGTGGTCTCGGAGCCGGTGCCCGACGACTTCCTCGACATCCTCAGGCGCGCCGACGAACGCAAAAAAGGCGGCTCCTGATGAGCAGCGGCGCTGCGTCCACGGACGACGTTGCTTTCCGCCAGGAGCTCGTCGGACTTATCCCCCATCTCAGAGCCTTCGCCCGCACCCTCTGCGGCGACGCGACCGCAGCCGACGACCTCGCCCAGGACGCCATGCTGAAGGCGTGGGACGCGCGGGCGAGCTACCAGATGGGCACGAACATGAAGGCCTGGACCTTCATGATCCTGCGCAACCAGTTCTATTCCGAGAAACGGCGCTCCTGGCGGCAGAGCCAGCTCGACCAGGAGGCCGCCGAGCGGACCCTGGTCGCGGTCGACGACCCCGAAGCCCCGGTGGCGCTGGACGAGCTCAGGATGGCCCTGCTGACGCTGCCGGACGAGCAGCGCGAAGCCCTGATCCTGGTCGGAGCGGGCGGCTTCGCCTACGAGGAGGCCGCCGAAATCTGCGGTTGCGCCGTCGGCACGGTGAAGAGCCGGGTCAGCCGCGCGCGTCGCGCCCTGCACGCCGCGCTGGAGGCCGGCGCCTACGACCGCGACGGATCGCCCGCCGGCGACGCCATGGGCTCCATCCTCGCGGATGCGGATCGCCTAAGCGGAGCCAGGTGAACCGGCGGTGGGACCGCTGGGTTCACGGCCGGCGCGGGGGCGACGGCTTCAGACCATCCGGTTCCGCCTTACGGCCGCCCTGGCCGTAGCGCTGCTGCCGGTCCTCGCCCTCGGCGCCCTGCAGGCGGCCCAGACCTTCCGTCGCGAGACCGAACACCAGCGGACCGACCTCGTGCTGGGCGCCGAGCGTAGCGCCGCCACGGCGCGGGCGCGGATCGACAGCGCCGTGGTTCTGCTCGAGACGCTGAGGCCCGAGTCCTCGGGACCCACCTGCGTTTCGCGCCTGCAGACCCTGGTCGAGCGGCTGAAGGGCTTCGACGCCCTGGTGCGCTACGACGCCAACGGCAAGCTGATCTGCGCCTCGAGCGCCATCCCCTACGCCCGGGTGGCGCCCACGGCCGACTGGTTCCAGCGGCTGCGGGCCGGCGAGAACCTGGCCATCACGCGCGCCCCGGCCGACGTCTTCGGCGCGGAACCTTCGCTGCTGGCGGCGGTGCGAACGCGCCGCCCGCAGGGCGAGTTCGACGGCGCCTTCGTGGCCGTGATCCCGTTGTCGAACCTGCGGCCCGTGGCCGACGACCGGGCCCTGCCGCAGAACGCCGAGGTGGCGATCATCGACAAGACCGGCTCGGTGCTCACGGCCACCGACGTCGGCGTGTTCCGGCGGGTGCCCCGCAACTGGACCGGCAAGGCCGTGGAGGACGGATCGACGCTGTTCTACGGCCGCGACGACCGCGACCGCCCGCGGGTGTTCGCCGGCGCGCCGCTGGTCAACGACGACGTCTTCGTGCTGCTCTCGGCCCCGTCCCAGGAGCTGTTCAGCTGGGCGGTGCTGAACCCCTTCGCCAGCCTGGTGCTGCCCTTCCTGGCCTGGCTGCTGGCCCTGGCGGCGGTGCTCAGCGTCTCGGAGCGGGTGGTGATCCGCTGGCTGGCCTACCTCGACCGCATCGCCGGCATCTACGCCAAGGGCCGCTTCACCGTGCGCCCGGTGCAGGCTAGGAACGCGCCGCTGGAGATCCGCACCCTGGCCCACACCCTGGACCAGATGGCCGACGCCATCGACGCGCGCGACCACTCGCTGCGGGAATCGATCGCCCACAAGGACGCGCTGATGCGCGAGATTCACCACCGGGTGAAGAACAACCTGCAGGTCATCTCTAGCCTGCTGAACATGCAGCAGCGCTCGATGACCGATCCGGCCGCACGCGCGGCGATGAGCGACACGCGCCAGCGGATCACCGCCTTGGCCCTCATCTACCGCACCCTCTACCAGAGCCCCGACCTGAGGCGAGCCGACGTGCGCCAGTTCCTCGAGGAGCTGATCGCCCAGCTGTTGTCGGCCGAGGTCGGGCGCGGGCCGCTGGTGCGCACGGAGCTCGAGGTCGACCCCCTGGTGATCGACCCCGACAAGCTGGCGCCGCTGGCCCTGTGGGCGGTCGAGGCGATCACCAACGCCCAGAAACACGCCTTCGACAACCGGGGCGGGACGCTCCGCGTGCGTTTCAAGGTCGGGCCCGAGGAGACGGTGCTGGAGGTGCAGGACGACGGACCGGGCCTCGCCGAAGCCGCCTCGGAGGAGGCCAAGGGCGTCGGCCGCACCCTGATGACCGCCTTCGCGCGGCAGCTGCGCGGCCGCTCGGAGGTGGCCAAGGCCCGCGGCGGCGGCATCGTGGCGCGCCTGACCTTCCCGACGCCGGAGGTCGCCGAGGCCGCGCCGGCGGAAAACGGGAACCAGGCCGCAGCGTGAACGTTACGGCCACGCCAACCTCCCCCGGAGATTAGACATGCGTAGACTGTTCGTTCTCATCGCTGCCGCCGCCGCTCTCACCACCGCCGCCTGCAACACCGTGCGCGGGGTCGGCGAGGACGTGGAAACCGCCGGCGAGGCCGTCTCGGAAGCTGCCGAAGACGCCAAGAACTAAGCCTTTCCCGGCGTAACGCCGGCACAGTCAGTTGCGGGGGCCTCGCGGGCGTACGCTCGCGAGGCCCTTTCGCGTGCGCGCCGCCGTGCTAAACCCTCGGAAAATGGGGGAAACCATGAGCGACCAGGGAAGCACGGCCGCGCAGGGGCCGGGGCTGAGAACCGTGGTGGCGGCGTCCGCCGCCGGCACCGCCTTCGAGTGGTACGACTTCTTCATCTTCGGCTCGCTGGCGACGGTGATCGCCAAGCACTTCTATTCCGGTGTCAGCGAAGCCACCGGCTTCATCCTGGCGCTCGCCACCTTCGCCGTCGGCTTCTTCGTGCGTCCCCTGGGCGCGCTGGTGTTCGGCGTCTTCGGCGACATGAAGGGGCGCAAGGTCGCCTTCCTGATCACCATCACCATGATGGGCCTGGCGACGGTCGCCATCGGCCTGCTGCCCGGCTACGACACCATCGGCATGGCCGCGCCGATCCTGCTGATCGTGCTGCGCGTGCTGCAGGGCTTCGCCCTGGGGGGCGAGTACGGCGGGGCTGCGATCTACGTCGCCGAGCACTCGCCGCCGGACCGGCGCGGCTACCTAACCAGCTGGATCCAGACCTCGGCCGCGCTCGGCCTGATCGGGGCGCTGCTGGTGATCCTGGCCTGCCGCACCGTGCTCGGGAACGACGCCTTCGACGCCTGGGGCTGGCGCATCCCGTTCGTGCTTTCCATCGTCCTGCTGCTCATCTCGCTCTGGATCCGCATGAAGCTCGGCGAAAGCCCCGCCTTCCAGCGAATGGAGATGGAGGGCGCGGCCCACGACCGCGCGCCGTTCCGGGAGACCTTCTTGCGCTGGAAGAACCTGCGCTACGTCCTGCTGGTGCTGTTCGGGGTGATGATCGCCCAGGGCGCGGTCTGGTACGCGGCCTTCTTCTACAGCCAGTTCTTCATGCAGCGGATCCTCAAGCTGGACGACGGCGTGGTGCTGACCCTGATGGTCGCGGCCACCACCGTGTCGGCCTTCCTCTACGTCTTCTTCGGCTGGCTGTCGGACAAGATCGGCCGCAAGCCGGTGATGCTGTTCGGCATGATCCTGGCGGTGATCAGCTTCGTGCCCAGCTTCGGGACCTCGGCCTTCCACTTCATGACGAAGGCGGCGAACCCGATGCTGGCGGCGGCCCAGGTCGCCGCCCCGGTGGTGGTCACCGCCGACCCGGCCGACTGCGCGCTGCAGTTCGACCCGGTCGGCAAGGCGACCTTCGCCAGCTCCTGCGACATCGCCAAGAGCTACCTGACCAACGCCGGCGTCTCCTACGAGAACCGCGCCGGGCCCGCGGGTTCGACGGCCAGCGTCAGCATCGGCCGCCAGGTGGTGGCCTCGCGCGACGGCCGCGGCCTGCCGCCCGCCGAGCTGAAGGCGGTGCGCGCCTCGGTGGAGACCGAGCTGGCCCAGGCGCTGCGCTCCAACGGCTACCCGGAGAAGGCCGACCCGGCCCGGGTCGACATGTGGGCGCTGTTCGCGATCATGATGGTGTTCGTGGTGGCGGCCACCGCGCTCTACGGGCCGCAGGCGGCCGCCCTGGTCGAGCTGTTCCCGACGCGGGTGCGCTACACCGGCATGGGCGTGCCCTACAACATCGGCACCGGCTGGGTCGGCGGCTTCCTGCCGGCGGCGGCCTTCGCCATGATGGCCGCCTCGGGCAACATCTATTTCGGGCTCTGGTACCCGGTGGCCTTCACCGTGGCGGCCATCGTGGTGGCCTTCCTGTTCTTGCCCGAGACCAAGGGGCGGGACCTGGACAAGGTGGAGACCTAGCGCGGGTCAGGGGGTCCTGACCCGCACCCTGGCGCTGGCCGCGCGACCCTCGGCGTCGACGACGCTGAGGCGGTAGAAGCCCGCGGTCTGCGGCTTCCACACCACGCGGCCGGAGATTGGGTCCGGCTCCAGCGGCGTCCCCTCCACGAACCAGCGCAGATCTCGGCCTCGGGCGGCCAGCACCAGGCCCCGGCTGGCCTCGCCGGTCGCCTCGACCTGCACCGTGGCTCCGTCCGGCGGGAAGATGAGCCGTGGTCCGTCGTCCTCGGGGTCCTGCAGGCTCACCAGGCCGGCCGGCGCCCCCCTCGGCGCCAGCGGCGAGGGCGCCCGGTTGGGGGCGTCGACGGCGTCGAAGACGTCGAACAGCAGGGGCGCGGCGGCATCGCGCCCGGTCAGGCCGCCGCGGGCGCCGCCGTCGGCGCGCCCGGTCCAGACGACCGCCACCTTGCCGCCGCCGATCCCCGCCGCCAGGGCGTCGCGAAAGCCGTAGGAGGTGCCCGTCTTCCAGGCGATGCGCGGCCCGCGCGTGGTCAGCGCCGACGGGGCCCGGCCGCGCGGCGCGGGGGTCTCGCGCAGGATGTCCAGCACCATGGCCGCGGCCTCGGGCCCGACCAGGCGGCGGCCCTGCTGCCGCTCGCGCCGCGCCGCCGCCTCGGCGGTCCAGGCCAGCGGCTTGGCCTGCCCCCGGTCGGCCAGGGCGGCGTAGAGCACCGCCAGGTCCTGCAGCGTGATGCCGGCTCCGCCAAGGGCAAGGGCGAGGCCCGCCGCGCGGGTGCGGGCGCGCGGTCGCACCAGCTTGACGCCGGCGCCCTCCAGCCGCGCGTGGAAGGTGGCGGGGCCGATCTCGTTGAGCGTCGCCACGGCCGGGACGTTCAGCGAGTGCATCAGCGCCTCGCGCGCCGAGACCTCGCCGTGGAAGGCGCGGTCGAAGTTCTCCGGCTGGTAGTCGCCGAAGCGCAGGGCCGCGTCCTGCAGGCGGGTGTCGGGCGCGGCCAGGCCCTGGTCGAAGGCGATGGCGTAGACGAAGGGCTTGAGCGCCGAGCCCGGCGAGCGCAGCGCCCGGGTCATGTCCACCCACCCCCCCGGCCGGTCGAGACCGCCCGATCCGACCGCGGCCAGCACGGCGCGGGTCCTGACGTCGACGACCAGGATGGCGGCGGTGGCCTCGGGACCCTGGGCGCGGGCGGTCTCACGCGCCAGGGTCTCCAGCCGCGCCTGCAGGCCGGCGTCGAGCGTCGTGCGCACCGTCGCCTGGTCGCGCGGGGCGGCGGCGGCCAGCCGGCTGGCCGCATGCCAGGCCAGGCCTGGGAAGCGCGCGCGCGCCGCCGGCAGGGGCTCGGAATCGGCCTCGGCGGCCAGGAAGGAGTCGATCAGCCCGGCCTGCTGCATGCGCGTCAGCACCTCGGCCCGGGCGGCGCGGGCGGCCAGCGGCCGGCGGTCGGGGCGGCGCGCCTCGGGCGCCTGCGGCAGGGCGATCAGCAGCGCCTGCTCGCCGATGGTCAGGCTCTCGGGCTCGTGGCCGAACCAGGACAGGGACGCGGCCCTCACCCCCTCCAGGTTGCCGCCGTAGGGCGCAAGCGTCAGGTAGAGCGCCAGGATCTCGTCCTTGGAAAGCCGCGCCTCCAGCTGCACGGCGCGGATCATCTCGACCAGCTTGGCGCCCAGGGTGCGCGGCCTGGGCTCCAGAAGCCGCGCCGTCTGCATGGTGATGGTCGAGCCGCCCGACAGGGTCCGGCCCGCCCGCGCGTTGCCCGCGGCGGCGCGCGCGAGGGCGATGGGATCGACGCCCGGGTGCCAGCGGAAGCGCGCGTCCTCCACCGCGGTCAGCCGTCTCAGGAAGCTGGGATCGGTCCGCGCGAGGTCGGCGCGCACCCGCCAGCGCCCGTTCTCCACCGGCAGGGCCCTGAGCCACGCCCCGTTGCGGTCCAGCGCCACCGGCGACGACCGCTCCGCCCGGCCCATGTCCGGTGGGAACGCGAGGTCGAGGCCGGCAAGAGCGACCTGGACGCCGAGCAGGCCAGCGGCCGCGAGGGTCAGACGGCGGATGGCGCGGTGACGCGCGGACCAGTCCGGAATCCTCATCTTGAGCCTGTCGAAGGACGAGGTTTCCGGCGGCGCGGCCTTTCCCGATTTTCTGCCCTTACCCGGCACGCGACGCCCTCGTCCTTCGACAGGCTCAGGATGAGGGCGACTGTGACCCGTGCGCAAGCGAGCCTAGGTCACCCTCCGGCCGCGATCGTCGTCCGCGAACCCGTCGTCCGCGCCAGCACGCTCGGCCGGTACATGTCGCGCGCCTCGACGCCGGGCAGGTAGAAGCTGCCGGGGGTCACGGCGCGGGCCACGTAGGCCACCGACCAGGTCGAGCCGCCGGGCAGGTCCATGGCGGCGACGTAGCGGTCGTCGCGCATCTCCTGGGCGTCGGTCTGGGTCAGCTCGCCGAGGAACTTGAACGGACCGTCCTTGGCGTCTTCGGGACCGAGCACGGTCTCGATCTCGAAGCCCGCGGGCAGCGCGTCGTCGATCACCAGCGGCACCGTCCGCGCCTGGTTGGAGCGGCCCGAGATGCGGATGACGATGCGGTCGCCCTGGTTGAGGCCTGCCGGATCGACCTGGCCGCCCTGCAGCCCGAAGAAGGCCTTCTGCACGGTCAGGCCGTCGGCGGCCGAGCCGGGCGCCTGCAACGGCGCGCCGCGCACCGTCACGGTGCGCCAAAGCGCGCCGGTCCCACGGTTGGTGAAGCGCGCGGCCGACAGCTGGCCGACTCCCCAACGCCGCGCGCCGCCGGCGTCGGTCAGCGCGTTGGCGCCGGCCGCCTCGATGCGCATCACGCCCGCCGCCTTCAGCATCCAGTGGGCCGCCTGCAGCAGGCGCGCCTGTTCCTGGGTGTTGAGCGCGTCCGGATCCTTGACGCTGTCCTCCAGCCGCCGCTGCAGGCTGCGCGCCAGGTCGGCCTCGCCGGCCTGGTGGGCCAGGGCGATGACGGTGGCCAGGTCGCGGAGCGGCGACTGGTACCAGTTGTCCGGCTCGCGGTAGCCGAGGCTGTCGACCGCCTGGCGGAAGGCCGAGCGGGCGCGGGCCCGATCGCCCATCATGGCCAGGGCGGCCGCCACCTGCGCACGGGCAACCGGCGACGGTTCGGACTTGAAGCCGACGTCGTGCCACCAGCGCAGGCGCGCGAGGTCGCCCTTGCCGGCCTTAGCCAGGACGTAGAGGGCGTAGGCGGCGGCCTGCGAGCGCATGCGCTTGGTGGCCGCCTCCGACCGGTCTTTGTCGCCGGCCCACCACTCCGGGTACTGGGTGCGGTAGCCGATCGAGGTCCAGCCGTCCGGCCGCGAGATCTGACGCATGGCGTTCAGGGCCTTGTCGAGCGCCTGCTGCGGCACCGGCGCGCCCTGCGCCCGGGCCTCGACAAGGAAATCTGTCGCGTAGGCGCCTAGCCAGGCGTCGGCCTCGCCGTCGCCCGCCCGCCACAGCCCGAACGAGCCGTCCGCCGACTGCCGGTCGAGCAGCCGCCCGACCGCCTCCGACAGCAGCGGGTGGGCCCGCTTCACCGTGCGCTGGTCGCCGGTGACGCCGGTCACGTAGAGCCATGGGTAGGCGGCGGAGACCAGCTGTTCGGTGCAGCCGTAGGGGTACTTCGACAGGTTGGCGGCGATGGGCGCCGGGTCGAAGCCGCGGAACGGCGAGTAGCTGACGTGCAGGGTGGCCGAGCCAGGCTGGTAGCCCGCTAGCAGACTGGCCGGCGGCGTCCACACGGTGTTCGGCCGCTGCAGTTCGCTGGTCACGCGGGTGACCGGACCCCACCCGTTGCGGGTCTGCAGTCCGTAGCTGCGGGCCTGGCTGAAGCCGGGTCCGGAGACGTCGAACTTCACCGCCCCGATCCCCGCCCGCTCGGGCGCGGCGATGGCGAAGCGCTCGGCGTAACGCTGGCCGAGCGCCAGCTGGATCAGCTTGCGGAAGGCGATGGCGATCCCGTTCTCGCCGCGCACGGCGGCGGTGTAGCCCCCGGCCTTGCCCTCGAGGTTGTGCAGTTCGAGCGTCGCCATGGCCTGGTCGCCGGGCGCCAGGAAGCGCGGCAGCGCCAGGTCGGCGACCACCGGCTCGCGCACGACGATTTTCTCCGACTGGCCGCCGACCGCCTCGTCGGTCCAGGCCACCGCCATGATGCGCATCTCGCCGTTGAAGTCGGGCGCCGGCAGGGTGATGCGCGCCGTGCCGTCCAGGCCGGTCTCGACCACGCCCGACCACAGGGCCACGGACTTGATCGGGGTGACCGTCAGGCCCTCGCCGCCGATCTCGTCGGCGCCGTAGTTGAGCGCCGCGGGCGCGCCCAGGTTCGGGTCTAGCAGGCGGCCGTAGTCGTCGCGGTAGTCGACGCCCAGCGCCCGCTTGCCGAAGTACCACTTCACCGGGTCCGGGCTCTCGAACTTGGTCAGGTTGAGGATGCCCTGGTCGACCGCGGCGATGGTCACCCTCGCCCGCGAGCCCAGCTTCAGGCCGCTGACCTTGACCGGCACCACCAGCTGTTCGCGCCCGCGCACCTGGTCTGGCGTTCCGATGTCGACGGTGAGCTTCCTGCCCTTCGGTTCGACCGGCACATAGACCAGGCCCACGGCGCGCCTGGGTTTTGGCGTCGAGACCGGATTCCTGGGCTGCACCAGGCTGACCAGCACATAGGCACCGCCGCCCCACTCGGGGGTGGACCTGATGCGCACGGTGGTTCCGCCGGCCGGCACCGTGATGTTGCGGACCTCCAGCACGCGGTCGGTGGCGACCGCGATCTGGGCCTCGCCGGCGTAGGGGCCCTTGATGGTGACCGCGATCGTGTCGCCCTGGTTGTAGGCGCCGGGACCGGCCGTGACCCGGACCATGTCCGGCGCCTCGGCGTCCTTGGCCGGCGCGCCCCAGCCCGAGGCGAAGCGGATGATGGTGCGGGCGTTGCTGCCCGGGTGCTCGAGCACCAGGCGGTAGTCGCCCCAGCCCAGCCGCCGCGCCATCTTGGCGGGGTCGCCCGCGCCGACGTTCATGGTTCCGCGCGCCACCACGTTGTCGCGGCTGGTGCGCCGCCACTGCCAGCGGCCGTCCTGCTGGAACCAGTCGTAGTCCCAGTTCTCGGCGATGATGGTCCACTGCACGCCCTGGGCGGCCATGCGCCGCCCGTTGGGGTCGACGGCGATGACGTCGAAGCCGACGGTCGGGTCGCGGCGGCCGGAATCGTCGCCCGGATCGACCTTCACGCCTAGGAACATCGGCCGGCGGCGGATCTTCAGCTCCGCGCCCTCGGTCACCGGCCGCCCGCCCGGCTCGAACACCGAGGCGTTGAACAGGGCCTTCAGCGGGATCGGCGTATCGGGGGCCTCGGCCGCGTCGAAGGCCAGGGTGGCGTGGCCGGCGCCGTCGGTGACGGTCTCGGCCAGTTCGACCAGCTTCTCCTCGAACGAGGTCTGCTCGTCGCCCCAGCGGTAGTCCTTGTGCTGGGGGAAGGGGTCGAGGTCGGCCTTGATGCGGGCCTCGCCCTGCACCTTCAGGCCTTCGCCCGGCGCGCCGTAGAGGAAGCGCGCGTCGACGCCCACCGGCCGCGTCTCGGTCCCGGTGATCGGGGTGCGCTCGGCGGCGGCCAGGCTGACCGCCAGCCGCTGGGGCGCGAAGTCCTCGACGCCGAAGCTGATGCGGCCGACCGGCTCCTCGACGCCGTCGGTGACCACGGTCGCCGTCCAGCGCCCGCGGGGCGCGCTTCGGGGCAGGGCGATGTTGGCCGCGGCGTACCCGTGGCGCGGCTTGTCGAAGCGGAAGCGGAAGGCCTCGACGCCGGAGGGCCGCTTGACGATCAGGAAGCCCGACCGGTTGGTCACGGCGCGCGACTGCAGGTCGCGCAGCAGCGCGACGAGGCGCACGGTCTCGCCGGGGCGGTAGACGCCGCGGTCGACGTACATGTAGGCGTCGATGACGCTGGAGGCGGATCGCCCGCCGGTCACCGTCTCGCCCGGCGCCTGGCGGCCGCCGACCCCCTGGTTCGACAGGTCCACCGGGGTGCGGTCGAGGTCCATGGTGGTGAAGTCCTGGCCGGGGCCGTAGGCCATCACCGCCTTGGCGTCGCCCGCGCCCTCGCCGTCGAGCAGGGCCTTGGGGAACTTCACGTGGCCGTTGCGGTCGGTGACCGCCTCGGCCAGGTCCTCGCCGTTCTTGGCCACCAGGGCGACGCGCACGCCGCCCATCGGCTTGGCCGTCTTCAGCGAGCGCACCGTCACGTCGAGGCCGTCGGCGCCCGTGTAGGTGACCAGCGCCATGTCGGTGAACAGCACCCAGCGGCGCGACTGCGCGGGCGGATTCTCGTCGTTGTCCCCGGCCAGGTCGCGACCGCCGGTCGCGTCGCGCGCCTTGATCACATAGGCGCCCGGCCGCATCTCGCGCAGCACGGCGCCCAGCGGGAAGACGGTGGTGGCGCGGTCGCCGGCGGCGGCGCGGGCGACGTTGACCTCGCCCTTCCAGACCACGCGGCCGTCCTCGTCGGGGCTGTCCTCGCCCCAGTCGCCGGCCCACTCGCCCTCGCCGGTCGGATCGGGCGCCGAGATCGACTTGCGGACTAGGTTGCGGTCCGGCACGCGCCAGACCTCGATGGCCAGCTTGGCGACGTTGACCGTCTCGATGGCGACGCCGTCGGAATCCTCGCGCGGCAGGATCACGCCCTCGCCGGCGAAGCCGACGTAGGGGGGCTTTTCGCCGAACACGAAGTCGATGTCGGCGTTGGCGCGCAGTTGCTCGTCGCCCCGCCCGGGCAGGCCCTTCAGGAAGGTGACGCGGCGGTCGTAGAAGCCGAGCCCGGTCAGGCAGAGCTCCGCACCGCGCACCGTGGCCGCGGGCGCTCGGCCGGGATCGGGCGAGACCAGGACGTAGTCGGCGTAGGGCTTGGACGGGTCGAGCGGCTTGGTGAACTCGACGCAGGCCTTCGGATCGGGGCCGGAGGTGTCGACGTACTGCTTCCAGACCGCGAAGCCGGCCGGTTTGAGCAGGCCGGCCCTTGGCGCGTTGGCGGCGCGCGGGCGGCCGAAGCGCGAGGTCCACTGGTCGAACAGGCCGCCGCGAACCGGCTTGCCTTCGGCGTCGAGGGTGGCGCGCTGGGGACCGCCGTCGGTGACCTTGGCCACCAGGAAGCCGCCGCCGAAGCCAGCCAGCAGCATGCCCGCCGCGATCACCGCGAGGACCTTGTTCGCACGCCAGTCCATGATGCCCCTCCAGCCGAATGGCTGAGAGAAGCGTAACCGTGTTACGCGGTCAATGAGCCGTCGCCGTTGCGCGCCGCCACGCCGTCGCTTAGCCCTATCCGCCCGAGCAGCGAGACAGGCCATGAACGAGATCGGACCGGGACTGGCGCGGCAGGTCGAAACCTACATGCGCGGGCTGCAGGGCGGGCGCTCCGACGTGCCCTTCTCCACCGCCGAGCTCGAGCGCATCGCCCACGAAAAGCTGTCACCGGAGGCGCTGGCCTACATCGGCGGCGGGGCCGGGCGCGAGCAGACCATGGCGGCGAACCTGGCGGCGCTGGAAGGCCGCCGCATCGTCCCGCGCATGGCGCGCGACTGCGCCAAGCGCGACCTCTCCGTCGGTCTCTTCGGCAAGCGGCTGCCGACGCCCTTCCTGACCTGCCCCATCGGGGTGCTGTCGATGGCCCACCCCGAGGCCGATTTGGCGGTCGCCCGCGCCGCGTCGGCCGTCGGCGTCCCGATGATCATCTCCAACCAGGCCTCCTATCCGATGGAGCAGATCGCCGACTGCGGTGACGGGCCCAAGTGGTTCCAGCTCTACTGGGGGCGTTCGGACGAGCTGGTCGCCTCGCTGGTGAAACGGGCCGAGGCCTCCGGCTGCGAGGCCATCGTCGTCACCCTGGACACCACCATCCTCGGCTGGCGCTGCCGCGACCTCGACCTCGGCCATCTGCCGTTCCTGCGCGGCCAGGGCATCGCCCAGTACACTTCCGACCCCGTGTTCCGCGCCATGCTGTCCGAGCCGCCGGAGAAGAACCCAATGGCCGCGGCGGTGATGTTCACCCAGATCTATTCCGACCCCGGCCTCAACTGGGACAAGCTGAAGACCATCCGCGACCTCACACAGCGTCCCGTACTGGTGAAGGGCATTCAGCATCCCGACGACGCCGCCCTGGCGGTGCAGCACGGATTCGACGGGATCATCGTCTCCAACCACGGCGGCCGCCAGGTGGACGGCGCCGTCGGCTCGGCCGCGGCCCTGGAGAACTGCGCCGAGCGCGTCGCCGGCCGCATCCCGGTTCTGTTCGACAGCGGGATCCGCTCGGGGGCCGACGCCTTCAAGGCGCTGGCGCTGGGCGCCGACGCGGTGTGCGTCGGGCGCCCCTACGTCTGGGGCCTGGCGGCCAAGGGTCAGGCGGGCGTCGAGGCGGTGCTGAAGAACATGATCGCCGAGCTCGACCTGACCCTGGCGCTCTCGGGTTGCGCCACGATCGGCGAGGCCAAGCGGGCGAAGCTGGCGTGACGGGGCTAGGCTTACGCCGCGTCACGGTCTAAAGCCGCGCCACAACCCGACACCAGAGACATAAAGCTCAGGGAGTGACCCCATGCGCGTGGGCGTGCCGAAGGAAATCAAGCCGAACGAACACCGCATCGGGCTGACGCCCACGGCGACCCGCGAGTACGTCGCCCACGGCCACGAGGTGCTGATCGAGAAGGGCGCGGGCGTCGGCGCCGGCTTCCCCGACGACGTCTACGTCAAGGCGGGCGCGAAGATCGTGCCGGACGCGGACGCGGTCTTCAGCCAGGCCGAGATGATCGTGAAGGTGAAGGAGCCGCAGCCGGTGGAGTGGGCCCGCCTGAGGCCGCACCACATCCTGTTCACCTACCTGCACCTGGCGCCCGATCCCGAGCAGACCAAGGGCCTGATCGACTCCGGTTGCGCGGCCATCGCCTACGAGACCGTGACCGACCCGCGCGGCGGCCTGCCGCTGCTGGCGCCGATGTCCGAGGTCGCGGGCCGCATCGCCGTGTTCTCGGCCGCCGAGACCCTGCTCAAGCACAACGGCGGCATGGGCCTCCTGCTCTGCGGCGTGCCGGGCGTGCCGCCGGCGCGCGTGGTCGTGCTGGGCGGCGGCGTGGTCGGCATCAACGCGGCGCGCATGGCCATGGGCCTGAACGCCGAGGTGGTGGTGCTGGAGCGCTCGATCCCCCGCATGCGCGAGATCGACGACATCTTCCTCGGCCGCGTGCTGACCCGCTACTCGGCCCTGGACTCCATCGAGGAGGAGATCCTCAAGGCCGACGTGGTGATCGGGGCGGTGCTGACGGCCGGGGCCGCCGCCCCCAAGCTGGTCAGGCGCGAGCACCTCAAGCGCATGAAGCCGGGCTCGGTGCTGGTCGACGTCTCGATCGACCAGGGCGGCTGCTTCGAGACCAGCCACCCGACCACTCACGCGGATCCGACCTACGTGGTCGACGGCGTCGTCCACTACTGCGTGGCCAACATGCCGGGCGCCGCGCCGCGGACCAGTTCCGAGGCGCTCAACAACGCCACCCTGCCCTTCGGCCTGTCCCTGGCCAACAACGGCCTGGACGCCCTGAAGAAGGACCCGCACCTGGCGCGCGGCCTCAACGTGCTGGGCGGCAAGATCACCCACCCCGCCGTGGCCGAGGCGCTCGGCTACGCCTTCGAGGACCCCTACAAGGCCTGGAAGTAGCAGCGGCGCTGGGCCCTCGTCCGTCGACGAGGATTTGCGGCCGAGCCCGGAAATATGCTGCGCCTGCACAGCCTGCGCGCTACAAGCGCCGCCATGACCGGTGAGGCGCGCTCCAGCTTCGGATTCCGCGACGTGGAGGCGGGCGAGAAGGTCCGCCTCGTGCGCGGCGTGTTCGAGCGCGTGGCCGACCGCTACGACCTGATGAACGACCTGATGAGCGCCGGCGCGCACCGCGTCTGGAAGGACATCATGGTCGCGCGGCTGAACCCGCAGCCCGGCGAGGTGATCGTCGACTGCGCCGGCGGCACCGGCGACGTGGCCCGCCGCATCGCCCGGCGCGCCCGCGCGGTGCGGAAGCGCCGGGGCGGGCCGGACGCGACCGTGCTGGTGCTGGACTACAACGCCGAGATGATCCGCGCCGGGCGCGAGAAGGGCTCCGAGCCCGAGCTGGCCTGGGGCGTGGGGGACGCCATGGCCCTGCCGCTGCCGGACGCCAGCTGCGACGCCTTCACCATCGCCTTCGGCATCCGCAACGTCGCCGACGTGGCCCGCGCCCTGCGGGAGGCGCGCCGGGTGCTCAAGCCCGGCGGCCGCTTCCTGTGCCTGGAGTTCTCGAGGCCGGTCACCGCGCCGCTGCGCAAGCTCTACGACGCCTACTCCTTCAAGGTGATCCCGGCCATCGGCCAGGTCGTGGCGAAGGACCGCGACAGCTACCAGTACCTGGTCGAGTCGATCCGCCGCTTCCCCGACCAGAAGGCCTTCGCGCGCATGATGGAGGCGACCGGCTTCGCCCGCGTCGGCTACACCAACCTGACCGGCGGCGTGGTCGCGCTGCACCAGGGCTGGGCGATCCAGGGCGGCTGATGGCCAACCCCGTCACCTCGGGCTTTCGGATGATCGCGGCGGGTTGGGTGCTGGTGCGCCACGACGCCCTGGCCCCGCGCGAGCTGGATCCCTTCCTGCCGCCGGCCGCGCGGCTGCTGGCGGGCTTCCTCAGGCTGTTCGCCGGACGCGAGGCGCGCCAGGGCCGGCCCGGCGAGCGCGTCGCCCGCGCCCTGCAGCGGCTGGGACCCGTGGCCATCAAGCTCGGCCAGGTGCTGTCCACCCGCGCCGACATCTTCGGGGTCGAGTTCGCCGAGGACCTGAGCCACCTGAAGGATCGCCTCCCGCCCTTCCCGGCCGACGTGGCCCGGCGGGAGATCGAGAAGGCGCTGGACCGGCCGCTGGAGGACCTGTTCCTCGGCTTCGAGGATGAGCCGGTGGCCGCCGCCTCCCTGGCCCAGGCCCACCGCGCCGTCCTGGCCGACGGCCGCAAGGTGGCGGTGAAGGTGCTGCGCCCCCGGATCGAGCGCCGGGTGACCGACGACATCGCCGTCATGCGCCTGGGCGCCAGCCTGGTGCACGCCTTCGCCCCGATCGCTCGCCGGCTGGAGCCGCGCGCCTTCGTCGAGACCGTGGCCCGCTCCCTGACCCTCGAACTCGACATGCGGCTGGAGGCCGGGGCCGCCGACGAACTGGGCCAGATCATGCGCCTGGACGACTACATGCGCGCCCCGGCGGTGGTCTGGCCCGGCGTCGGCCGCCGGGTGCTGACCCTGGAGTGGGCTGACGGCCTGCCGCTCAGCGACCCGCGCGCCCTGGCGCAGCCGGGTCTGGACCGCAAGTCCCTGGCCAACAACGTGGTGCGGGCCTTCCTGGCCCAGGCGCTGGACCACGGCGCCTTTCACGCCGACCTGCACGAAGGCAACCTGTTCTGCGCCGCGCCGGCGCGGCTGACGGCGGTCGACTTCGGCATCGTCGGGCGGCTGTCGCGCGATGAGCGGCGCTATCTGGCCGAGATCCTGTGGGGCTTCATCCGCCGCGACTACGACCAGGTCGCCCGCGCCCATTTCGACGCCGGCTACGTGCCGCCCGAGCAGTCCACGAAGCTGTTCGCCCAGGCCCTCCGCTCGGTCGGCGAGCCGGTGATCGGCCGGCCGGCCAGCGAGGTCTCCATGGGCCGCCTGCTGGGCCAGCTGTTCGAGATCACCGCCCTGTTCGACATGCACCTGCGGCCCGAACTGGTGCTGCTGCAGAAGACCATGGTCACGGTCGAGGGCGTGGCCCGCCGCATCGACCCCGACAACGACCTGTGGTCGGCCGCCGCCCCGGTGGTCGAGCGCTGGATGACGCGTGAGCTGTCGCCGGCCAGCAAGGTGCGCGACGCCCTGGAGGAGTTGGGCCGGCTGGCCAAGGCGCTGGTGCGCTTCGCCGAAGGTCCGCAGACCGAGGTGGTCGTCACCCCGGCGCGCGATCCGCTGGTCAAGTGGGCCTTGGGCGCGGCCGCGCTCGGCCTGGTCGCCGCGGCGGCGGCGCTGGGCTTCGCCCTCGGCCTGTTCTGAGCCCTACTTCGGCGCGCGCTTGGCCAGGATGCGCTGCAGGGTGCGGCGGTGCATGTTGAGCCGCCGCGCCGTTTCCGAGACGTTGTGGCCGCAGAGCTCGTAGACGCGCTGGATGTGCTCCCAGCGCACGCGGTCGGCGGACATGGGGTTCTCCGGCGGGGCCGGGGTTTCGTCCTTCATCGCCAGCAGCGCCTTGACCACGTCGTCGGCGTCGGCGGGCTTGGAGAGGTAGTCGGCCGCCCCGGCCTTGACCGCCGCCACCGCGGTGGCGATGGCCCCGTAGCCGGTGAGCACGATGGCCCTGGCTTCGGGACGTTCCTGGTGGAGGGCCTCGACCACCTTCAGGCCGTTGCCGTCCTCGAGCCGCATGTCGAGCACCGCGAAGGCCGGCGGCTCGGACTTCACCTTGTCCATGGCCTCGGACACCGAGCCGACCAGGGTCACTTCGAACCCCCGGGACTCCAGCGCGCGCCCCAGTCGCGTCCGCAGCGGGGCGTCGTCGTCCATGACCAGCAAGGTCTTGTCCGGCAAGGCGGCGATGTGGTCGGAAGCAGCGTCAGTCATGGTGCAAGGTTCCCTGGACCTGTTCGCTTACGGTGCATAATTCCTGGGGACCCGTTGAGGTTCAAGCCAACGGTCAAGTTTCCGGGGCTTCGATGATCCTGCGCGGCCAGGTGACGGTCACCACCGCGCCGCCGTCGTCCTTGTCGTTGCCGAACGCCACCCGCGCGCCGGCCCGCTCCAGCAGGGTCTTGGCGATGAAGAAACCCAGCCCCATGCCCTGGTGGTGCGAGCGCGAGTCCTCGCCCGCGGGACGCGAGGTGACGTAGGGCTCGCCCAGCTTGGCCAGGATCTCGGGCGCGAAGCCCGGGCCGTCGTCCTTGATCTCGACCACGATCTTCTCGTCGTCGAAGCGGCCGGTCACCCTCACCTCGTCGAGGGCGAAGTCCGCGGCGTTCTCGGCGAAGGCGGCCAGCGCGTGGACCATCTCGGGCAGGCGGCGCACGTCGGGCACAAAGTCGCCGGGGGGACCCTCGACCGAGGTGATGATGCTGGGCCCGATGCGGCGGTAGGGGTCCACCACCTCGTTGAGCAGCTGGGCCAGGCCCAGCCGGGCGTAGACCGCATCGCCGTCCTCGCTGCGCTCGGACAGGCTCTTCAGGATGTCGCGGCAGCGCTGGGCCTGCTGCAGCAGTAGGCGGGCGTCCTCGGCCACGGGGTCGTTGGCCGGCGAGGAGCGCAGCAACTCCTTGGCCACCACTTGGATGGTGGCCAGCGGCGTGCCCAGCTCGTGGGCGGCCGCGGCGGCCAGCCCGCCCAGGGCGGAGAGGCGCTGCTCGCGCGCCAGCACCGCCTCCGTAGCCGATAGGGCCAGCTCCATGCGCGCCGACTCCGCCGCCGCGTGCCAGGCGTAGCCGGCGGTGAAGGCGATGCCCAGGACCAGCGCCAAGGCCACCACCAACCGGTAGCTGGACGGCAGCTCGGGCGGATCGCCCAGCCACGGCAGCGGCCAGGACCAGAAGAACATGACCACCACCGCGACCACCGCGAGCAGCGACACGATCAGCGTCCGCCGCGTCGACAGGGTGGCCGCCGCCACCGACGGCGGGGCGATGATCAGGATGGCGAAGGGGTTGGCCAGGCCGCCGACCGCGGCCAGCAGCACCGCCGCCTGCACCACGTCGAAGCTGAGCTGGGCGGCCGCCTCGTGGTCCTTGGCCAGCCGGCGCTCACGGGTGGAGAACGTCAGGACGAGGTTCAGCGCCGCGCTGGCGCCGACCGCCGACAGGCACAGCGCCCAGGGCAGGGGCAGCTTCAGCACCAGGCCGGCTATCACCAGCAGCAGGGTCTGGCCGCCGATGGCGATCCAGCGCAGCAGGATGAGGGTCGACAGGCGCAGCCGCCCGCGCCGTTCCAGCGGCGCGTTCCACTCCAGAGCCGGCGGCGGAACCGGCGCCGCCACCGATTGCGGCTGCGGCGGGTGGGTGGACCGGAGGGGGGTTTTGGCCTCGTCCATGGCTCGCCTATACAGACGCCGCGCCGTCAGCGCGACCGTAGGAGTTTGACGTGAACCGCCTGCCCCTGATCGTCACCATCGCCTGCCTGATCGCCGCCGCGGGGATCGCGGGCATCACCTGGGCGATAACGCGCGAGCCGGCCGCCGGAGCCGTCACCGGCTCGGGCGTGTCCGGTCCCGTGAGCGCCAGCGGCCGCGCCGCCGTCGGCGGGCCGTTCCGCCTGGTCGACCAGGACGGCCGGCGGGCCGACGAAAGCCTTCTGAAGGGCAAGTGGACGGTGGTCTTCTTCGGCTTCACCTACTGTCCCGACGTCTGCCCCACGACCCTGCAGGCCCTGGCCGCGGCCAAGCGCCAGATGGGCCGGCCGGGCGAGGACCTGCAGGTGGTGTTCATCACCGTCGATCCGGAGCGGGATACGCCCGAGGCGCTGAAGGCCTACCTGCGCGACGCCGGCCTGCCCGACGCCGTCGGCCTGACGGGAACGCCCGAGCAGGTCGCCGCCGCGGCCAAGGCCTACCGCATCTACTACGCCAGGAAGGGCGAGGGCGCGGACTACACCATGGACCACTCGACCGCGGCCTATCTGATGAACCCCCGAGGCGAGTTCGAGACGGTGCTGCCCTACGGCATGAGCCCGGCCCAGAAGGCCGAGATCATCCTTCGCGCCCAGGCCGGCCGCCGCTCGGACGGGATTCCGGTGGCGGCCTTCGCCGGCGTGGTGGTGGTGATGCTGACGGCCGGGGCCTGGCTGGTCATGACGCGGCGGCGCGCCCGCGACGCCGTGCAGCAGTGAAGCTGGACGTTCGATCCCCTAGAAACGCCGTTGGCGATAATCTTTTTGCAGCGCCCTGCGTTTCATGGTGCGCTGCACCCATATCGGGGCGTTGAGTCGGGTCGTTCATGCTTTATGCACTCCACGAGTACGCCTACCACGCCGCCTCGCCGCTGAGGCTGGCGGCCCAGATGGCGCGGCAGTTCTGGGGCTCCGGCGCCAACCCCGCGGCCGACACCGCCATGGGCCGCGCGCTCTACGCCTCGGCCGAGATGTTCTCGAACCTGACGCGCCGCTACGGCAAGCCGGGCTGGAACGTCGACCAGGTCGAGATCGACGGCGTCGACGTGCGCGTCCGCCAGGTCACCGCCTGGCAGTCGCCCTGGTGCCGGGTGATCCACTTCGCCCGCGACCGCAACGACCTCAGGAAGGCCGGCCGGACGGCCTTCGGGCCGGCGGTGCTGCTGGTCGCGCCACTGTCGGGCCACTACGCCACGCTGCTGCGCGGCACGGTGCGCGAATTCCTCAAGGACCACGAGGTCTACGTCACCGACTGGACCAACGCGCGCCAGGTGCCGGTGCTCGAGGGCCGCTTCGACTTCCACGACTACATCGACCATGTGCGCGACATGCTGCGCGCCCTGGGCGGGCGGGCCCACGTGGTCGCCGTCTGCCAGCCGGGTCCGCCGGTGTTGGCGGCCGCGGCGCTGATGGCCGAGGACGGCGACGACGCGCGTCCCGCGTCCATGACCTTCATGGGTTCGCCGATCGACGCGCGGCTGTCGCCCACGGTCACCAACCGCCTGGCCGAGGAGAAGCCGTTCACCTGGTTCAAGTCCCAGATGATCCACACCGTGCCGCCGCCCTACCCGGGGGCGGGCCGGCGGGTCTATCCCGGCTTCGTCCAGCTCTACTCCTTCATGTCCATGAACGAGGAGCGCCACGTCGACGCCCACTGGGACTACTTCGGCGACCTGGTGAAGGGCGACGGCGATTCCGCCGCCAGGCACCTAGAGTTCTACGACGAGTACCTGTCGGTGCTGGACCTGACGGAGGAGTTCTACCTCCAGACCATCGACATCGTGTTCCAGAACTACCTGCTGCCCAAGGGCGAGTTGACCCACCGCGACCGCCTGGTGAAGCCGGAGGCCATCCGCGACATCGGGCTGATGACCGTCGAGGGCGAGGAGGACGACATCTCCGGCGTCGGCCAGACCCAGGCGGCGCACCTGATCTGCACGAACGTCCCCAAGCGGCGGCGCGAGCTCCTGGTGCAGCCGAAGGTCGGCCACTACGGGGTGTTCAACGGCCGCCGCTTCCGCGAGGAGATCTACCCGAAGGTGCGCGACTTCATCCGGCGCAACGACGACATCCGATGAGCCTGTTCGGGCCCCGCTTCCGCGACGGGGACGTGTTCGAGATCGACGGCGCGCGCATCCGGCTGAAGGTCAATCCCCGCGCCCGCCGCATCTCCCTGCGCATCGACGCCGCCCGCGGCGAGGCCGTGGCCGTGGCCCCCTCCCTGCGCCGCCTGTCCGAGGCGGCCAGCTTCGCCAAGTCGCGCGCCGGCTGGGCCGTGGAGCGGCTGGCGGCCGGGCCCGCGCGCCAGTCGATCCGCCCGGAGGCGTCCATCCCCCTGCGCGGCCGGCCTACCCGGCTGATGGCCTCGGGCAACGCCGCGGCGGCGCGGCTGACGGCGTTCGGCGGCGAGCCGGTGATCGTCTCCGGCGGCGAGGGCGAGGCCTTCGCCCGCCGCGTGGAGAGCCTGCTGCGCCGCGAGGCGCTCGCCGACCTGCGCGAGGCCACCGCCCGCCACGCCGGGGCGCTGGGCCTGAAGCCGCCGAAGGTCGGCGTCGGCGACCCCAAGAGCCGCTGGGGCTCGTGCACCCCGACGCGCGGCTCGATCCGCTATTCCTGGCGCCTGGTCCTGGCCCCGCCGGCGGTGCTCGACTACGTCGCCGCCCACGAGGTCGCCCACTTGGTCCACGCCGACCACTCGCCGCGCTTCTGGGCGGTGGTGAAGTCCCTGGCCGGGCCCCGGCTGGAAGGCCGCGCCTGGCTCAAGGCCCACGGCGCCCAGTTGCACGCGGTCGGGCGCTAGTTTCAGAAGAACAGCGGCTCTTCCTTCTTCTTCTGCGCCGGCGGCGGGGGCGGACGGACTTCGCGCGGGCCGTCGTCGTCGTAGACGATCTCCGGCGGCGCGCGGCGCTCCTCCGGGTTGGGGATCGGCTCCATGCGGCCGGGATCGTCGGGCTGCGGCACGGTGATCTCCGGCGTGTCGTCGCCGTCGAGGAAGTCGCCGACGCCGTCGAGCAGGTCGCCGATCGGGTCGCCCCAGCCCTGCGGCGGGTTCGGCCCCGATGGGATGCGGCTGACCGCCAGCCTGGGCAGGGCGGCCGACATGAAGGCCTTCCAGATCGCGGCCGGAGAACCGCCGCCGGTGACGTTGCGCATCGGCTTGTTGTCGTCCTTGCCGACCCACACGGCGGTGGTGAAGCCGCCGGTGTAGCCGACGAACCAGGCGTCCTTGTAGTCCGAGGTGGTGCCGGTCTTGCCCGCCAGGTCGTAGCCCGAGATGTTGGCGCCCGTGCCGGTGCCCGAGGTCATGACCGCGCGCAGCATCATGTTCATGTAGCTGAGCGGCGGGTTGGCGATGACCGAGACGCGCCCGCCCTGGGCCCCCTCCTGCCACTGGTAGAGCACCCGCCCGGCCCGCGTGCGGATGCGGTTGATGCCGTGGGCCTGCACGCGCAGGCCGCCGTTGGAGAACGGGGCGTAGGCCTGGGCCATCTCCAGCGGGCTGACCTCGACAGCGCCGAGCGCCATCGACGGCTGCAGGCCGATCGGCGAGGTGACGCCCAGCCGCCGCGCGGTGCGGGCGACGTTCTCGCGCCCGACCTGGTCGGCGATCGAGGCGGCCACGGTGTTGATCGACTGG
>Ga0196964_10000376_pt1 | contig 29193 bp, 25 predicted proteins | sample S1_10metaG_FD_148615 | JGI IMG/M metagenome (GOLD analysis project Ga0196964, IMG submission 148615) | Soil microbial communities from Anza Borrego desert, Southern California, United States - S1_10 | ecosystem: Environmental > Terrestrial > Soil > Desert | place: USA: California | collected... | reverse complement strand
GTTGGACACGATACCGGTTATGGACGGATCATGGAGCAGGTTGATCGTTACCCGCTCGCACCAGATATAGCTGCCATCCTTTCTTCTTGTTTTATAGATCAGTTTCTGCGGTGTGCCGGGGTTGGCCAGAACATCGTTCATAAACGCTGTGATCATGTCCTTTTCGTCCGGATGGGCTAGGGAAAGAATAGGCAGCCCGAGAATATCTTCGGGCAGATAACCCGCTACGCGCTGCAGGGAATCGCTCACATAAGTGATGTTCAGCTCCTGATCAACAACGATGATTGCCTCGGAAGAGTTTTCGATAAGGGTCCTGAAGCGGTGTTCACTGAACTTGAGCGCTTCCTCGTATTGCTTGCGTTCGGTAATGTCTCTGAAGTTGATCACGATACCGCTGACAGCAGGATCGTGCAGCATATTCGTCGCGGTGCCCTCTACCCAACAGTAACTGCCGTCTTTTTTCCGCCTCCGGTAAGTGCAGGTTTCCTGGCGCCCGGGTTCATTTCTCACCCTGGCGAAACAGGCGTTGATCATTTCCATGTCATGCGGATGAACAAAGCTCGTCCCGCCGCTGTTTATTGTTTCATCGACAGAGTAGCCGGTGACCCTGGCTATGGAATCACTGGCAAAGACGATGTCGCCTTCAGGTCCGATCACCGTGATCACGTCAGACGAGTTATGAATGATCGAGCGGAACTTATGCTCGCTGTCCCTGATCATCCGCTCTGCTTCTACCATTTCGGTTACGTCCCGGAAATTGGATACGATCCCGCGGATGGACGGGTCATGCAGCAGGTTGGTACTGATGCGCTCGCACCAGATATAGCTGCCGTCTTTTTTCTGTGTCTGGTAAACGATCCGCAGCGGCATGCCCGGTTGTTGAAGCACGGATTCAAGAAATGCATCTATCCTTTCTTTATGGTCCGGATGGGCCATCGAAAGGGTCTGCATCCCCATAATATCTTCCGGGCGATAACCCACGAGGCGGTAGAGTGATTCACTGACGAACGTAATCTCAAGGTTTTCGTTCGCAACGATATAGGCTTCGTTCGAATTATCGATCAGCATCCGGAACCAGTGCTCGCTGTTTCTAAGCGCCAGCTCCATCTGCTTTCTGTCTGTAATGTCCAGGGTAATGCCATCCATCCGTATGAGGACGCCGTCGCTGCTGAGCGTAGGCTTTATCCGCGTTTCTACCCAGCGGATGCTGCCGTCGGCATGATGGATGCGGTATTCCTGCGTAAAGGACTTTCCTTCCCACATTACCGCATAGTTACGGTCAATGACCAGCCGGTCCTGTTCATGGACCAGCTCATACCATAGATTGGGGTTCTTACTGAACTCAGCTACGGGGCGCCCGTAGATTCTTTCGCAGGCATCCGACATCTGGATCAGTCTCAGATGCACCAGGTCGATGGAAAAGAACATCTCCTGCATATTGCCGAACAGGGTTTTCAGCTCCGCATAGGCTTCGCCAAGCTTTCTTTCAGCCTTCACCCTTTCTGTAATGTCCTGGACTGTACCGATCATCTTGACCGGGATGTCTGTCACTTCATCGTAAAATATCTCTCCGCGTTCATGCACCACTTTCTCCGCGCCCCCGATTGTTCGCAGCCGGTGCACCAGATCATATTTTCCTTTTGTTCTGATTGCAATGTCCACCGCCTCTTCTATGCGTTTCCGGTCTTCCGCACTCACCAGGCTAAAGAAAAGCTCATTAGAGATCTCTACCGAGCCCGGTTCGAACCCGAATATCCGGTAGGTCTCGTCCGACCACAGCAGCGGATTGTCATTGATGCTTGCGGCAACAAGGTCCAGTTCCCAGCTGCCGGTCCGCGCGGTAGCCTGCGACGCGCTGAGGTGTATCCTCTGTTTGCGGAGGATGTCGTTCTGCTTTTCCAGCTCCTGCCTCAGGCTTCTATTCTCAGTCTGCGACTGTTCCAGGGTCACCTCCAGGGCATCAATCATCTCCATGACAGCCGCCGGAAGCCGGTGACTGCGAAGCTGGCTTCTGATCTGGTCAATTCTTTTCTGGTCGTTCATTTATCCATTACGTTTCGTTTCCTTCTGCCCGCTGCAGGACCTGACTCGTTTATTTATCCCGAAGGACAAAAGTATCTGACTGTTTAACGTTAAGGTGATGGATGACCCAAAATAATAAAAACCCTTCTTATTAGTGCTATGATTTTCTATTATTTAGGATAACGACACGTTGTTTAACATATTTCCAGGCGTTTGCTCATGCCAGAGAAAATCTCCCGGCTGCCCTTCCGGTAGCGATGAACGGAAACGGCTGTCACCCGGACAGGGATGACAGCCGCTTCCACCGGATGTCAAAGCCGGCAATCAGGACGCCCCTGCCGACTTCTCGATCACCGCCGCGCGGTACAACACATCAGGCAGGCTCACCAGATCGCTGGTATCGCCCAGGATATCATCTACAAGTCCGAATTCCTTTGCCTCCATAGCATTCATAAACTTGTCGCGCCGGAAGGCTTCTTCCACTTCTTCATAAGTCCGCCCGGCATGCTTTGCTATAAGGTGGAAAACCTGTCCCTGCAGCCTTTCCTGCTCGCGGTAGGCAATACGCACGTCCTCGGTATACCCTTTTGCGCCACCGCTGCTCGGATGCATATGTACGGTCGCATGCGGCAGGGCATACCTTCTTCCCGAAGCTCCCGCTGCCAGGATTACGGTGGACATACTTCCGGTAAACCCAATAGATACCGTGGATACCGGCGATTTCAGCTTTTTCATCGTGTCATAGATCGCCATGCCGGCATATACCACCCCACCCGGGCTGTGTATATAAAGGTTGATCGGCAACTGGTTCTCGCTTTCGAGGTACAGGAGCTGGGCTACCACCAGGTTGGCCACCTGGTCGTCTATCGAGGTGCCCAGGAAAATAATGCGCTCCTTCAGGAGCAGGCTGTATATATCAAAGGCTCCCCTGGTGGAGCTGTCCACAACGGTTGGTACTAACATAAAACAATGATTATTTAAAAATGGATAAGATCTCTTCTTTGAATGCAGGAATGTTCATCAGGTCCTGATACACCTGCTCCAGCTCTTTTCTTTTTTCCCGTTTCCAGAACAGGCGGACGATCCGGTGCACAGTGAGTTGCTGCCGCCACGCTGACCGCAGACGTGGCGAAAGGATCAGTTTTGCTTCCGTTACGGCAAGCTGCCCCGGGTCTGCTTTGCGGAGGATGAAATCATCCAGCTCCTTTACTGATTCAAGCTCCGGCCTCATGGTAATCTCTTTTTTTTACTTCGCCCCGCATCTTCTCCAGACATTTGTATTTCTGTACGGTTGCAGACCGGGAGCTGCTATAGCCAAACCGGGCCGCAAGTTCCTCCATGGATAGCTGGTCATAATAAAAAGCCTGTAACAACTGCAGGCATTTGCGCCCGACTGCTTCCAGCTGCCGGAGTAAATTCCCGTCGCTGCCGGGCGCCGTCTTCAAATCTTCATCGTCAGAAAGTTCGGCATCATCCGGTAACAGGGCGACCGGTATGCTCTTTCTTTGCTCTTTCAGCCACAGGTGCCTGGCGATGCCAGCCAGATACGCGCCTGCCGTAGTCTTCAGCTCCAGTTTACCGGTTGCCTGCTTTTCGAGGTAGATGAGCATCGCATCGTGAAAAAGGTCGCGGGCAGATTCCAGGTCGCCGCCCAGCGTCCGGATCATACGCGCCACCCCGGGAAAACTATCCCGGTAAAGCCGTTCCAGTTCTTTACGCTCTGTGTCCATGCTTCGCTTTTTATCTATGTGCCGGAAAAGAGTGAATAATCACCCGGGAATCTCATATTTTTTTCTATCGAAAGTTAAGCCAATTCGGAAACACACTACGGTCCGTAACCTCAAAAATGTCCCGGATCACCGGTGTCTCCCCGTTTTGCCCGGGAAGGCCCACCCTGGTCGGCGCTGCCGCTTTAACTTCTTCTTTACATTGATAATCAATGGGGTGGCACGTTCTTTTAAACGAAGTATACATCGTTAATGATTAAAAAACAGATTGTTATGAGAACGAATGAAAATTTGAACAGGGAAAGGACAGAACGGACAGGTATGCCAGGTCAGGAACAGATGATCCCAGGCCGGGAACAACAGAACGAACAGGGTCTGCAGGAGCTTGAAGAAGTAGGTCTGGATGAAGATATGGATACAGACCGTCTGGGCGGTCGCGAGCAGAGCGAACGTCTGGGACCTGACCGTTCCGACCGCAGACTATAATCCGGGAATTTTTTTGATGTAAATAATAGAGAGGACCGTCCTTTGGGCGGTCCTCTTTGGTTGTTCCTGACAGCCGCTAGCTGCCTCTAAAAACAGGTTTTCTTTTCTCCAGGAATGCAGTGACCCCCTCCTTAAAATCGTAGGTGGCACCCGCCTCCACCTGAATCTTTTTCTCTCTTTCCAGCTGGGCGGCAAGATCATTGGTCCATGATTCATTGAGCAGCTTTTTAGTGAGGCCGAGGGCACGCGTCGGCATCGCGGCTATCTGGGCGGCAAGCTTTGCCACCGCTTCCGTAAACCCGGTATCCGGAAAACAGCGGTAAATCATCCCCATACTGACCGCTTCGGCAGCGGTTACCTTATCACCGGTCATCATGAGGGCTGCGGCGCGCTGCATGCCCACAAGCCTGGGCAGCATAAAAGTGCCACCGCTGTCCGGTATCAGTCCGATCTTACTAAATGCCTGGATAAACGCTGCACTTTCCGAAGCCAGCACGATATCGCAGGCAAGGGCAATATTGGCACCGGCACCGGCGGCTACCCCATTTACGGCAGCTACCACCGGCTTTTCGATATTCCGCAGGCGAAGGATGATCGGGTTGTAATGCTCCTCTACGATTTTTTCCATTGCAGGTCCGTCCGGCTCCGTGGCTTCTGCCAGGTCCTGGCCTGCGCAAAAAGCTTTTCCGGTGCCGGTAATCACGATCACACGCACCGATTCGTCACCGGCGCATTTGTCCAGCGCATCCTGCAGCTCGAGAGCCATCTCGCGGTTAAAGCTGTTAAACTTCTCGGGCCGGTTCAGGGTAAGCGTCGCCACCCCGGTTTCATTATGAAAAAGCAAAGTGCTCATAAGATCAGTTGTATTTACTGTAAGACTGCAAATGTGCAAATAATAGCGGAAACGCCGGGAAGCATCTCATTAAGAAAAAGCATTTATTTTTACGGTCCCCTTATGTTAGTGAAACTATTCGGCAGCGCCGTACTCGGCGTAGACGCCATCACCATCACCATAGAAGTAGACACACCAGGCGGACTGTCCGGATATTTTATCGTTGGACTACCCGACAATGCCGTGAAGGAAAGCGTGGAGCGGGTCATCTCGGCGCTGAAGAACAGCGGCTTTGAACGTCCGCGCGGAAAGATCGTGGTGAACATGGCGCCTGCAGATATCCGAAAGGCAGGTTCCGCCTATGACCTCCCTATTGCTATAGGCATGCTGGCCGCGACAGAGCAGCTTCCTGCAGACCGGCTTTCGGAATATATCCTGATGGGAGAACTCTCACTTGACGGTACCGTGCAGCCTATCAAGGGCGCCCTGCCAATCGCCATCCAGGCGAGAAAGGAAAAGTTCAAAGGACTGATCCTGCCAAAGATCAACAGCCGCGAGGCAGGTATGGTCAATAACCTGGAGGTATATGGCGTAGACCATATCAGCCAGGTCATCAGCTTCTTCGCGGGCACCGGGGAGCTTGAGCCGGTCAGCGTGAATACAAGAGAGGAATTCTTTGAATCGCAGTATGATTTCGATATAGACTTCAACGATGTACGGGGGCAGGAGCACGTAAAACGCGCCCTGGAGATCGCAGCAGCCGGCGGGCATAATGCCATCCTTATCGGACCGCCCGGAGCCGGTAAGACCATGCTCGCGAAAAGGCTGCCTACCATATTGCCGCCCCTGAGCCTGCACGAGGCGCTGGAGACCACAAAGATCCATTCGGTAGCCGGCAAGCTGCCTGCCGATACCTCGCTCATCAGCAAGCGCCCCTTCCGGAGCCCGCACCATACGGTGAGCGATGTGGCGCTGGTAGGCGGGGGCGGCAACCCGCAGCCCGGCGAGATCTCGCTGGCGCATCATGGGGTGCTTTTCCTCGATGAGCTGCCTGAGTTCAAGCGCACCGTGCTGGAGGTAATGCGGCAGCCTATGGAAGAAAGAAAGGTGTCTATATCCAGGGCAAAGGTCAGTATAGATTTTCCGGCCAGCTTTATGCTCATAGCGTCTATGAACCCCTGAAGTTTCGTTGCTTATTTCCGGGATTTTCCTTTGAATTATTCTTTGGGGTGGTGGGCGGGTTCCGGTTTGGCAGGTATGCGAGCTTTATCGTAATGTCCTCTTTTCCAACGATAATCTTCTCCGTTATTACTTCTACTATTGATCTCTTGTCTTCAAACGAAAGTTCTGACCACTGGCTGTGCAAGTCCTTTGCTTCTTGGAGGACAGTATCAGAGGATCGGTGCTGGATGGTAAGGAAGTCGATCTCAGCCTGGAGTTCTGGAATCTGGTCGTTGATCTGAATCATCTGTTCTTCGAGTGGCTTGTACCGATCCTTGAAACTTTCCTTGCTCAGTTCATCGTTGATTCGCATTTGGACAAATTTGTCCATCGTCTTTTTGAGATTCTGTTTTCTGTCAAAAAGGGAATCGAGCAATTTTCGTTTTTCAATAATTGTGTCGTCAATCTTTGCCAGATAGTCGCCAATGTTCATATCGGTCAGGAGAAATGCCCGAAGCTGGTCATGGTAGATTTCATCCAGATCGGTTTCGGCAATCCTGACTTTGCACTTTTTGCAGGAGTAGGTGTTTGACCTGGTTTCATGGTACACGTACATCTTTGTGCTACAGGTGCAATAGACATATCCAGAAAGGAGGTGCTTGGCCTGCTTACCTAGTCTGTTTCTTTTGCGCTCAGACTCGTCCAGAATATGGTTGCACTGGTCCCAAAGGTCAGGGCTTACCAGTGCCGGGCAGGGAAGTATGACCCATTCCGACTGCGGTTTGAGTGTCCATTTCTTACCGTCTCCTAGGCTTTTGGTATAGTTTGCCCTGCGTTCTCCTTTTGCCATGGGGTCACGCAGGAGCCGGTCAACGGTAGTATCTGAGAACTTGGAGCCGTTTCGGGTCCTGTAGCCCTGCTCGTTTAAGAGGTTCGCTACCGTCTTTTTGCGACGGTGGGTCAGGAAGAGGTCGTATATGAGCTTGCGGACGGGCGCAAACTCCTCGTCTATAACAAGCTCATTTCCCGCCCATTTATACCCCAGGGACGGCTGCCCACCTAAGCTTTTGCCCATCTTTGCCCGGACAGGGACGGATGCCGCAACACGGTCGGCAATTTCTTCCCGCTCCCACTGCGCCATAGCGGCAATCATGGTATAGAAAAGGCGTCCCGCTGGAGTGCTAGTGTCAATCGATTCCTGCAGGGAAATGAGGTCACAATCTTCCTCTCGGAAAATGTCAGCAAACTCAAGGAGTTCTTTAGTATTCCTGGCAAGGCGAGCAAGCTTAGAGAATATGAGTCCGGAGATAAGCCCGGAACGGATATCGGCAAGCATTTCCGTTGTTTGTGGGTATGCCATGACCGATTTACCGGAGAGAGCTTCGAGATGATAGACCTTAGCGACATGCCAGCCTTTGGCTTCAGCATATAGCCGCGCTCTGCGTTCATGATGTTCTGGAGATTCACCCTTTACTTGATCTTCAGTACTAACACGAATCCAGATGCCAATTGACTTTTGTTGAGCCATACAAATACGTTTTTATGAATGGAGGTAAAAACGCTTTCTACTTTGTACGGGAGCGGCTGCTCACATATTTGCACTTGAAAAGATTGGAGTGATACGCCAAATTGAAAGCAAATCTAAGTTAGGGAATTTCTACAATATAACCAACTGAACTATCTTGTGTTTATGGGCCTAATTGATTTCACTTTTCAATCAGGAGAATTCGCAGAAGCATCTTCGGGTTTTGTAGAAACATTTCTTGGCACCCTTGTTGGGATAGGGACTCCGCTTGCAGTGTTTTACCTAGAGACGAAACGGGACAAGAAAAAAACAGAAAGCGAAAAAACAGTAAAAGAGGACGAGGAAAGAAAAGCACGAGATCGAAGGGAGCTAGATACACTAAACTACTTCGCCGCAGGGGTAGAGCATGCAATTTCCTATGCTGAAAAGCAAGGACAGTATTATATTGAACACGCAAATGACCTCCGAACCAATCCTCTCGAAAACAATCTAAGTAGAACCATCATTACTTTAGATTTGGAAAGAAGCGTAAACCGTTTTGATCATGAACGAATTTTTCACGCTTATCTTTCGCAGTTTGGTAACTCATTAGATCAGATTAAAATCTTCCGCAGTATTTATGGAAAATTAGATTTCCTCCATGCATACCGTGCAGAGATCATATCTGTCCAGGAACATTATCTGAAGAATCTGCATAAGCGCATACTGAAATATAAGGAACTGGTAGAAGAGCAAATAGATGCACATTGCTCCGTTCTTGCTAATCATATTGAACACAACGATCCACACTATTCAACAAACCAGTTTTTTATATCCTTGAATGAATGCTTGCTAAACTTTCATCGAAGTGAGAAGCCAAAAAATGACCAACAGGGTGGACTATACCATATTCAAGGAAGTTTAGTAGAGCCTCTCAAATCAAAGCTTGCAGAGCGCCATTTGAATATTCCAGCTGCTGTTGCAATTCTTGAAAATTGCAGACGGGCTACATGGTTGTTGAATGAGACTATCGCAGAAGTAAATTCGACGGCAGACAACTTTGAGGAATTTGGAAAGGAATTAATTAAAATATCAGGAGCATTGAAAGAAAGGGCAGCAAATCTTCTTTCGCTTTTACAATGATAGTATCCTTTCAAATGCCCCGCATCCTTCTAGGGGCATTTGAAAGGATACACCCTATTCTCTTCGTTTGGCGTTTAACACTGTTCTTCCAATCGCTGATTTCTTGCTATCAGCCTCAGCATTGGAAACTGCGCCATATTCAACTTTAACCCGATAGCCTTTTACTCTCGTCTCAGTGGATATTTCCTTAGCAATTTCTTCATCTAATGCTACGAAAAGCTCATCTGGCTGAAGGAACCTTACTTTCTCCAATTCAATTTCACTGAGTGTTTCCTTTGCCTTTCTAGAAATAGCACTGAGTACACGCTTTTCAGTACTGCAGGTAATTACCTGGTTATGTCCTGCTGCAAGGCATTTCTGTATATTATGCACCTCCCATTCCTTCTCAGTAGTTACGCAGATTTCGCATGCAATTCTCTTTCCGTTACGCTCTAGACTGACGTCCACACGGCCAGCACCATCCGGCGTAGGCTCTTCAAGCTTTGCAACATACCCGCGAGACTCCGCCATCTTCTTTATGAGCATCTGCAAGTACCGGTGTTGCGTATAGTCTTTATCTTCAGCAGGTTTCTTCTTTTCCTTAAGCTTGGGTTTCGGCCTCGCTACAGGGGGGTCCGGAGTAGTTGGAATAACTTCTGTGTCCTGAATACTGGCAGGAGCGTCCTTAGCAACTGAATACTCGCTAATAGGCTCTGTTGGAGAAGTCTCGGGTAAGATATCAGCTAGTTCCGATTCCACTTCAGATTTTGGCGTACCGTACTTGCTTCGTGAGTAGGTAATGACCGCGGTCCGAATTGCATCATATCCATGATCGGGACTAGGTAAGTTTTCCGTATTGAGGCTGAAATCGTATTCAGGTCTTTCAATCCGACAAATAGCTTCACCAGTATTGAGGTTTTCCAGGTCACTCTGTTCAAAGAATGAAAACCCACTCACAAACCGTTTAGCATCCAAATCACCCAATCGGAAGCACACGCGAGTACCTGCATTGGCTACTAGGGAACTTGCAAGCTCTGAGTCATACTTAACTAGCTGCTGCATTTCCTGGTGAGCAAGTATAAGTCCAAAGTGGTATTTCCTAGCTCCGGCCAGAAGTTGGGCTATAGATGGCGTAATGAAGTTTTGAAACTCGTCTATGTACAAAAAGTAGTCACTGCGGTCTGCCTTTGCTTTCATCTGCCGGGCCATAGCAGCTTGGTACATTTTGGTGATGAAGAAGGAGCCGAGAAGATAGCTGTTTTCATTGCCAATAAGTCCTTGGGAGAGCTTGACCAGGAGTATTCGTTTTGAATCCAGGATTTCCTCAAAATCCAAGCTCTTCTTCTGGGCAACCATGTTCCGAATGAGCTTGGGGCGAAGGAAGGTGTCTAGTCGGGTAAGGATGGAACCGATAGAGCCAGACTTTAGTAGCGGAAACTCCTTCTGCCAGTAGTAAATGACGCTAGGGTCTTTGACTGTCTTTAAGATGGACTCCCGGAAACCTTTTTCAATAAGGAACCGACGAAGGTCAACAAGCGTACCTGGCTTTTCATTTTCTAAAAAGGCAAGGATGGCATTTGCGAGAACTGAGTTCATCTGATCACCCCAACTTGTGCTTAACCGCTTAAACGTGGCAACCAGATCGGAAGAAAGGATATCCTTTTCAACTTCGGTATGAGCTGACAGGATATTAAAGCCAATCGGGAACTCGACATCTGATGGGTCTATCACAATGCAGTCCTTGCCACGGTCTGCCGGAATATGATCAAGGATAGACTCAATGAGGTCACCGTGTGGGTCTATGACGCAGACACCTTCACCATTCTTAATGTCTTGGATAATGAGGTTAGTGAGGAATGTAGACTTACCAGTGCCGGTGGCTCCAATCACATGCATGTGCTTTAAGCGCTGGCTGCTGTCCAAACTTACCTGCGTAGTCTTGCCCTGATGCTCATTAGTTCCGAGTATGAGTTCGTGTCCTGATGCGACTACCGGCGCTTTCTTCGTTTTACGGGTGTTCCGCTGAAGCTTCCCGGTTGTAACGGACTCAGACGGCAGGTGTACTATAGTCGCGAGCTCCTTCGTATTAAGCAGCATCCCCACTCTATGCGTCTGACGCTGTAAGAATTCGTCCCGCTGGTCTTCCCAGGATAGATAACTTGAAAGGGGAATGAGGGAGTTGTAGGAAGAGCTAAAAATTCGCCCGACCGCACTTCCTACCATATCCGTTACTGAAAGAGCTTCCTGTTTAGTGCGTGCAATACCCATGATGCGCAGTCCGACGCCGAATAGCGGGCAAGAAACTTTTTCTTTAGCCAGGGGAAGCATCTCAGGAGCATTCTCAAAGAAAGGCTTTCCTTCACTATCTGATACAGACCTAATGATACTTTCTGCCCAAGGGTTACCCGCTCCTTTAAAGAGTATCTGTATCACAACAGAAGTATGTTCCTCGAGATGTTCGAGAGCACCAAATATTCCAAGTAATGGATCGGGGTGAAAGTTCTTAGGCATTACCAAAGGGCGCATGAACTCCTCCTTTAAGCCATATTCTTTGATCGTGCCTATACTTTTGGGACTGGTACATCCCAAAATGGCATCTTCAGACTCTGTAATTGTGCAATCTGGAAAGAATGTCTTAAGCTGTCCCTGGACGTATATGCCATCAGTCATTCGGCAGGTAAGCTGTAGCCTGATCAGGGATTCGGTCCCAATGATCTCAAACGAGAGGGGAAAGGAGCAGTTTGATAACAGCAAGAGCAATTGCTCAGTAGCTTCCAGACTTACCTTTTCACCCTTGGGATATGAGAGCGCATAGAAGATGAGCGGATCATCCTCGCCATACAGCATTCCATATTCTTCTACATCATCGTCCTCTTTTTCTATTACAGGAGCCTGCTTCTGCTCTCTAAAAGGGCTCAAGAGCCAGCTCAGAAGCGTATGGCTTTTGCTGTCATCTGGAATGAAGCGCTTAGGTACTTTATGCTTGAAGAAAGGGTAGAATACCGGTTCAAGGTCAACTGGCTCAGTGTATTGATGCCAGCCGCGCCCCCGTTGTTCCCATTTATAGAACTGGCTAGTTAGCTCCTTCGCGTAGTCTAGCGGCATCTACTCTTAGTTTCCGGATGTTTGTAGTTGAATTGGACGGCGTTCAAACTCGGAAAGCGGACGAATACCCTTATCTTTCGTCATAGAGTCTATGACTTCCATAATGCACTGCCGAACCGCATCTGTGAACATATCCTCGGAATCCAGTTGGTAGTATGACTTTGTATAAATCAATTTCTCAAGCTTCTCTCCGATAAAGGGGATACTGGCAACGAACTTCTGCAAGAAATTTACGGTATCGCCAGCCCGCCAGGAAACGAAGTATCCTGTACCGTACTGCCCGGCAAACAGGAGGACCATACTGTGCCGGTGGAGCACCTTTAAATACCGCCGATTTTCAGAAAAGAAACTATCACCATAATACGTTGACTCTTCAAAACGCACGGCAGGTAACTGGTACTTGCTCTCAATCAAGTCCTTTACGGCACTATATATTTCATCCGTGTTGAACTGGTGATCAAACTGCAAGTGATGCCAGGTCCGGTGGATGTGTTCGAATTCTTTTGAGATTTTAATGACAAAGGTGATTACTATCCAGGGAACACCGAAATACAAGAAGGCTTTAACTGCCAGAATAAAAAGTTCGCCCATTGTTTTAGTTTTTTGTGGTGAATAGATTAATGATACACGAAATTTATATGCAGCTTTTTATTCATGCAACCGTTTTTTAACTGTACAATTTAAGCATCGGTGAAGATGCAAATACTGAATTCACAGTGAAAGTGAGAAGTAGCCTTACTTTTTATTCTAAATGGATACATAGCGGGTGTGACAATTTTCAGCGATCATGAAACAGAAATTTATTTTTTAAAATATATTCGTAGTATTGACATTATTTTAATTGGTTCAGATGGTAAAATATGTTTCGCTCACCGATTTAGAAGTCCGTGCCCTTGAAGTCCTTTACGAAAGGATTATAAACTTTTATACTGAAGAAATATTAATAGATAGTTTTCTACAGGAGTCATTTATTTGGGCAACTGAACTTCCATTTGAATTAAAGAAAGCAGTATACAGATTCAAGCTGGGTGAGGAAAGTAACTGCTTGGTTATACAGAACCTACCAGTAAATTTTACTGATAATATCAGGACTCCAAGTAACTATGAAAGTAAAAGCGAGAAATGCTTCTTTACAAAGGACGAAATTTTTTTAGTTCTTGTTTCCTCATTACTCGGTGAAGTCTTTACTTGGGATTCTATTCAGGAAGGGAATATAATCAACAACATAATGCCAATTAAGGAACATGCGGCAAAAATCCAAAGTTCTGGATATGAAAATTTTTTCGATCTACATACGGAGGATGCATTTCATCCATTAAGTGGAGAATATCTTGGATTACTTTGCCTACGGAATCCGACGCACACAGCAACCGTAGTTTCGTCAGTTAACCAGGAAGACTTACCAGAACAAGTAATAAACAAGTTATTTGAACCTTGCTTTATAATTGGCAATAATCTCGCTCATGCAGTTAGTGAAATCACCCACTTTTCTTCGATACTATTTGGAGACAAAAATGCACCTTACATTAGATTGAACTTAAATAACATCAAATGTAAGGATAGGCAGGCTGCTGATGCACTAGAGTATTTGAGAAGGGTGCTTGTACAAAATATAGAAAAAATAATATTGCAAAAAGGAGAAATTCTATTAATCGATAACTTAACAACTGTTCATGGAAGGGACCAATATGAGCCACGTTTCGATGGATTTGACAGGTGGCTAAAACGGGTTTACATTACTGATCAGCTAAAAAGTTCTAGGGCTTTTAGAAAAAATCAGTACTCACGAATTATCCAGACGAAAAACTAAAAGTTATTTGATTTACTAGGTTATATTACGACGATTGAGTGTGTTTTGGATTGTAAATTAAGAATGCCACTTCCTATGATGACAAATACAGTTGAAGAAAAAAAAATTGATTTCCATTGTGGTGGTGAAATCCTGTCTGGATTATTAATTACTCCTCGTGAAACAAAACCGTCATCCGGAATACTCTTTCTACATGGAGCTGGAAAAGCTACTAAAGAAAGGTCTCAGCCATTAGCAATTAAGCTTGCTGAGAAATATGGGATTTCTTCGTTTTTGTTTGATTTTTCTGGACACGGAGCTAGCACTGGAAATATTGAGACATCTAGCCTTAAAAAAAGAGTAGCTGAGGCAGTAAAGGCGTTTGAAGCATCAGGCTTTAGTGAACCTATAAGTATTTGCGCTTTCAGTATGGGTGGCCACATTGCGTTGGAACTTCTACCGAAAATCTATGTCCAAAACTTGATACTATTCTATTCTGCTGTATATACCGACAAAGCATTTGAAATAGAATTTGGTGATCCAAAGTTCTCAGAATTAATTAGAATTGAAAGAAGTTGGGAGTCGAGCGCTACGTTTGATAATTTAAACAAACTCAAAGGCAGGCTAATTTTATTTATGGGTGACAACGATGAAATAATTCCTATGGAAGTACCCAATAAAATAATGTCAAAAGCTAATGAAGTTTCTAAAAAAGAACTAGTTATTCTAAAAAATGCTGGCCATTTACTGTTGCCAGTAATTTTCAACAGTGAAGAGTTATTGAATGAGGTATGTGAAAAAATATCTGCTTCTGTGAGTACCGCAAAATAGCTCCGATGATTTCTCCATCATTCCGCAGATTAATATTCTTCTTAATACTGCTAGTATCTTCCGTTTACTTGATATTGATATGGTGTAGAAAATTCTCTCTCATCAGCATAAGATCATCCGAATCACAAATTGATGCAATACTTGGAACAGCGATACAAACAACAACCTCTATATGTGGAGTAATTTTAGCCTTAATATTTCTTACCGCCCAATTATCTATAAATAAACCGCATGTAGTAAGGACACTTTATCGCAGTGTTGAGGTTCATATTCTCATCTTCTTCTTCGTAATAACAATATTTTTAGGATATACTGTCTACCCATTAACTTTTAAATTCCAGGAGAATGTTTATGTACTAAAGGTTATCAGTACCGTGCTAATTCTTTCAATTGCTTCTGTGTTTTTAGTAATTCCTGTACTGGCCCTACAGATAGAGAATTTGATACCTTTAATTCTTGCATCTAAGCTCTCAAAGAAAATAACACCGGAAGCAATAATTGACTATGGTCTCACTTCAGTGGAAGTCCTTTCTCGATCCCCTTTAAAAGTGAATTATCAACTTATAACTGTCGGCCTGAACCCAAGATTCGAGGATCCTTTTAGGCCATTGCATGAAGTGCTTATGGACGCCGTTTCTGCAAAGGACAGAGTGCTTTTCGGTAAGTTGTTTCTACATTTCCTTAGGCCAATAGCAAAAGTACACAACATAGATTGGAGGCCTAATTCCAATCTAAATAAAGGAGATAAAAGAAGCAGACTCTACTTCTTAAGTAGAAAAAGTAGTTTAATTGAACAAGTACATACAACACTAGCCGTTTTACATTATGCGGTAAAAAGAGCAAGAAACCTTAAACAAGAATGGGAACTCCGGGACACGGGCCGTCATGGAATTATCAATGGGATTGCTACCCTTACTTTAAAATTATTAGATAGACCGGATACAGAAATTACAATAAGAATTGCGCTCTATGCTGTGTTCCATATTTCTAAAGAGTATAAAGACGTACAACCATATGGAAGAATTGAACCTCTAAATTCCTTCTTCCAAATAGCAACTTATTTGGATACCAAGTGTAAGTTCGCTGAAGCTTTTCTTTGCACAGAGATACTTGCATGGATATCTGTTCATACAAAGCAAATAGCAACTAAACGATCCCTAGAGATGGAAGATTCACTCTCTCATAAACTTAAACGATATTACAAATCAATAAAGCTTAAGGCAGCATCTGATGAAGAGTGGGTACCTGGTTGTCAAACTGAAGATCCATGGCGTAGCTGGCTAAATGAATAACTATTTGAATCTATACTGTATCTACATTCTTGTTATAAAGGGGATGTGTGACAGCACTGAAGGGAATTGAAGTCATACCATCAATCATTAGCTTTAGGTAAATTGAATGCCTAGGCAGGTTAATTAAATCATGCTCATCAAATACCGGAGCAAATTCGTTTCTTAGGAAAGCGGCGTCATCTGCCCCAATCCTAAAGCATATCAAAGTCCCAATATTGCCAAATATTGCAGCCCGTATCGGCTCTTGGAGCTGACCAATGTATTGGTGGGTGAGGAATAGGGATAGCTTGTACTTACGAGCTTCGGAAAGAATATCTGCGAATGAGAGGGTAATAAAAGAGTGACATTCGTCAATATAGAGATAGAACGGCTTACGTTGGTGCTCGGGTAATTTTGCTCTGTGTATAGCCGCAAGTTGAAACCCACTAACGAGCATAGAGCCAAGCAAACTGCATGCATCTTCACCTATCCTCCCCTTGGCAAGATTAGCAATGAAGACTTTACCACCATCCATTACCTGCTGGAGCTTTATGTTGTTCTTTCCGTCTCCGAAGATGTGACGAAGGGGAGTGACTGAAGCGAAGAGACCTATTTTGTTTAAAATAGGAGAAATAACTTCATTTCGCAATTGAGGGCTATACTTTTCAAACTCGTTTTTCCAGAATGAAAGGATGTGCTCGTCACCAACAAAAGCCAATACTGAATTTCTAAACTCTTTCTGGGTCAAAAGTTTTTGAATGTCTAACAGCGTAGCGGTTGGGAACCAAAGCAAGCTAAGAATTGAAAAGCGGAGAATGTACTCCGTCCGTGGTCCCCAGCTATCACTCCAGATATTCCGCAATGACGAAATAAGCCCAGATGCTACTAAACTGTGGTAAGAAGAACTAACACCTGCTAGAGGGTTATATGTTGTGGTATTTGGATCAAGCGGATTGAAAATAACTATGTCTGACTTTCGCGCTTCTGGTACCTTCTCAAGAAGATCTTTAGAAATATCGCCGTGAGGATCGATAATGGCTACTGAGTTACCTCGGATGATATCTTCCAAAGCCATTCGCTTTAATAGGGTGCTCTTTCCGGTACCAGTTTTACCAATAACATAGATATGCTGAAAACGGTCGGCATCTTTTATGCCGAACAGCTTATTAGAGTTCCGATAATTCGTGATTCCGATGGGTGTTATGGACTCCTGTTGCACCATATAAGAAGCATATCCTAATAGGTGTACATAAACACCCACGATACCTTGCAGTTAACCACAACTTATACCGCCTTTCCTATTTACAGAATAAAGCGATAATGGTACTATGAATGAGCTACACAAAGGTCAATTACATACCAGTGAATTAGCTCTTGATTTTAAAGAGGGGGAGCGGAGGCATTTGTGTAGCAACAAAGCTGGTACCCGCTCTTCCTCTTTGGAATTTAACAGTAGACCTTCCAAGATGACTGAGGATATGCAAATTGACTTCATAGTCACATTGCTTGTTGGGGTTTTCTTGGAACGAAATCAAAATGAAGCTTCAAAATAGGAATGCTATTATCTATTGCCGTACCGAAACTGGCGGAGATGTCGATCTTGAAAGGCAGACACACTTATGTCTTACATATGCTAAACGAAATGGTTTTAGTGTTCTAAAGACCTTTGCAGAACAGGCAAGTGGTATTGAAAAGAGTCCTGCCTTGGAAGACGTGGTTGCCTTTTGTGCAAACCATCCAGGAACATATGTTATGACCAAGGATCCTGCGCGACTATCGCGAAGAGCCGGTTATGGATTGGAGATCATAGAAAGACTTGTCAAAAGCAATAGCCTTATCATATTCGTTGACATGGAGTCTATGTAGTAATGAAGATTAGGTATGCACCCGACAAAACGAGCAGTCATATATTGCCGTGTTTCCACTAAGGAACAGGTTGACGAAGGGAATAGTCTCACTACCCAGGAACGCCTCTGCAAGGAATTTGCACTCAAAAACGGCTACGAGATAGCTGAAATATTTAGAGAGCGTGGCGAAAGCGCTAAAACTACCAATCGCACAGAGCTCCAGAGACTATTGAGCTATTGTACTGATAAACGAAATGCAATCTCTGTGGTGATCGCATACAAGCTTGACCGTGTTGCTCGTAATATTGACGACTATCGATACATCCGACTCTTACTTAAGAAGTATAAGATAGACATAAAATCTACTACTGAGTTTTTTGAAGATACTCCTGCAGGCCGCTTTATGGAGAATATCATTGCCAACGTTAGCCAATTTGACAATGACGTAAGGACGGAACGATCAGTGAATGGAATGAAGGAAGCCATACGCGAAGGGCGTTTTGTCGGCGCGGCCCCATTTGGATACTCTAATGTTCGAATCGATGGAAAGCATACAATTGCACCTAATGAAAAGGCCGGCGCAGCAAAGAAGTTGTTTGAACTTGTAGCACAAAACAAGTTTTCGATTGATGAAATCAGGAGGTCCCTCCAAGGAGAGGGACTTACTACCGCAAATGGCGGTATGATCGCGAAATCACACCTCTATAAAATACTAAACAATGAAACATATTGTGGTTGGACTGTGAGATTTGGAGAACGACATAAAGGCCTATATGAGCCGCTTATTTCCGAGCAACTCTTTGATCAGGTACAAAGGGTCCTTAAACGAAGATCCCATAAAGGGTTCCTTTATCAAAGGGAGAATCCATCCTTTCCTTTAAGACGATTTGTGTTTCATCCAACCGGCAAAAAATTGACAGGCTCCTGGTCTCAGGGAAGGTCTAAAAAATATGCCTACTATCGTTTTATCGGTTTTAAGAATGCTGAATACAAAAAGGACGTACTGGAGAAAGGATTTATGAAGTTTCTTGATGAATATGCCGTAAGGCCTAACATTTTAGGAAAGATCAAAACTCGTTTAAAAGATGTTGTTGTCTCATCGATTGAAGTGAAAAGGCACCAATCGAAACACCTACAGGACCAGATAGATGAGATAAGTGCTAAACAGACTTCGCTCATACAGAAGAATGAAAAAGGTGTTATTGGCGATGCCCTATTGCGCAGACAACTTGATTTACTAGAGACGCGGCTCACAGATTTGTATACCGAACTTGCGCGTTTACCTGCGGATAACACTACCTATAACACAGATGTATTAATTGACGTAACCAGAAAATTTCTGGAAAGTCCAGGAGCCTTCTGGTTGGAATTACCCTTTGAAAAAAAGGTCGCCTTACAGTGGTTCGAATTTCCTCAAGGTGTAGTTCTTGAAAATGGAAAATTTCGAACCACAGAAGTAGCCAGTATTTTCAACATAAAACGCAAGTTTGAACTTGAAATGACCTCTTGGGTGCCCTCGGGTGTTCAGGATTACGAATCGTCTACAAATACTAATTCCGAAAAAGAGTTTGAAAAATATAGTCAGATTGCTAAGGACCTCCATACTCTAGCACACATCATTAATCCAAAGCCTCCGTAGTAGTAGCAGAGTTGTACAACAACTCCCATCTGTAACGTATTACCACCTTAATTCACACTACTACTATGAGAACACCAGATATATACCAAGAGAGCATTGATCAAAACAAAGTGCGCGAGCTTAGAAGAAAGTTCGGACTGCGGCAAAGCGACATGTCCGACATCATGGGCTTTGAAGTAAAGGACCGCATTTGCCACTGGGAGCGGGGACGAGCCTGTCCAGGGCTTATTAACCTGATCAAGCTCTGCATCCTGTTCCAGGTACAGCCTCAGGAGCTGTATCCAGACCTCTACAGGCAGATCTCTGCGGAGATAGAAGAGAGGAGGGTATCAGTACTGCTTGCGCGTAACGCTACGTAATTCCTCTAGCGGTCTTCTGCATTCACTGCAGTTTCTTTGTCTGTGGTCGTTGTCTCTGCATTCCTTATCAAAATATATATCAACCAATATTCGAGCAAGCTGAGTTATCTGTTCATCGATTAATCGTTCCTCCTCAAGGTTGGGCTTCTTTTTACGTGGCATCCAGGTAGACTACCTGAACTTGGGAGAATGGGAAGAGGGGAGTTTAAGAGAATTTTATCTGCAGGTGTTATAATGATGCTGCATATATAGTGCACCTTCTACTTTATAGTTAGCCGGAATTTTAATAACTTAGTTACAAAAACGATTATATGGCAAAGCAGACACATACCACTTATAAGTTTAAAATAGAGAACGAATCTCATGAATGGCCAAACCAGTTTATTACAGGTGTTGAGGTTAGGTCCGTTCCCCCAGGTATTCCTGACAACATGGATTTGTACGTAAAGGAAACTGGAAAAACAGGACGCTTGGTTAAAAACGATGACAGGATTGACCTGAGCGATAAGGGCGTTGAAAAATTTTATTCTCAGGACACTAATTCAGGCGCAGGAATATAATGGCCCTCTTGTTTGACGAAGACTACGACTATCTGCGCAGTTGCAATTTGGAATTTGGAGAAGATGAAGCTGCTAGGCTCTTAGTAATAAAAAACTATGAGTTACCTAAGAATGTATACAAAACTTCAGAAGGACAGCATTTAGAGCATGCGGAAATACTTGTGGTAATTCCACATGACTACAATACATCTGGCATTGATATGCTCTGGACCCATCCATTACTGCTCAGAATCGACGGCAAGCCTATTCCCGCAACTTCACCTGTTGGTGGGGGTGATCCACGATATTTCAATGGAAAGGAATATTGTCGCTGGTCGCGACACTGGAAACCGGAGTCATGGACGCCCAAAGAAGATAACATAGTCAAAATACTGGGTAGGATAGAATGGGCTCTTCAAAATCCAGACGCTGATCAACCATGAGTAGGATTACCTTTATTTCTAGCCTTGAGTCCCAACTTCGCGGGTGGCTACTTGGACATCCCGATGGACATGAACGCGCTGCGATCGTTTTATTTAGAAAGCTAGATAGACTAGTTCGGGACTTACCTGAATCACCTAGATTTCTTGCGGTGGACTTTATCAAAATTCCTGATGATTCAGTCATTAGTAGCTCTCCCACCCATATTGACTTCAATACGCGTTTCTTGCCAGAAATCTATTTTCGGTGCGAAAATGAAAATCTAGAGCTGGGTTTCGTTCATAATCATCCAAGCGGCTACGATCATTTTTCACAGAAAGACGATAAAAACGAGCTCACTATCCTCCGTGGATTATCTGGTTGTAATGGGCTACAAGCGATTCTTGTTTCAATGATACTCGTAGATGATCATTGGAAAGCTCGGTTGCGTAAGGGGACGGCTCCAAACGAAATTTTACCAATCCGCCATATATCAACACTTGGTGAAAAACTGACCGTACAAGGCATAACACAAGAAAATGATCTTCCCCAGTCACTAGCTCGCCAAGAAGCTGCATTCGGTAAGCCGTTTAACAGAATATTACAGTCACTACGGGTTGCGGTCGTTGGTGTAGGGGGAACAGGGTCTCCTGCCGCAACGTTGTTGGCAAGAGCAGGAATAGGAGAGCTAATCTTAATTGATGGAGATACTCTAGATGGAACAAACATGAACCGTGTAAGGGGTTACAACGCTGACCATGTGGGGAAAAATAAAGCTGAGTCGCTGTTGTCATTTATAACTAGCCTAGGATTGAATGTTAAGGTTTGTGCTATACCAAAATATATAAGTGAGCCTGAGGCTTTAGATGCTCTATCAACGGCTGATGTTGTATTTGGTTGCACTGATGATCAGATAGGTCGAAATATCATGAACCAAGCACTTTACTATTACGGACAGGTGCTTATTGATTCTGGTCTCACCGGTTTTATTGATACTGATCCTTCCGGTATGCCATATTTACGTGATCATCGAGGAAGAGTAAGCTGTATCCTTCCAGAGTCAGGTGCTTGCCTTAAATGTCAAAAAGTCATTACAGAAGAACGGCTTAGATATGAACAGGCGGTGAAGGATCGTCCAGAACTGGCAAAACTAGATGCTGAAACACTCGAAAAGGAATATTATTTACGAGGAGGTGGTGTTCAAGCACCAGGAGTAGGTCCGTTTACAAGTGCAACGGCAGACAATGCAGTTGCTACACTTATGGATCTAATACGCCAATTCCGAAAATTACCCACTGATTTAAGAAGAGATAATATCTGGATTGACTTCGTTCATCTGTATATACACAGTAATGAGCCAGTCGATGATTCAAGTTGTATCTATTGTCGAGAGCGCAAGGTCGTATTAAAAGCTGAAGGGAAATATCGTCTTGAAATGCCAAGCTTGGGAAAGTATGAAAACATTAAACCAAAGGATTAGGGATCTCGCTATGGCTTTTATTAGGCTCTTTAAAACAAGGGAAGAGAAATCTGTAAGCTATAAAGATGAGCCTAGAGATTTACGCTTTATCGGTGTGAACACAGTGGAAAGGACACCTTCCAACGCAGATATCGGCGAGAGAGATTTCGTACAAGTTGTCTATAAAAACAAGCCTATGTGGGCATTATTTAGGTGTCCGTGCAGCTGTGGAACCGTAATTTCTCTTTCACTTCAGAATGTTCACAGGCCATATTGGACTTTAAGTATAAACAAACAAGGTCGTCCATCTTTAAGCCCCTCAGTTTATCAGAAAACAGGTTGCCATAGTCACTTCTGGGTGCGAGATGGACATATCAGTTGGGCTACCTTTGAAGAATAGTCGATTACCACTAAACTCCCGTCAATAGCAACATGAGTAAAAATATAATGTCGATTGGATTTGAGATTCCAGGTTTCTCGGAATTGTATTTCAGCTATACTTCTGAGCAATCTCTTTTGGACGCTGATATTATTCTTTTTGAGCCAAGCTTTGGCTACCATTTAAGTTATGATGATAATTATAATGGAAAAACCTGTTATTCATCTGACTCATCTTTCAAGATTCGAGATGCAACTATTCATTGGAAAACAGAGTTAGTTACTGCCTTAGAGCATGGAAAAACAGTGTTTGTTTCTTTTGGCCAATATGAAGAGTTTTATTTGCATACCGGCCAGAGGCAATATAGTGGAACAGGACGGAACGCAAGAACAACTAACATTGTTGATTTAGCCAATAATTATCAATTTTTCCCAGTTCCCTTAGGGAAAATCATAGGCAAATCGGGAAAAGAGATACGATTTGTTGGCGGTCCAGTTTATTCCAGCTTCTGGGCAGAATTTGGTAAATACATGTCTTTTAGATCTTATCTCGATAGTAAGGTTGATAATCCGCTATTTCTGACAAAAACAGGAGATAAGGTTATCGGAGCGCAGTTTAAGTATAAAAAAGGAACGATCGTACTTCTACCCAAAGTCGACTACTCATACAATGAGTTTATTACCCATGAGGGTGATGAACCAGTTTGGACAGAAAAAGCAAAACAATTTGGGAATCGCCTAATACAGGTTTTAGTCGATATTGATAAGTCATTGAAGTCTATCAATGAAAGGACGCCACCTCCACAATGGATGGCCGATTCTGAGTATGAAGTTGCCAGCTCAGTCAAAATAAAGTCTGATATTGACTCGATATCAAAAAAAATCAACGACCTAGAAAGTCAGAAAAGTTTATTACTCGCGGATTTGGGCGAGGCAGAAAGTTTGCAAGCATTGTTATATGAAAAGGGTAAGCCTTTAGAGGCTGCAATCATTAAGGCGTTAAAGATACTAGGTTACTCTGCGGAAAATTATGTCAATGGTGATTTGGAGATAGATCAAGTAATTATTTCACCTGAGAACGAACGTTTCGTTGGTGAAGCTGAAGGAAAAGATACTTCACAAATAAGCATAGAAAAATTTCGGCAGCTTGAAAGTAACATCCAGGAGGATCTGCAGAGAGATGAGGTTAGTGAACCAGCAATAGGTATCCTGTTTGGAAACGCATTCAGATTAACAGATGTTAAAGAACGCGGTGATTTCTTCACGGAAAAGTGTCTTAAGAATGCGCAAAGGCTGGGATCTATTCTTGTGAAAACACCGGATCTTTTCAGAGTAGCTAATTATTTAGAATCTCATAAGGATAAGAAGTTCGCTAAGGCATGTCGAAACGCAGTATCAAAGGCGAAAGGCAGAGTTGTAATCTTCCCAGAAATAAAAGAGCGGTCTACTTAAATTGGTTCGAGTCCTCTCCAGCCTAAGTTCTTTTTCAGCATATCTACCAAAACAAAAAGCCTTACAGTGTAAGGCTTTTTGTTAGTCTACTCTGGTGCCCTCGGGTGTTCAGGATTTAGAACCGCCTATAAATACTAATTCCGAAAACGAGATTGAAAAATATACACAGATTGCCAAAGACCTCCATACTCTAGCACAGATATTTAAGCCTAAACCTCCATAGTAGTTGCGGAGTTCTTCAAGAAATCCCACCTGTAATTACTTACCACATTAATTCAAACTACTACCATGAGAACACCAGATATATACCAAGAGAGTATTGATCAAAACAAAGTGCGCGAGTTTAGAAGAAAGTTCGGACTGCGGCAAAGCGACATGTCCGACATCATGGGCTTTGAAGTAAAGGACCGCATTTGCCACTGGGAGCGGGGACGAGCTTGTCCTGGGCTCATCAACTTAATTAAGCTGTGCATTCTCTTCCAAGTACCACTTCAGGAACTGTATCCGGACCTTTACCAACAGATTGAAAAGGAAATCGAAGAGCGAAGAATCGCAGTATTGCTTGCGTAACACTTCGAGTTTCCTCTTGTGGTCTCCTACGGTCAGGGCAGCTTTTCTGTATCCAACCAACGGGAATTACAATTCAATAGAGGAAGTCTCTAAAAAAAGCACTTATTAGATTAGCCCGATAGCAATTTTTCAATCAAAAGCTGTTAGGCATTCTATATTTTGTGGTATCTAGAAAATATGGCAATTAGATACTTAAATAGACTCCGGTCAATTTGAATTTAATGCATATATATACTCCTAAGAGCTAAATCAAATATTCCATTTGTTAGAGTGGTTGTGTAAACCGCAGTGGAGAAGTTCTAATAAAATGGAAATAAATTTTAAAAAGAATGAAAAAATTTTTAAAAAATTGTGTAAATTAGTAGAAGCAGATGTAGCATTGTTAGGTAAACAATACTAACTTTGCGCACGCTTAACGAATCAATGGCGATGGACTTGCCTGAAGTCCAAATAGTTTATTAAGGTTCCTTTATTAATTACACACAACTTGAGAACTTAATAACTAATCGTGAATTTGAATGAAAAAATGCAATTAAAGTTACTTTAAACGATAAGCCCCGCCGGTAAGGCAGGGCTAGTGTAAGTAACCAAGTAGGCTACCTTGTTGCTAGTCAGGTTCGAGCTGACTAGCGCAGACTTAGAGGGTTCCTACTGGTACCCAGATTACATGACCTGATTCTGTGAGACGCTCTTTAAAGTCAAAGCCGAGCACAGGACGGTCGAAACATTTCTCTTGTTTTACCATTGTAATTGACATTGGTCTAAGAGAGTTTGTAAAATTACAGCCTTGTGTATATACACGGGGCTTTGTCCTTTTTGGACTAAGCAGTTGGCATCTCCTATAGAGAAGTAGCAATTTCCGAGCAATCGACCTCGTTCATATTAATGATCAGGTGTCTAACCTCTCAGCTATGTCGCCTTGATCGGTATGCTTTTCTTATGGAAGATGTAACGCTTAATACGTTCTACATTCCGTTATATTAAGAACTTCACGAGCAAAGGTAGCAAAAATCCGGTTTTTTTAAGTTTTTTTTAAGCATTCGAACTACTTTCTGCTTAACACCTATGCATTTATAATCCACATATGTTTCTGTAGATTTAGCGTACCTTAAGACTAGTTGACTAGCAAATATATTTAAAACACCTAATGTCAATAACGTTGAATAAAAGGCTAATGTTTCATATATAATTTTTCAAACGTTATTTTCATATTTAACTATCGCATAATAGGTTCTGTTGATGTGATACGTATCTCAGCAAAAAGATTCAAAGAACAGCTATATCTAGCGTATAATTCATGATTCGATAGCGGTAATTTTTTTGACTGAAGACCGCTGATACATATTGAAATTCAACAGCTTGTTGGGCTTATCTGAGTACTTCCCAGATAATTGCAAATACATTGATTTCATATGCAACTTGGATGGAAAGGAAATCCAAAATGTCTGTTCTGCAATCACGAAAAAGTGTATTTTTTTGAGAGATTATCAGCGGTATAAAAGTGCTTGCAGCAAAAAGCAGTTTTCTCCGCTCAAAGGGGCATATTTGAAGCAGTCCGATAAGTTTGAAGAAGTGGTTTACCGCGATATACCTCCTTATATCACACAAGAAGGGGATTTTCATCAGTCCTGTTATCAAAAGATATCGAAGTGACTCAGAAAGAATGCTCATCGGGGTTTATCACAAAGTGACCCGTAAACATCTGCATAGATATGCGGATGAATTCAGCTACAGGTACAATACCAAACACCTTAGCCAGAGCAATAGATTCCACGACTGCATGCACAAATTTGAGTGCAGATTAACCTAAAGAAACTTAATAGGTCCTAAAGCTTCAGAATCGTTAGCTGCAGCAGCTTAATAATTCTCCCTTGTCAGAAACTCGATCTCTAAAAATCAAGTCTGAATTTTGCCTCACGAATCTGTCTTCAGAATTGCTCTGCTTCGGATAATATAAGGCGAACTCAAACGACCTATCAGAAAAGACTTCAAATGTCTCAACGTAGACAGAGGTCAAAGCTAAGCTGGCAACAAGACCAATGACTATAGATGATATAGTAAATCTAGCGACAATAGAAGCTCCGAAAACAAGGGGTAAGTATTAAGACAGGGAAACAGGAAGAAGAATAAGGGGCTGCGATTTGCAGTCTTTTTTATCTTCGTAAAAAAATATGATTTTATGCTGCCAGCAAAATAGCTGGACATCATCCGACACTCTTTCGTTATTAGGATTGATAATAAGCACCTTGACTTTGTTACTTGGCTTTATTGCGTACAAGCGATTTTTGCTTCAACAAGCACAACAAAAGCAATTATCAGTCGTCTTAGATCTTATTAAGACCATTCACGAGTCAAAAACCTAATGGAGATTCATTCTGGGCCAAATGTTCAGCGAATTACCACGATACATGCTTACAGCATTTTTGAAATGGTTGAGCAGCAAGCATTTCAAAAAAATACACAATTGTATTTCTATTATCCAGACGGAGACAATCTAAAATGGAAATTCTACACAACTTTTTATACACATCCTTTACTACCGAATACAATCGCTCAGGCCCTAAGGAAATTCAATATTGATAATAAGAAAGCTTACATCAGAAGCTCCGTTTTTAACCAAGAGGGAATTATCATAGGTAATGTAGTCGATCCTATACCCGGCAGCCACATTTTCTATGTTGTCGACTTTGATCATACACTTGATACAACCATCGGATTTAAAAAAGCTGTCCTTGAATTGAAAGCATCCATCGTTGACTGGCTAGAAGATTATGGGATAGAGGACATTAATCTAATTGATAAATAATTTTCAAACTGAGACACTACCGATCTGCCCAGAATCGGATAATTTTCATAACCCGTTTAAAATTCGCTGATTGATTACTTCGATAATTTAAATGGTGAGAATCCTGTACTACCCTCTCGAATAGAGGGTATTTTCGAATGATTTCTCCGAAAGTTGTGGGATTGTACAATTTCGCCCGCCTTCTAACACATCTCACTTTTACCTATCCTTATAACCAATGAACCGTCGGATAAGATTCAGACACAACAATATTCGTTACTACCGGAAAATCTGGGGATACACGCTAAAAGATGTTGCTTTTCTACTAGGACTAAATGACATAACGCAGATATCTCGCTGGGAAACTGGCAAAGAGATGCCGTCTCTAGCTTCACTTATCAAACTTGCATACATCTTCCGGACACCTTGTGAACGGCTCTTTAATGACTACAGGAAACTGCTTACCCAGCCAATTCAGAAAAGGGAACAGGTACTAGCTAAGCGCTTAAGGACATATGACAAGTAGACTCCGAATGCAACTCCTCCATAGAGCTCTGGTAGGAGAGTACGCATGATAGCGGGCAAATAACTTTCGTCTAAAACAACACTTTTTCGAAAGTGCTTATTCAGTGCGCCTCATTAACTAATTCTCAAAGACTTCTTCCATATCGAGCGTGATCGATGCGATATTTTTTCTTTAAAAAAATAAACGATCGAAAGCATAACCTGTGGAAAACCTTTGATTCAATTCCATGACAACACAAAAACAAAACTCACTCGCATACGAGCTCGCCCATACTCTCAATGATCTTGATGCTTTACCAGTCTATATATCCTTCACTCAGAAATACAAAGAAGATTTTCTCAAAAAGATTCTCCTTCGGGTTATGTCCATTCCAGACAATAAGATCAAGCGTACCAGGGGCGCATTATTCACTTACCTCGCCAACCGTCATGCAGGTACACAAGAAGACTACTCTTTCAATTAGTCCTGGAACCCGCTCTATGGGTATTGCAGTCTTTAAAGATGGACAGCTCATTTCCTGGAATGTGAAGAGCTTTCCGAGTAAGTGGACGAGAGAAAAGGCTCACCATATACGAAACACCATTTTTAGCCTTCTCAGATACTACCAGCCTAGAACAGTCGTCATTAAAAAAGTGGACCCCATTCGAAGCTCTGTACATCTCCTGAGTCTCGTTGAAGGAATCATTACCGATACCAGAAAAGAAAAGATTCGGATATGGCAGTACACACTCTTTGATCTGCAGGACTTTTGCGGGAAAGAGGGAAGAAACATACAGCGCAATATTGCTAATACAGTTGTAGAACTATTTCCGGAGCTAAGAAATGAATACCTGCGGGAAAGAAACGCTCTTCGCCCCTACTACAACAAGATGTTTGAAGCTGTTATTGCCGGTGCCTGGTACTTGAAGCAATAAGTATATCAAGTTAAAAGCAGCCTTGTGCTGCTTTTAACTTTCCCACCTAGGCGACCTTTAGGTTGCCACTCCTTCATGTGCCGAACAGGCACATAGTTCTACATCTCCATCCCTCAATTGTCCGCCCATCAGTCAACTAATGAGTAGGAATACAGGCAATAGATATAGAAAGGAATAGGTCACGATCTACGCTGCCTCTCATATACATATTAACTACATAAACAAAATGACTCATCTACTTAAAGTTATACCCTATCCATCTACATCATTAAAATCTCCGTTACGGTATCCCGGCGGCAAATCACGAGGGGCAAAAGAAATCATTCAATATTTCCCAACTGGTACCAAGATAGTCTGCTCACCGTTCTTCGGTGGCGGCTCAGTAGAGATTGCCCTTGCAGGACAAGGCATTCAAGTTTTCGGATACGATATTTTCAAGCCGCTTATAAACTTCT
>Ga0196964_10000375_pt1 | contig 29376 bp, 12 predicted proteins | sample S1_10metaG_FD_148615 | JGI IMG/M metagenome (GOLD analysis project Ga0196964, IMG submission 148615) | Soil microbial communities from Anza Borrego desert, Southern California, United States - S1_10 | ecosystem: Environmental > Terrestrial > Soil > Desert | place: USA: California | collected... | reverse complement strand
AGGCTCCGCTGCGTGTTACGTCGAGCTACGCAGTCCGCTATTCAGCTGCATGCGCGGTGATTCCTGTTCACCACCACCTCAATATTTAGCTTCAGATCCAGGAAGAAAGACTTTCCGCCTCTATTCATCCCATCAAAGAAGGAATCAAAGGCGCTTCCAGAGGGTCGGCGGGAGGTGGTCTATTGGGCAAATGGCGCAAAGAGAATGTGCTGATATGCTAATGTGCTGATATGCTAATGTCTGATATGCTGATGAAGGCGATTGGCTCAATGATGGAAAGTAAAGGCGAGGAGTCGTAAAGGCGTAAAGGCGTAAAGGCGGTGAATTGTGATTTCGTGGCTGCGTTTAATTGCGGATTTGTATCATGCGTCCTTCTGCTTTCTGCTACTCTGCCCTCTGCCTTTCTGCCCTCTGCGTCTCTGCCCTCTAGATGTCTCTAATACTCGCATTGGTCTCTGCCTACTGCTAACTGCCTACTTTCTTCTGCCTTCTGCCCTTCTGCCTTCTTAATCTCTAATAAGGGTCTACATCAAATAACACCTGGAGGGCAGTGAAGCCCCGGCGGGCAGTGATGACCTGACGCTGGCTTTTCAGCTGCGTCTTGACGGTGTCGATAAGTTTCAGATCGCGGGGGCATTTGATCCAGATCTCGTGGATATAAAGGTTGCGCACCTTGCTGACCAGCGCAGGTACGGGACCCTGTACGGTGATGCCTTCGATATGTGTCAGGGCTTCCGCCATGGCAGCGGCGGCTTCCATTGCCTTTACCTCATCGCGGTGTTTGAAGGCTACCCGGATCAGCCTGGAAAAAGGGGGGTAGGCAAAAAACTCCCGGTACTTGATCTCATGGGCATAGAAAGCCGCTATATCATGCCCCTGCACCCAGCCCAGTACCGGATGCTGGAGGTTAAAGGCCTGGATCAGCACTTTACCGGCGCCGTCCGTCCTGCCGGCCCTGCCGCTTACCTGCTCCATCAGCTGAAAGGCCCGTTCATTGACCCGGAAGTCCGGGAAGCTGAGCAGGCTGTCAGCGCTGAGGATGCCCACCAGGGATACCATGGCGAAATCCAGTCCTTTGACCACCATCTGGGTGCCCACCAGCACGTCTATTTTCCTGCGGTCGAGCTTGTCGAGCAGCTCGGTCATACTTTTTTTGCCCCGCATGCTGTCCACATCCATACGGGCCACCCGGGCATCGGGAAATACCAGCTTTACTTCTTCCTCTATCCGTTCGGTGCCGAAGCTTTTGCTCTGAAGCCGGTTGCTGCCGCAGGAAGGGCAGGTATGGATGGGCAGGGATTTTAGTCCGCAGTAATGGCAGTGCAGCTTATCGGAGCTTTTATGATAGGTCAGGGAGACTGCACAGTTCTTGCAATGGGGCACCCATCCGCAGATGGTGCATATCTGGAACGGCGCATATCCACGGCGGTTCTGGAACAGGATGACCTGTCGCCGGTTTTCGAGGGCTTCGGTAATGCCTTTGATGAGCTCTGGCGTGAGCAGCCTGATGCCCATGGATTTGACCTTGTCCAGCGATTTGGCATTGACGAGCTCTATGCCGGGCATATTCACTCCCTGGTACCGTTCGCTTAGTTGCACATACGCATACTTGCCGGCTTTTGCATTATACAGGCTCTCCACAGAAGGGGTGGCTGAGCCGAGAATGACCCGGGCGCCGTGGAGGGATGCCAGGTAAATGGCTGCGTCCCGGGCATGAAAACGGGGGGCAGGATCGCGCTGCTTGTAGGAAGGATCGTGTTCTTCATCCACGATGATCAGTCCCAGCTCATCATAGGGAAGCCAGAGGGCCGACCGCGGACCCGCAATCACTTTATACTGCCGCTTCCTGACCTTTTCCCAGATCTCTACCCGCTCATTATCGCTGAAACGGGAGTGGTAAACACCCAGGTCCTCGCCGAAATAGGCAAAGAGCCTGCTGACGAGCTGGGTGGTAAGCCCGATCTCCGGCAAGAGGAGCACTGCCTGCTTTCCTTCCGCGATGCATGATTTTATCTTATGGATGTACAGTAATGTCTTCCCGCTGCCGGTAACTCCCTCCAGTAATACGACATCTTTGGTCTGCAGTCCGGTTTCCAGGTCCTCATAGGCTTTCTGCTGGGCTTCGGTGAACACGACTTCCCGGATCTCGTCACTGGCATCATAAAGCAGCCGGTCGACGTCTTTTTCCTCGATGATAAATACCCCTCTGTCCACCATGGCCTTCACTACCGAGCTGCTGCAGCCCGTACGGTCCAACAGCTCCTGCTGCCGTACATATTTGTTCTTTACCGATAGCTCTATATATCCCATGAGCAGCTCCAGCTGCTTCTTCGCCCTGCCCAGCTCTTCAAACAGCCCGGACAATGCGGCTTCATCCCGGTAAAGGGGGGCCAGGCTCACGATCCTTTCTTTTCTGGGTTTATAGGATTGCTCCAGTCCGTCCCGGATCTCCACAACTTCTGCCTCCAGGAGCTCGGTGAGCACCTCCTTCAGGTGGCGGGAGCCGACTATGGACCGCAGCTCACCAAGCGACAGCTCGCCCTTCATTTCGAGGGCCTCGGCGGCAAGGTAAGCCTCGTCAGACCATTCTATTGTCTTTCCTTCCCCGGTCCAGCCCAGCCTGGTCTCTCCAGTAAGCTTCAGATGGGCGGGCAATGCAGCCTGCATCACCTCGCCCGGGGCGGCCATATAATATTGTCCGATCCAGTGCCAGAACTTCATCTGCCGCAGGTTGACCACGGGGGTTTCGTCCAGGATATTCCGGACAGGCTTTACCTGATAGGCATCGGGCTGATCATTATGCAGCCTTTCCACCACGCCGGCATACTGCCGGTTGCGCCCGAGGGAGACCTCGACCCGCATACCGGGGCGAAGCCTTTGCTGCAGTTGCCGGGGGATGCCATAGGTGAGTGCCTGCGGCAGGTTCAGCGGCAGGATCACATCGGCAAACCTGTACGCTTCGGTAGCTTCAGGAGAATTGAAAAGCAGCGGCATAGCGCAATTTAGCATGCTGGTATGATAATTAAGCAGAATGGACACGAGAAAAAGGCTTCAGGGGATAGGGTGGTGATTTGTAGCTGATTATGTAAAACAGATCATAAGGACATCAAATCCTTGCAATCTCCTTACCTTTGCGCTTTGAACGATTGAACCGTAAAACATGGCAAAAACTACCGAAAGGAAATGTTCTTTTTGTGACCGGGCCGAAAGCGACGTGAATATACTCTTCACCGGTCTGAAAGGAAATATATGTGATCAGTGTATTGAGAATGCCCACTACCTGCTGCAGGAAGCGCTGGGAGATAGTCAGAAAACAAAAGAAAAAGACGTCAAGCTGGAGTTCCAGCAGCATAAAGTTTACAAGCCGAAGGAAATAAAGACCTTCCTCGACCAGTATGTCATCGGACAGGAAGATGCCAAAAAAATACTGTCCGTTGCCATCTACAACCATTATAAAAGACTGATGCTGCCGACCATGGATGATGTGGAGATCGAAAAGTCCAATATCATTATGGTTGGTGAGACCGGTACCGGGAAAACACTGCTGGCAAAGACCATTGCACGCCTGCTGCAGGTGCCGTTTGCGATCGTGGACGCGACAGTATTTACGGAAGCCGGGTATGTGGGTGAAGACGTGGAAAGTATACTCAGCCGCCTGCTCCAGGCCTGTAACTTTGACGTAGCGGCAGCGGAAAGAGGCATTGTTTATATTGATGAAATAGACAAGATAGGACGCAAAAGCGACAACCCTTCGATTACCCGCGACGTGAGCGGCGAAGGGGTGCAGCAGGCCCTCCTGAAGCTGCTGGAGGGTTCTGAAGTGCTGGTGCCGCCTCAGGGCGGGCGCAAGCACCCGGAGCAGAAGATGGTCAAGGTAAACACCCAGAACATCCTCTTTATCTGCGGCGGCGCTTTTGAAGGTATTGACAAGATGATTGCCCGCCGTGTGCAGACTTCCGCTATCGGCTACAACGCGATCAAATCTACGAAGGAGCTCGATCGCGGAAACCTGCTGCAGTACGTGAACGCACAGGATCTTCGTTCTTTTGGTCTGATACCGGAGCTGCTGGGACGCCTGCCGATCGTGACTTACCTGAACCCGCTGGATCTGGACGCGCTCAAGCGTATCCTCACCGAGCCGAAGAATGCACTGATCAAGCAGTACACAAAGCTGTTCGAATACGAAGGCATCAAGCTCGAGGTAGAGGAAGAGGCGCTCGACTATATGGTGGACAAGGCGGTGCAGTACAAGCTGGGCGGACGTGGTCTTCGTGCCATCTGCGAAATGATCCTCACGGATGCGATGTTCGACATCCCGAGCCAGGAAAAGAAACCAGGTGAGGTATTCCGTCTGACGCTTGACTATGCACGCCAGATGCTGGAGCACTCGAAGCTGGATTATCTGAAAGCTGCATAATTAATCCCGGTCATCATAAAACAAAGCATAACATGGACGAACTGATTCAGCAACTGGTCACCAAAGCAGGCGTGACCCCCGAGCAGGCAAAGAAATCAATTGAGGTGATGAAGGATTATATACAGTCGCAGCTGCCCCCGATGATGCAGGGCATGGTGGAGAGCTTCATCGGACAGAGGAATAACGACGACCGGATCGGAGAATAAATAAGCGTATTGAAAGAAGTCCCGCGATAGCGGGATTTTTTTATGTCTTGTGCTTAATGAAGAAGTGCTGTTTCTGAAGGAACTCTTTCCTGAAAAAAAGCAGTCCTGCCTTGTACAGATCTATACTGAGCCGCACTTCGTCACCCTCATGCAACTCCTGCCACTTACCGCTGTGGATCTCGCTGTTATGGATGCCGTTGACCAGGACGATGCCCGTGTCTCGCAGCCGGTGGCGGTAGCGCTCGTAGGCAGGCAGCCAATCGGTTGGGTCGTGCATATCCAGCATAAGCAGGTCGGGGGAGGGCAGCGATTCATATTCATCAAATGAAAACCGGCGGGAGGTGACCTGGTAATTTCCTGCCGGTTCCTCGTTAACGGTGATAAAAGTTTCCGGTTCCCCGTAGACTTTGGTCAGCCAGGCAATATTCCGGCAGCCGAAATAAGTAATGATCCTGTTAATCAGTTCCCGGTTGGTAGCGGTGCCCAGTGTCAGTGCAGGCACCGGAACGGTATCTTTTCTGAATGCCTGGTCTACGAACGCATAGACAAAGGGGGAATGCGTGCCATGCCGGCCCCGGGCGTGGCGCCGATGTTTCAGGTAGGCCTTGATCCGGTAGCTGCGGCTCACAGGATAATGCGTTCGAGTTGCTGGAAAACGAATGGGAATGCATGCTTTTCATCTGCCGGATGGGTTTCTTCCCAGGATATCCTCCAGTGCGCATGATCGATCTCCGGGAAAAAAGCAGTGGCGTCTTCCACTACCGTTTTCACTTTGGTCAGGTAGATCCGGTCCAGGTCATTCAGGGTTTCTTCGAATATTTTACCGCCGCCGATGATGAATCCTTCCTCTTTTCCGTCTTGTTCCAGCAGGGCGATACCCTCTTCGATGCTATGGCAGAGCATGACTCCATCCGGCAGCCGCAGCTCCTGGCCGGAAATGACAATATTCAGTCTGCCGGGCAGCGGCTTTCCGAGCGACTCATAGGTTTTCCTTCCCATCAGCACCGGCTTGCCCATAGTCGTTCTTTTAAAGAACTTAAGATCATCGGGCAGGTGCCAGGGCAACTGATTGTCCCTGCCAATGGCATTGTTCTCGGCGACGGCAACGATTGCGGAAAGGATCATTTTGTTATAGTATCAAGTAGCAAGTATCAAGTATCGGGTACGGGCATTTGGAAAAGGGTATGACTTACGACTTACCGCTTACGACTTCGGCTCACACCGCCACCGGGGCCTTGATGGCGGGGTGGTGCTGGTAGTTTTCTATCGTTATGTCTTCGAAGCGGAAGTCGAACAGGTCTTTTACCTCCGGGTTCAGTTTCAGGGCGGGCAGCGGGTAAGGCTCGCGGGTCAGCTGCAGCTTTGCCTGTTCCACATGGTTGCTGTACAGGTGCACATCGCCGAAGGTGTGGATGAAATCGCCCGGCTCGAGCCCACAGACCTGCGCCATCATGGCGGTAAGCAGCGCATAGGAGGCGATGTTGAACGGAACGCCGAGGAAAACATCGGCGCTGCGCTGGTACAGCTGGCAGCTCAGGCACCCATCGGCCACGTAGAACTGGAACAGTGCATGGCATGGGCTGAGGGCCATCTTCGGCAGGTCGGCTACATTCCAGGCGCTGACGATCATACGGCGGCTGTCCGGATTTGTCTTTATCTGTTGAAGCACGTCCTTTATCTGGTCGTAGGTCTTGCCGTCGGCGCCGGTCCAGCTGCGCCACTGCTGACCGTATACAGGTCCGAGATCGCCATTTTCATCTGCCCACTCATCCCAGATCGTCACGCCGTTTTCCTTCAGGTAGGCAATATTGGTCTCTCCCTTCAGGAACCAGAGCAGCTCGTGGATAATGGATTTGGTATGCAGCTTTTTGGTGGTAACCATCGGGAAACCCTGGCGGAGGTCGAAACGCATCTGGTAGCCGAACACGCTGATGGTGCCGGTTCCCGTGCGGTCCGATTTGACGGCTCCGTTGTCTAATATATGCTGCAGCAGGTCCAGGTATGCCTTCATAATCTTTACTTCAGCCCAAAATTCAAAAACTTATTCCAAATAGGGTACAAAACCCGTTTTTAATTATCCCCAGCCATTGAATTACAGGCATTTCCATCAGTTTTTATTTTTTCCTCTTTACTTTTGGACTTTTCCGAGTTCAATGAACCAGACACTTTCCATAGTCATACCAGCCTATAATGAAGGTCCGACCATTCATCGTATCCTGAACAAGATCAAGGCGGTAAACCTGGTGAATGAAATCGCCAAGGAAGTAATTATTGTCAATGATTGTTCCCGCGACAATACGGAAGAATCGATCCTCGCCTACAAAGCCGCCAATCCCGACCTGCCCATCAGCTATTATAAGCATGAGGTGAACCAGGGCAAGGGTGCCGCCCTCCGTACCGGTATTCAGAAGGCTACCGGGGATTATGTGATCATTCAGGATGCCGACCTGGAATACGACCCCAATGAATATAACATCCTGCTGAAACCCATCCTTGACGATTTTGCCGATGTGGTCTATGGCTCCCGGTTTATGGGGGGCAAGCCGCACCGCATCCTGTTTTTCTGGCATTCTATCGGTAACCGCTGGCTCACAACGCTGTCGAACATGCTTACCAACCTGAACCTCACGGATATGGAAACCTGCTATAAGCTGTTCCGCCGGCAGACAATCCAGGGCATAACGATCCGGGAAAACCGCTTCGGCTTTGAGCCGGAAATCACCGCCAAGGTGAGCAGGGTACCGGGCATCCGGATCTATGAAGTGGGTATTTCCTATTACGGCCGTACTTACGAGGAAGGCAAGAAGATCGGCTGGAAAGACGGCTTCCGCGCCATCTGGTGCATTCTGAAATACAATCTCTGGAGCAAATAATTTATCCGCTCTTATTTCGCATTCCCCGCTTCCTGATTATCATTGCAGGAAACTGGAACCGCTATGTCCGAGCATACTAATGGCAACCAAGGCAATGGCCGCGCCCTCATAATGCCCGTTAAAGGCATCTCGCCCTCTATTCCTGAAGATTGCTTCCTGGCGCCCAATGCCACCGTGGTGGGCGACGTACAGATGGGTGAAGGCTGCAGCGTGTGGTTCAACGCAGTGATCCGGGGGGATGTGAACAGCATAAGAATGGGCAATAAGGTTAACGTACAGGACGGCGCCTGCATCCACTGCACCTACGAGAAAACCAAAACCGTGATCGGTAACAACGTGTCTATCGGACATAACGCCATCGTGCATGGCTGCACGGTAGAAGATAATGTGCTTATAGGCATGGGGGCGATTGTGATGGACGGCGTGCGCATCGGCAGCAACAGCATCATCGCCGCGGGAGCTGTAGTGCTGGAGAATACCGAAGTGCCGCCGGGCAGCATCTTTGCCGGGGTGCCCGCCAAAAAAGTAAAAGACATCAGCCAGGACCTGCTGAAAGGCGAGGTGGAGCGGATTGCCAATAACTACCTGATGTACAGTTCCTGGTTCCGATAGTGCCGCCCTGCCGCTTCTGCCCTCTGCCCTTCTGGCAGCTTCTTCCGCAAAGGGGGTATTGCATTATTAAAACCGGGCTATTACATTTGTTTGTTTAAATCAAACACACAATCGATATGAAAAAACTCTTCCTTGCGATTATTGCTATGGGATCTATAGCTCCGGTAAAAGCTCAGGCCCCGAAAGACGGCAGCATTTTGATTTATGGGAATATCGGGTTCAGTTCTTCAAAAACGAAGGATGATCCGGGAACTGCAGGCGCAACAGTAGCAGAATCTAAAGAATCCAGCTTCAATATCAATCCTGGTATCGGCTACCAGTTCAACCGCAACTGGACAGCAGGTCTTAACATCGGCTACTCAACCGGCAAGAACGAAGATGCCGATGCAACCGTAGGCACCGTAAAAACCACCGACCTGGCAATCGGACCTTTCATCCGCCATACGCATATCCTCAGCAACACATTCTTTATCTTCAACCAGCTGAACCTGAACTACCTCAGCGGTAAGGACAGGCTCGAGCTTCCGGCTCCGGCTCCTGATTTCGAGAATACCTACAAGGGCTTCGGTGCCAACTGGTTCCCTGCCATCGGCATCAGCGTGAACAACACCGTAGCGCTTAACTTCCAGTTCGGCGGGCTCTCTTACGAGAACGTAGACTGGGATATAGACGCATCGCAGCAGACGATCGAAACTTCCGGCTTCGACTTTACTTTCGGTCAGCAGGCAAGCATTGGTATCTCTGTAAACCTGGGTGGCCGCAAGATGCGCACTACCATGGAGCCGGGTACCGACCGTCGCATCGATACTACCGACGACAATGACGAATAGTCTTCACCCAAAACAAACAATATCTCAGAAGGCAGCCTCGGCTGCCTTTTTTATTTGCAGGGTGCGCAAATACCGGCATAGCGTCCGCTTTTTATATATGCTTCCCCTTTCATTTTGTAACTTTGCAGCCGGATTTCCGCGCCTGGTATTCTGTCCTGTCCGCTGAATCCTTTTTATCACACAAACATTATTATTATGTCATATACCCCACAGCATAAGGTGCGTATCGTTACTGCCGCTTCCCTGTTCGATGGGCACGACGCTTCCATCAATATCATGCGCAGGGTCATGCAGGCCAGCGGTGTAGAGGTTATCCATCTGGGCCACGACCGCAGCGTGCAGGAAATCGTTGACTGCGCCATCCAGGAAGATGCCAATGCCATTGCCGTTACCTCCTACCAGGGCGGTCACATGGAGTACTTCAAGTACATGTACGACCTGCTGAAGGAAAAAGGCTGCAGTCATATAAAAATCTTCGGCGGCGGTGGCGGTGTTATCCTCCCTACCGAGATCGAAGAACTGCACCAGTACGGCATCACCCGCATCTACTCTCCCGATGACGGGCGCGCCATGGGCCTCCAGGGCATGATAGATGATCTGATCCGCATCAGCGACTACCCGACGGGCAACCAGCTCAATGGCGAGGTAGGTCATCTTATAGATAAAGATCCCAAAGCCATTGCAAAGCTCATCTCCGCTGCCGAAAACTACCATGAACTGCCTGAGACCCAGGCGATGCTCAAAAAAGTAGCCGAGGATGCAAAGCAGTCGAAAACACCCGTACTTGGCATCACCGGTACCGGCGGCGCGGGTAAAAGCTCCCTCGTAGACGAGATCGTTCGCCGCTTCCTGCTCGACTTTAAGGACAAGCATATAGGCATTATCTCCGTAGACCCCTCCAAGAAAAAGACCGGAGGCGCCCTGCTTGGCGACCGTATCCGGATGAATGCCATCCGCAACAACCGTGTATATATGCGCTCCATGGCTACCCGCCAAAGCAACCTGGCCGTCAGCCGCTATATCTTCGATGCGGTCAACATACTGAAGGCTGCCCATTACGATCTCATCATCCTCGAGACCTCGGGCATCGGGCAGAGCGATACGCAGATCACCGACTACAGCGACCTGAGCATGTATGTGATGACGCCGGAATATGGCGCCGCCACACAGCTCGAGAAGATAGACATGCTGGACTTCGCCGATATCGTGGTCATCAACAAGTTCGACAAGCGCGGCGCTATGGACGCCCTGCGCGACGTAAAGAAGCAATATCAGCGCAACCACAAGCTCTTTGATAAGAAGCCCGACGATATGCCGGTGTTCGGCACCATCGCTTCGCAGTTTAACGACCCCGGCACCAACACGATGTACAAGGCGCTGATGGATATCGTGGTCAGCAAGACCGGTGTTGAAGCCCTGAATTCCGGCTTCGAGATCACCAATGAGATGAGTGAGAAGATCTACATCATTCCGCCCAGCCGGACCCGCTATCTCAGCGAGATCACAGAAAACAACCGCAATTACGATAAATGGGTAAAAGCCCAGAGCGAAGTGGCGCAGAAGCTCTTTGCCCTGCGTAAGACCATCGATACCATGCAGGAGAGCGCGATCGAGGACAAGGACCGCCTGATCAAGAGCCTGGAAGAGGTGTACAGCAAGGTATCCCTGGACCTGGACCCCAAGAACCTTCATCTCCTTCAAAACTGGGAGGCGAAGAAGCGTCATTTCCAGGACGAGTACTATGTATTCCGCGTGCGCGACAAAGAGATCAGGATAAAGACCCACAGTGAGTCCTTGTCGCACACACAGGTGCCTAAGGTGGCAGTGCCTAAGTTCGAAGCCTGGGGCGAGATACTCCAGTGGGCGTTGAGCGAGAACTTTCCCGGCGAATTTCCTTACGCCGCTGGCATCTACCCCTTCAAGCGCGAAGGCGAAGATCCTACCCGTATGTTCGCAGGCGAGGGCGGGCCGGAGCGTACCAACAAACGCTTCCACTATGTTTCCCTGGGCATGCCGGCTAAAAGGCTTTCTACCGCCTTCGACTCCGTTACCCTCTACGGTCAGGACCCCGACCACCGTCCTGATATCTACGGAAAGATCGGTAACTCCGGCGTGAGCGTGCCTACCCTCGATGACGCAAAGAAACTCTATAGCGGCTTTAACCTTGCCGATCCCAAGACCTCCGTATCCATGACCATCAACGGTCCTGCGCCCACCCTCACTGCCTTCTTCATGAACGCAGCCATAGACCAGCAGTGCGAGCTTTATATAAAGCAGAACGGACTGGAAGCAGAGGTGAACAGGAAGATCGATGCCATATTCAAAGAAAAAGGCATGAGCCGCCCGGTATATAATGCCTCCGTGTTCGGCGGCGGTGCCGAAGGCGTGCTGCCCGAGGGCAACGACGGGCTCGGACTGATGCTGCTCGGCATCACCGGCGATCAGGTGCTGCCCCGCGAGGTCTATGAAAAAATAAAGACAGATACCCTGAAGCAGGTGCGCGGCACCGTTCAGGCAGATATTCTCAAAGAAGACCAGGCACAGAACACCTGCATCTTCTCTACAGAATTCTCCCTGCGCGTGATGGGCGATGTGCAGCAGTATTTCATCAACAACGGCGTGCGCAACTTCTACTCCGTATCCATCTCCGGCTACCATATTGCAGAAGCAGGCGCCAACCCAATATCCCAGCTTGCCTTCACGCTGTCCAACGGTTTCACCTTCGTGGAGTATTACCTGAGCCGCGGCATGCATATAGATGATTTCGCACCCAACCTTTCTTTCTTCTTCTCCAATGGCGTAGACCCTGAGTACAGTGTTATTGGCCGTGTGGCGCGGCGTATATGGGCAAAGGCCATGAAGCTGAAATACGGCGGCAATGAGCGCTCCCAGATGCTGAAGTACCATATTCAGACCTCCGGCCGCTCCCTCCACGCGCAGGAGATCGACTTCAACGACATCCGCACCACCCTGCAGGCGCTCTATGCGATCTACGACAACTGCAACTCCCTGCATACAAACGCCTATGACGAGGCAATTACGACGCCTACCGAAGAAAGCGTGCGCCGTGCTATGGCCATCCAGCTCATCATCAACAAAGAGCTCGGACTTGCCAAGAACGAAAATCCGCTTCAGGGCTCCTTCATCATCGAAGAGCTCACCGACCTGGTAGAAGAAGCCGTGTATGCCGAGTTTGACCGCATCACGGAGCGCGGCGGCGTGCTGGGCGCGATGGAGACCATGTACCAGCGCAGCAAGATCCAGGAAGAAAGCCTCTATTATGAGACCCTGAAGCACACAGGCGAGTACCCGATCATCGGTGTGAACACCTTCCTGAGCTCAAAAGGCTCCCCGACGGTGATACCTTCCGAAGTCATCCGCTCTACCACAGAAGAAAAGGAACAGCAGATACGTAACGTGCAGCTGTTATGGCAGCGCAGCGGCAATGCCGGCGAAGAAGCCCTGCGCAGACTGCAGCAGGTAGCCATCAACAACGGCAACATCTTCGCGGAGCTGATGGAGACCGTGAAGTACTGCTCCCTGGGCCAGATCACCAGGGCCCTGTTCGAAGTGGGCGGACAATACAGGAGGAATATGTAATGAAGCGCCCGAAAGGAACGACCATAAAACACAAAGGCTGCCATCCGGCAGCCTTTGTTGTATAGAGAACATATTGCGCAACGCGCGTGGCGCTGGTACAAAATTAAGCGGAAGGGAGGGGAAATGGGTAAATAATGGAAGAGATGTTTTCGGCCGCCCGCTACATTCTTCCCTCATTGCGCACGGATTCTTCGCCGGACAGATAAAAAAAGCCCGTCATTCCAAACCGTTCCGCTGACCAAGAGCACATTGCCGCCGCCGTGAGGAATCCGTGCGCAATGAGGGCAAACTGATGCCAGAGCAAGCCGGATGATCCGGAATGAACTGAAGACCGTTTTCCTTAAGGCTCTGAAACCATTCCTCCGGCTGAGCTTCCAGATCCCATAAAGAAAGAACTGTATCCGAACCTGCAGGAGTCACCTTCAAATAGAAAAGAGGCCTTTCCAAAGCCCAGCGTGTTACATTCAAAGCTCAGGGAGTTTTGTTCCAGGCCCCGGGAGTTGGGTCCAAAAGGAAAAGAACTGGGCTCAAAACAGGAAGAGTTGGATTCTGAAGGTTTTTGGGAATTTCTGCGGGCGGTTTGCATGAGTCTGTTTCCGCTTTGTGCAAAGAAATCTGTGAATTCTCCCAGTTTCTCTTTGCAGGCTATTATTGAGTATCAATGTTATAGCGATTTGGTGCTGCATTAAAACCACGAGTTTTTGGGTGGCGGATAACTGATGAGTGCCCGGAATTATTAGCAGGATGTGAAATCTGTACTTTCCCAACCCATTCAGCCATTGCCAGTTACGAGGACGGGACAAAATCAGCCTAAACATCAATTAGTTATTAAAAACCACATATAACTCATCCGGTATAGTTTTTTAAGTCTTCCCTAACAAATGCAGAAGGCTTTACGTGTCACCCTGTGGATCATAGGCGGGATTCTATTTCTCCTGCTGGCTATCATCGTGTTCCTCAACACCCGGAGCGGGAAGAACTTTGTGCGGGAGCAGACGGTGAGCTTCCTGCGCAACAAGCTGAAGACCGAGGTGCAGATAGGGGAACTGAATTACCATCTTCCCAAGCTGATAGAACTGAAGAATGTTTTGTTACGCGACCAGGCCGGCGATACGATGCTGGCGGCGCGGTATCTGCGTGTAGACCTCCAGATGACGAAGCTGCTGAAGAATACGCTCAGTGTTCAGGAGGTAAACCTGGAAGGAGCCTATGTGAATCTCTACCGCAAGGCGCCGGACACGGCTTTTAACTTCGATTATGCCATCAAAGCTTTTACCCTGCCCGCAGATACTACCCGTCCGCTGGATACTACGGCGAAGCTGGTCATGAACCTAGACAAGCTGCTGCTCAAGAGCGTGCGTTTCCGCTGGGACGACCAGACCGGGGGCAGCAGCATGTATTATACAGTGGGCGATCTGCGCCTGACCATGAAAGAGCTGGACCCGGACAATTTCATTTACCGCGGCGACAAACTCATTGCCAAAGATGTATACGCCAGCATCATCCAGGGAAAATCCCTGCTGCCCGCGAAGCCCGATACCGGCGCAGCCACACCGCTTACCCTGCAGATAGCTGCCAATGAGGTGAACCTGAAGAATGTGCACTATGTGCAGCAGAACACGGAGAGCAAGTTCTATATGGATATGAAGGTGGGCAGCCTGCTGGGCCACCCGCGCAACATAGACATCCCCAACCAGACCATAGACATCAATGATTTTACGCTGGATAACAGCACGACAGATATACGGGTCTCCGCGCGGTCGGCAGAGATCGCCGAAGAGGTGACCGACACCATCATTGATACCGACCCTGTTGAAGCGGTGAAATGGATTGTCCGTGCCAGGGCACTCAATCTGAATAATGTAGACTTCGCATTCAACGACCAGACAAAGCCAAGGATGCCATCGGGCATCGACTACGCCCACCTGGACATCAACGACCTTTACCTGGATGCGGATAATGTAAACTACACCACCGATACCATCGAGGGACTGATCAATAATCTTACTGGCTCGGAACAGAGCGGATTGCGCATCATGAAGCTGGCTACCCGTTTCAGCTATCACCCCCAGGGCGGCTACCTACGCGATCTCTACCTGCAGACGCCACAGACCATCCTGCGCGATTATGCAACCGTGCGGTATCCATCACTCGATGCGGTGACCCGCGATCCGAACACGATGGAGTTTGAAGCCAACATCCGTAACTCGGTAGTGGGGCTGCGGGATGTGTTGCTGTTTGCGCCGCAGCTGGAAGCACAGCCGTTTTTCCGCAAGCACCGCAACGGGCGGGTAAGGCTGGATACAAGAACCACAGGAAGATTGAACGCGATCAACATCAATCACCTCGCGGCATCCGGACTGGGCAGCACGGAGGCAAGGCTGAGCGGCAAGGTATTCGGTCTGCCCGACCCGAACAGGCTGAGCTATGACCTGAACATACAAAAGCTGCAATCTTCGCGCGATGATATAGAAACACTATTGCCTGAAGCGACGCTGAAGCAGGTACGTCTGCCCGACCGTTTCGGTGCCACAGGGTCGCTGGCAGGAACGGCTACAGCTTACCGCCCTAACCTGATTATTGTAAGTACTGACGGCAATGCAAGAGTGCGCGGCGCCATCTCGGTAGGCGGAGGCGCGGGCAATGAGACCTATGATCTGAATGTAAACACCGAAAGGCTGAACCTGGGAAGGATCCTGAAGCAGGATACCCTGCTGGGCACGGTGACGGCAAGTTTTACCGCCCGCGGCAGAAGCTTTGATGTGAACCGCATGAATGCCACTGCGAAGGGAACCATCCACTCCGCCGGCTTCAAGCGCTATACTTACCGCAATGTGAAGTTTGACGGCAGCATCGCAGGCAAGCAGGCCCGCGTGCACGTAGACTCCGACGATCCGAATGCAAAGCTGAACATTTCAGGTACGGCAGATTTCCGGGGAAAATATCCGGCATTCACTGCCAGGGGCACTATAGACAGCCTGGACCTGCAGGCATTGAACTTCTATGCATCCGAGCTGAAGATAAGAGGCATCCTGAACGCCGATATCCAGGAACTGAACCCCGACTATCCGCGAGGTACGGTGATCTTTGATGATCCTACCATCGTCACCAACGGAAGGAACTATTTCCTGGACAGCATCTATGTGGTGTCACGTCCCGGCGCAGACAGCGGCAACAATATATTTATAGAAGGCAGGGCGGTGCATGCACATCTCTGGGGGCACACCCCGCTGACGAAGATCCCCGATATTGTCCAATACCAGGTGGGCAGGCATTATGAAATGGATAGTGTGGGCAGGAATGGAGTAGCTTATAAAAAACGTTATAACCTGCCGGCAAGATATGATCTTAACCTGATAGCCAAGATAGAGAACAACAGCATTGTCCAGGGCTTTGTCCCGGATCTGAAATCGTTTGATACGATAAGGGTAGAAGGCAGGCTGGACCAGGACCGACTGGCCCTGACCGCCGATGCCCCCCAGATCACCTACGGCACTTACAACATCACCGACGCTAAGGTGCGCGTGAATGGCAGTGATTCCGCGCTTACGTATACTGCTTCGGTCGACAGGTTTAACCAGAAGACGATAGACGTCTGGTTTGCGCATGCTACCGGGCAGGTGAAGTACAATACCATTACCTCCGAGGTGAGCATTGCCGACAGGGACAGCAACAAGAAGTTCGGGCTCACGGCCTCGCTTCAGAAAAGCGGCAACGACCAGGTGCTGCAGCTGTATGAAGGATTGATGCTGAACTACAAGACCTGGCAGGTGAATGAGCCGAACAGGATCGTCTTTGGCAGGAATGGCTTTTACGTAGAAAACTTCGGCATCAGCAACGGTCCGGAGAGTATCATGGTCAACAGCCGCACTCCTACCTACAACGCCCCGCTTACTGCCGACATCAGCAACTTCCTGCTCTCGAACATCACCAATATTATCTCTCAGGATACCCTGCTTGCCAACGGTGTGCTCGGCGGCAGCATCAACCTGCAGCGCTTCAACCCTGACCCCCAGATCACTTCGGTGCTGGGTATAGAGAACCTTTCGGTCATGGGCGATACCATTGGTAATGTAGACATCAACGTGCGCAGCGCAACTACCAATGCCGTGGACGCGCATGTCGGCATCACCGGCAGGGGCAACAATGTAACGCTGAACGGGCTTTATTACCCGCAGCCGGTAAACGGCAGCAACTTCAACATGCAGCTGGTACTTGATCCCCTTAATGTGGCCACCTTCGAAGGCGCCACTATGAACGCTATAAAGAACTCTTCCGGCTACCTGCGCGGTGACCTTAAGGTAAACGGCACCTTTATGGCGCCACTGCTATACGGCACCCTTCGCACAGACTCCCTGAGCACGAATGTGTCCATGCTGAACACACAGTTCCGCATGCCTGATGAGTCCATCACCTTCAACGGGCAGAACATCCTGTTCAACAACTTTGGCATCCTGGACAGCGGGGGCAACAGGGCAGAGCTGGACGGCAATATCCTCGTGCGCAGCTTTTCGGACATGAACTTCAACATGCGCCTCCGCGCCAATAACTGGCAGGCAATGAGCAGTACCGCAAGGGACAACAAGGATTTTTACGGAAGGCTGTTCATTACCACCAATATGTTCATCCAGGGAACACCGGCTGCGCCAAGCATTGATGGCAGCCTGGCTATCCTCAACGGCACCTCAATGAATGTGACCATTCCTACGAGGGAAACCGGCATCGAGGAAAGAGAAGGCATCGTGGAGTTCGTCAACTTCAGCAACCCGGTGCGCTACCAACCGCTGGCGGTGAAGAAAGACACGGTAAGAAAGCTGGGTCAGTTCTCGCCAGGCTCCGAGATCAATCTGAATGTTTCCTCTGAAGAAGAAGCGGAGTTTACGGTGATCATAGACGAAGGCGCGGGTGATTTCATCAAGATCAGGGGAGCCGCCAACCTGAACACTTCCGTAGCGCCGGATGGAACGCTCGCGCTCGCCGGCAGTTATGAGATCCTGGATGGTGCCTATCACCTGAACTATAACTTTATCCGCCGGCAGTTCAACATACAAAAAGGGAGCAGCGTTACCTTCAGCGGCGACCCGATGGATGCCGAGATGAACGTGACGGCGATCTATGAAGCGAACGTGCCCCCCTATGATCTCGTATCCCGGCAGGTGACGGATCCGGAGGAGCTGGTCTTCTTCAAGCAGCGCCTGCCCTTCGAGGTAAGGATGGTGCTGACCGGGAATATCCTTTTGCCCAATATTGCTTTCGATATCGTGTTGCCGGAAGAGCAGAACTACAGGGTAGGGGGCGAAGTAGAAGACGTGGTGCGTGCCCGCCTGAACCAACTGCGCCAGAACCCTTCGGATCTGAACAAGCAGGTGTTTTCGCTCATCGTACTGAACCGTTTTACCACCGAGAACATCTTTGAAAGCGGCGTAGGCGGCGGCGGTGTGGAGAATATAGCGCGGCAGAGCGCCAGCCGCTTCATCAGCGAACAGCTCAACGAGTTTGCCAGCGGTTTGATAGAAGGGCTGGACCTGACACTGGATCTGAACACATCGGAAGACTATACCACCGGAGAACTCCGCAACCGTACCGACCTGAGCGTGGCTGCGAGCAAGCGCCTGCTCAACGACCGGCTGACGCTGACCGTCGGCAACAACTTCCAGCTCGAAGGACCGAGGACAAACTCAACCCAGGGTACTTCCTTCATCCCCGGAAACCTGGCGGTGGACTATGACATCACTACCGACCGCCGGTACCGGCTGCGCTTCTTCCGCAGGAACGAGGACCTGGGCGTGTACCAGGGATATGTGACCGAGACCGGCGCCAGCTTTATCCTGCAGCGCGACTATAACCGTTTCCGCCAGGTGTTTATGAGCCGCAGGAAGAGGGAAAGACTGAGGAAAGAGCGCGAGCAGCAACGGGAACAAAGACGAGAGCAGCGCAGGGAGCAGCGCAGGAACGATACGATACAGGAACGATCGACCGTGCTGATCCTGCCTAAAAACGAAGAAGAATAGCATGGCTATGTACAGAGTGCTACACACAAGATCTTTAATCTTAATCACACTGCTCTGGGGGTGCCTCGCATCCTGCAGCAATACCCGCAACCTGCCGGAGGGAGATACGCTCTATATCGGTTCCCGGGTGAATATGAAGGACAACCATGGCGACCGTAAGTACCGTAAGATACTGAAGCGGGACCTCGACGGCGCCGTGCGCCCCAAGCCCAATTCCAAGTTCCTGGGCATCCGGCTGAAGCTTTCTATCTATAACATGGCGGGCGATACCAGCAAGGGCGGCTTTTTCAGAGACCTCCTGCGCAAGTTCGGTGAGCCACCGGTACTCGCCAGCACGCTGGACCTGACAAAGAACAATGAGATCTTCACCAACCTGATGGAGAACCGGGGTTATTTCTTTCCCAGGGTTCAATCGCATACCGATACCCGCAGGAAAAAGACAAGGGCGGTATTCGACGTATGGACGGGCCCGCAGTATAAGATCAGGAACGTGGAATTCCCGATAGATTCCTCCCAGGTCAGTATCGATATCAACAGCATTAAAGACAAGACCCTGCTTCAATCCGGGCAGCCCTTTAACCTGGACCTGATAAAAGGCGAGCGGGAGCGGATAGACAAGGCGCTTACCGACCGGGGCTATTACTATTTCAAGCCGGACTATATCCTGGTAAAGACAGACAGCACTGTGGGTAATCACCAGGTTGATATGTACGTAGTAGCCAAGCACGAAGAGATTCCTGAGCAGGCTTATTACGTATACCGCATCAACGATATCCACATATTTCCGAACTACAGGCTGAACGCGAACCGGGCAGATACCAATACCAGGAACGCGGTACCCTACAAAGGATTCTATGTAGTGGACAGACGCAATACCTTCAAGCCTTTTGTGTTCGAGCAGGCCATGCAGTTTGCTCCGGGTGAGGTGTATAAGCGCACCGAGCAGAACCTGGCGCTGAACAGGCTGGTGTCGCTGAACGTGTTCAAATTTGTGAAGAACCGCTTTGAGCCGATCAATGATCCGGACAGTCCGAAGCTGGATGTGTTTTACTACCTGACCCCATACCCAAAGAAATCCATCAGGGCAGAGGTTGGCGTGGCCTCTCAGAACGACAGCAGGATGGGCACACAGTCGAGCATCAGCTGGCGCAACCGCAATGCCTTTCGCGGGGCGGAGCTGCTGGCAGTCACATTAAGAGGAGGCTATGAGGCCCAGGCCGGAGGCAATGTCCAGCGCCCGCCGACATTTGAAGGAGGCTTTCAGACCAGCCTTTCGATTCCGAGGTTCGTCGTGCCGTTCTTCAGGATCATCCCTTCCAGCATGTTCATACCCCGCACCACGATACTGGCGAGCTATGATATATCCATGCGTCAGAACCTGTACCTGATCCATTCGATCAGGGGCAGCTATGGCTATCAGTGGAAGGAAGACATCCGCAAGGAGCACCAGCTGTTTCCGATCAATATCAACTATGTACGAACCGATACGCTGGATAAGAGCGTGGAGCCCAGGTTCAATTACAGCAACCTGGTCTTTAACGGGCTGATCATCGGACCTACCTACGAGTATACCTATAACAGCCAGGCTGCGGGACTTAAGGTAGACAACTACTATTTCAACGGGCTTGCCGACCTGTCCAACAACATACTGGGGCTGATCCAGGGGGCTTCTCCTGAAAAGCCGCAGACCATCTTCAACACCCAGTATGCACAGTACATCAAGCTCCAGGCTGACGGTCGCTATTATCGCAAATACGGGATACATAAAAACGATATCTGGGCGAGCAGGGTCATCTTTGGCTTTGGTTATCCTTACGGCAACTCCAGCCAGCTGCCCAACATCAAACAGTTCTTCGCAGGCGGTGCCAGCAGCCTGAGAGGTTTCCGGGCAAGACTGGTTGGCCCGGGAACTTTTAATGCGCTCACTACTGTTACAGAAGAGGGAATACCCCGATTTGTGGAGACGCTGGGAGATGTAAAGCTGGAGATCAATACCGAAATCCGCAAGAACATCTACCAGTTCCTGAATGGTGCAGTTTTTTTAGATGCTGGTAACATCTGGACCTATTATGATGATCCAAGGTATCCGGGTGGCGTGTTTACGAAAGATTTTTACAAACAGCTGGCGGTAGATGCAGGGGTAGGGCTGAGAATGGATTTTAATATCCTGCTGCTTCGTTTTGATCTTGCGTTCCCGATCAGGAAACCATGGCTGACGGAGACGAATCAATGGGTAGTGGATCAGGTGAACCCGGGTAACAGGTCATGGAGGCAGGACAACCTGATATTCAATGTGGCGATAGGATATCCGTTCTAAAAAAGTTATGGCTGCGCAGTAGGTGACTGGTGCAGATAGCGGTAAGAATTGCGGGATAAAAAATATTTGATTAAAATAAATAGCATCCAACTTTTGAATACTAATCACTGTCTATAAGTAGCTATTCGGGCTTATTCCAGTGGTCTTTCCCATTATCACCCACCTGAAAACTGAAGAGTGTGTTATAACAGTGCCGTATGATGTTTTCTATTTTACGTTCCGGGTTGATTATATTAACATTGAATTGAGTACTCATGAATCAAATCTACACTGCGTGCAGAAGGGCCTTTCTTTTGTTCTTTTTATTTGCCATCAACAACGCCTACGGTCAGTATTGTACACCGACTTATATTAGTCCATGCGCCAACCTGGGCGCTACAGACTATATACAGTCGTTCTCAACCACCGGCGGCACCACCAACATCACCAACCTGAATACGGCTTGCGGTAACAGCGGGCCGAACTATGTGTATTATTCGACCATGTCGCATACGGCAGCGCCTGGTAATACGGTTACTTTCACGGTGGTGAACACGCCGGACTATACCGAGCAGTTTAAGATCTGGGTAGACTGGAACCAGGACTTCACGTTCAGCAACACGGAGCTGGTGGCAACAACAAGCCTGAGCCCGGGGCAAACCTATACGGCAAGCTTTACCGTACCGCTGACGGCAACAACCGGTACCACAAGAATGCGTATCCGGAATGTTTTCAGCAACACGACCTTTACTGCCTGCTCCAACGAAACATACGGAGAGGTGGAAGACTACAACTTCGTGGTACAGCCCAACCAGCCCTGCTCCGGCACCCCCAGTGCCACCATCTCTTCGTCGGCATCCAGCTACTGCTCACCGAACAATGTAACGCTTACCGCGACGCCCGGCACACCGGCCTTAGGTTATACCTACCAGTGGCAGTCCTCCCCGGCCTGTGCCAACACTTTTACCAATATTACGGGCGCGACAAACAGCACCTATAACATCACCTCGCTCAGCGCAAATACCGATTACCGTGTGGTGATCACATGCAGCAATAGCGGACTATCTGCAAACAGCAACGTGATCAATATTTATCCCGCCTGCTACGGAACCTCTGCGGCCATCAATACAACCGGACCGGATATTGGCTGGCTTCAGTTCGTCACCAGCGGATCGCCGACTTATAATAATCCGGCGTCGGCGCCTGCGACCCTCACCTTCAACAGCGCTGCAAACGCTACTTATACCAACTACATGAGCCTGGCTCCGCTGACAGTAGTTTCAGGCGGTAACAGCAGCTTCACGTTAACGCAGTTCAACTCCGGAGCTTACACGGTTAGTTATCTGAAGATATATGCTGACTTTAACCGGGACGGTGATTTCACAGACCCTAACGAACAATTGTTCGGTGCGGGCGGACCGGCTAACGCGGCATATACCACATTCACAGGTTTCCTGTCCATTCCGGCCGGTCTGCAGCCGGGGTACACAAGGCTGCGCTTCGTGCTGGTGGAAGGAGGTACCGCCGCAACTGTAAACCCGACGGGCCCCTACACAGCCGGCGAGACCGAAGATTACAGGCTGTTCATAAAGCCTGTCATTGCGCCGCTGACCGCGACAAGCAACTCGCCCATCTGCGCCAACGGGACGATCCAGCTCAATGCGAGCACCTCCGCTACCTGCGTTGCCTTCAGCTGGACCGGTCCGAACGGTTTTACTTCCACCCTGCAGAACCCTGCGATCCCCAATGCGACCACTGCCGCTTCCGGTACGTATACGGTAACCGCCTCTTCCTATGGCGTTACGGCTACTGCCTCTACCAATGTCACCGTCAATCCCGGCCCGACGAACAGCATCTCTGCAAACCTTTGTAACGGCAGCAGCCTGACCTTTGGATCGCAGACGATCACTACGGCCGGTACCTACACGCACACCTTTACCACAGCATCAGGATGCGACTCCCTAGTAACGCTTACAGTGACCATGGTGCCGCAACCGCCGCCGCCAACGGTGAGCAGCCCGGTTACTTACTGCCAGGGTGCTGCCGCGACGGCCCTTACGGCCACGGGTAGCGGACTGCTCTGGTACACTACTACCACAGGCGGCACAGGAAGCGCGACAGCGCCGGTGCCTTCAACGGCGGTAGCAGGCACTACGAAATATTATGTGTCGCAGACTTCGGGAGGCTGTGAAAGCGTGCGGGACTCAATCACCGTTGTCGTGAACGCCGTGCCTGCTCAGCCGGCAGCTACCAGTAACAGTCCGCTCTGCCAGGGAGCAACCCTGAATCTCAGCGCTACCTCGACAGCCGGAGCCAGCTTTGCCTGGACCGGTCCGGGCGGTTTTTCAAGTTCAGTTTCCAATCCTTCCATAACGAACGTCCAGACCACAAATGCAGGTACTTATACAGTTACCGCAACATTGAACGGATGTGCCAGCGCCCCGGCTACTACCAATGTAGTGGTGAACCCGCTGCCGGTCATCAGTTCCGTTACTTCTTCCAACCCTACAACCTGCGGGGGCACCAATGGCAGCATCACGCTTAACGGTCTTCAGCCCAGCACCTCCTATTCGGTCTCCTATTCACTGAATGGCAGTCCTGCAGGCCCTGTCACCGTATCATCAGGTGCTGCAGGCAGTCTCACGCTTACCGGTCTGACAGCCGGCACCTACACGAACATTACGGTAACTGCCGGTGGCTGTACCTCGCTGCCCGCAGGTCCCCTAACACTTGCCGATCCGGCTACTCCTGCCGCTCCTACGGCAGGTAATAACGGACCGCTTTGCACGGGCGATACCCTTCAGCTTACGGCGACTGCTACTCCCGGCGCCACTTATGCGTGGACAGGTCCCGGCGGGTTCAGCTCGACACTTCAGAACCCGGTGGTCAATAATGTAACAACCGCGAACGCGGGAACATACTCCGTAACGGTTACCATCAATGGCTGTACTTCGGCGCCGGGCACAACTGCCGTAGTCATCAACCCCTCGCCGGTTATCAGTACTGCCACCGGAACAAACCCGACTATTTGCAATGGCAGCAATGGTTCTATTACGCTCTCCGGCCTTACCCCGGGCAGTGCCTATACGATCAACTACACGCAGAATGGTGTTGCCCAGACACCGGTCACCCAGACAGCCGGTAGTACCGGAACCGTTACGATCACCGGATTGACAGCCGCAACGTATGCGGGCATCACTGCTACACTGAATGGCTGTACTTCGGCTCCTGCCGGTCCTGTCATACTGAACAATCCTACAGCGCCCGCTGCGCCGACGGTGAGTAACAATGGTCCGCTTTGCTCGGGAGCAACCCTCAACCTGACTGCGAGCAGCACTCTGGGTGCCACATACTCCTGGACGGGACCGGGCGGTTACAGCTCCACGCTCCAGAATCCGACCATCGCCAATGTCCAGACAACCAATGCAGGTGTCTATAGCGTGACCGCCACGCTGAACGGCTGCAGCTCCGCCGCAGCTACCACTACAGTGGTGGTCAATGCCACTCCGGCCATCAGCTCGGTTACATCCACTAACCCTACGGGCTGCAATACCAATGACGGTACAATCACTATCAGCGGACTCACATCCGGTACCTCATATACCGTCAACTATTCGCAGAACGGGTCGCCTGCTACTGCTACCCAGACTGCAGGGGCCGGCGGCACCGTGGTGCTGACAGGGCTTCCTGCCGGTACTTACTCAAATATCAGCGTCAGCGTCGGCGGTTGTACATCTGCTACCGCCGGTCCTGTGACACTGACCAATCCCCCGACCCCCGGCGCACCGGCGGCGGGCAGTAACAGTCCGCTCTGCGTAGGGGCTACACTTAACCTGACTGCAGGCACAGTGACAGGCGCTACTTATACGTGGACGGGACCTGGCGGGTTCACATCGGTGCTGCAAAACCCGACGATAAATAATGTGCAGACGAGCAATGCAGGTACCTATTCGGTCACGGTCACAGTAAACGGCTGTACCTCTGCTGCAGGCACAACCTCTGTGGTGGTGAATCCCGCGCCCGTAATTACCAGTGTTACCGGCACGGATCCATCCACCTGTAACGGCACTAACGGCAGCATTACCATCGCGGGTCTCACTGCCGGTTCCGTTTATACGATCAACTATACCCTGAACGGTACAGCCCAGACACCCGCGACACTGACTGCCGGTGCCGGCGGAACAGTTGTACTGACGGGGCTTGGCGCCGGCACCTATGCCGATATCACAGCGACACTCAGCGGCTGTACCTCGGCTCCTGCGGGTCCGGTGATCCTGAATAATCCAAGCGCGCCGGCGGCGCCGGTGGCGGGCAACAATGGTCCCCTTTGCACAGGCGCAACCCTGAACCTGACAGCGACAGGAGCGGCAGGCGCCACATACACCTGGACCGGTCCCGGAGGATTCAGTTCTACTCAGCAGAACCCGACGATCGCCAACGTCCAGACAACCAATGCCGGTGTTTACAGCGTGACTGCCACACTGAGCGGCTGTACTTCCGCGGCGGCTACGACAACCGTAGTTGTGAACCCGACACCGGTCATCAGCAGTGTTACCTCTACCAATCCTACAGGCTGTGGTCTGAATGATGGTACCATCACTATCAGCGGACTGACTTCGGGTACCAGCTATACTGTCAACTATTCGCTGAATGGCTCACCGGCAACGGCAACCCAGACTGCAGGCGCCACAGGTACCATCGTACTCACAGGTCTTGCTGCGGGTACCTATTCCAACATTAATGTTGGCGTGGGCGGCTGTACTTCGGCAAACGCCGGACCGGTAACATTAACGAACCCGCCGGTGCCGGCTACCCCGGCCGCAGGTAATAACGGCCCGCTCTGTGCGGGATCAACGCTGAATCTTACGGCGACCACCGTGACAGGAGCTACCTATTCCTGGACCGGTCCCGGCGGCTTTACCTCCGGCCTGCAGAATCCTACCTTGACCAACGCACAGGCGGCAAATGCCGGCACCTATTCGGTAACTGTTACTGTGAACGGCTGTACCTCAGCGGCAGGCACGACGACGGTCGTTGTAAATCCGCTGCCGGTGATCGCCTCTGTAACATCGATCAATCCTACAGGATGCGGTCTGACCAATGGCTCTATAACCTTAACGGGCCTAAGCAACAATACCGGCTATACGGTAAACTATGATCTGAATGGTACGGCACAACCCGCGGCTACGGCAACCTCGACGGGGACCGGTACGCTTACTATCAGTAACCTTGGCGCCGGCACCTACAGCAACATTACAGTAACTGCAAGCGGCTGTACCTCTGCCGGTGCAGGCCCTGTTACCCTTACCAGTCCTTCATCGCCGGCAGCACCGGCAGCTGGCAATAACGGCCCGATCTGTTCCGGTGCCACCCTGAACCTGACTGCTTCTGCGGTAGCCGGTGCTACGTATTCCTGGACCGGTCCCGGTGGCTTCAGCTCCACGCAGCAGAACCCTTCAATCATCAACGCGGGCACTGCCGCAGCGGGCACGTATTCCGTAACAGTGACCGTCAGCGGATGTACTTCACCGGCGGGCACTACTACGGTAGTGATCAATCCGACACCTGCAGTGACCAGTGTTACTTCCACGAACCCTACAACCTGCGGCGGCAGCAACGGATCTATTACCCTGAACGGATTAACGGCGAATACAACCTATAATCTGACTTACTCCCAGAACGGATCGCCGGTTACAACCACCATTACCAGCAATGCTGCAGGCAGTGCCGTGATCAGCAACCTTCCCGCAGGCAGCTACACGAATATTACACTGACGCTTGGTACGTGTACTTCTGCTGCATCAGGTCCGGTAACGCTCAGCGATCCGAACCCTCCGGCAGCTCCTGTGGCATCCAGCAACAGTCCTGCATGTATAGGCGGTACGCTTAACCTGACGGCTTCTTCCATACCGGGCGCCACTTATTCCTGGACCGGTCCCGGAGGCTTCAGCTCTGCCCTGCAGAACCCAACGATCACCGGTTTGACGGCCGCTGCAGCAGGTACCTACTCAGTGACGGTAACGGTTAACAACTGTACCTCTCCTGCGGCAACAACACCGGTAACCGTCAGCCCGATACCAACGATCGGCTCCGTGACCGCAAACAGTCCGAGTACCTGCAGCGGAACGAACGGAAACATCACGATCTCAGGGCTGAACGGCGGTGCGACCTATACCGTCGGCTATGATCTGAACGGGGTGGCGCAGACGCCGGTTATGCTCACTGCCAGTGCAGGAGGTGTCGTCACCATTCCCGGACTTGGAACCGGAACCTACTCGAATATCACGGTAACACTCAACGGCTGTGCCTCTGCTCCTGCCGGTCCCGTTTCCATCACCAACCCATCCGCTCCGGCAACACCTGTTGCGAGCAATAACGGGCCGGTTTGTGAAGGTGGCAATATAACGTTATCCACGCCGGCGGTTGCGGGCGCTACCTACTCCTGGACAGGGCCTAACGGCTTTACTTCAAGCCAGCAGAATCCTGTCATTACGGGCATCACCACAGCGGGTGCAGGCAACTACGTCCTGACGATCACCGTCAGCAACTGTACTTCACAGCCCGATACAACAACGGTTGTGGTTTATCCGACACCGGTTACCCCCGTTATTACAGGCAACAGCCCGGTCTGTGAGGGAAGTCCGCTGTCGCTCACGACAACCGCTGTTCCCGGTGCGACCTATAGCTGGACTGGGCCTAACGGATTTGCTGCAGCCACGCAGTCGGCTTCGATCAGTGCGGCGACTGCTGCAGATGCGGGTCAGTATAGTCTGGTGGTTACACAAAACGGATGCACTTCCGCAGCCGGCACCTATACCGTAGTGGTCAATCCGGTACCGGCTGCGCCACAGGCAAGCGCCGATACCTTCTGCCAGAACTACCCTGTACCGGCGCTGACGGCGGCAGGTCAGAACCTGCTTTGGTATACAAGCGCCACAGGCGGCACCGGCAGCACGGCAGCCCCCGTACCTTCCAGCGCTACCGCCGGTATATTTACCTGGTATGTGAGCCAGACGGTAAACAACTGCGAGAGCCCGAGAGCGCCTGTGACAATAACCATAATCCCCCAGCCCGCATTACCGGTAGTCAGCACACCGGTTGTGTACTGCCAGTTTGATCCTGCGGTGCCGCTGACGGCAACGGGACAGGACATTCTCTGGTATACGGATGCAACAGGTGGCACCGGCAGCGCGATTGCGCCGACACCATCCACTACCCAGGCCGGAACATTCTATTGGTATGTCAGCCAGTCTGCGAATGGCTGCGAAGGTCCCAGGGCGCCGGTCGAAGTGATCGTTCATCCGAAGCCCGATACAGTGTACGTGCCCAATCCGCTTATGTTCTGCCAGGGGGATACCACGGCTGTGATCAGTGTGCAGGGGCAAAACCTGACCTGGTACACCGGATCCGGCGCAGGCTCGCCAACGACGCCCGATGTCAATACGGACAGTGTGGGCACAACCATCTACTATGTAACCCAGACGATCAATAACTGCGAAAGCGACCGGGCGATGGTGGTGGTGGTAGTCAATGAGAATGTAAATGCAGATATCCAGCTCAGCAGCTCAGTGATCTGCCAGTATGATACCATTACGGTCTCGAACATGGGCATTAACCCGCTTTCCGCGAATTACAACTGGGATTTCGATGGCGGTGTCGTGGTCAGCGGCAATGCTGCGGGGCCCATACAGGTGCGCTGGGATACGCCCGGAAATAAGAACATCAATCTCCTTGTCAACAACTTTGGCTGCACCGCTTCCGACAATGCATCGGTTACCGTGAAGCCCGCACCGACTGGCGAGTTTGAGATGAAGGATGATCTCTGTATCGGGGAGCAGGTCTTTGTGCAGGCTGCCTGGAACTCTCTTGGCGCCGCTACCTATACCTGGAATTTTGCAGATGCGGAGATACTGAACGAGGCTACGGGCGCAGGTGCCTATAAGCTCCGGTTCAACACTGCAGGTACCAGGGTGCTTTCGCTGGTGACCACGGAGAACGGTTGCCGCTCACTGCCTCACCTGGACACCGTGACGGTGCATGCCGTACCGGAGGCGAAGATCGCTCCGCTGGACCAGGACAAGATCTGCAGGGGTGAGGAGCTCAGGTTTGCAGTGCAGGGCGGGGGCAGCCCTGATCTGAACTATATCTGGAGCCCGGCTCATTTCTTCCCTGACAATGGCAAACCGGAGGTCAGAGGAATAGCAAGATCTTCCGAGCTGATCAGGCTTCAGGTGGTGAATGAATTCGGATGCGTTGGTGCCGACAGCCTTTTCATCAACGCTGACCCCTGCTGCACGGTAGCGCTGCCGGACGCCTTTACGCCGAATAATGACGGACACAACGATAAGTTCCGGATCATTACCGACGGCAGACAGCAGGTGTCGGTGTTCAGGGTCGTGAACAGGTGGGGGCAGACAGTGTTTGAAACCGCCGACGGCACCACGGGCTGGGACGGTACGATGGGCGGCAAGGACCAGCCTATGGGCACGTACTACTATTATCTGCGATACCAGTGCGGTACCGACGAGGTA
>Ga0196964_10000374_pt1 | contig 29404 bp, 30 predicted proteins | sample S1_10metaG_FD_148615 | JGI IMG/M metagenome (GOLD analysis project Ga0196964, IMG submission 148615) | Soil microbial communities from Anza Borrego desert, Southern California, United States - S1_10 | ecosystem: Environmental > Terrestrial > Soil > Desert | place: USA: California | collected... | reverse complement strand
GGCCACTGGGCCGACGCCGGGGACATCATGCAGCATGCCTGGGCCGTCGGCGGCCTGATCGTCGGCGGGCTGTTCGCGGCGCCGCTGGCCGGCTGGGTGACCAAGATCGTGCCCGTGAAGTACCTCACCTGGCTGGTCGGGATCGTCGTGATCCTGCTGGCGACCTACCAGTCCCTGAAGCTGTTCAAGCTGCTCTAGGATAGGTCGCCTGGAAGCTGGGCAGCGCCTCCAGCTCCGCCTGCAGCCCCACCAGGTAGGGCCGGGTCGACATCCAGTCGAAGTCGGGGTGACGGAAGCCGATCCAGGTCACCGCGACGCCGGTCGCGATCACGCCGATGTCCAAGGGGTCGGCCGGCGGAGCCCAGGTCTCCAGCGCGTCGAGCGCCCGGTCCATGCCGTCGCGCCAGCGCTGCATCCACGAAGGCGAGCGCTCCTGCTCCGGGCGGCGCAGTTCCAGCAGCAGCTTCACCCCCATCTCCAGCGCGCCGTCGGCCAGCGTCTCCAGCCGCCTGGCCCGCCAGTGGGCTTCCCCGTCGGCCGGAATGAGCCGACGCCCGTGGCCGAGGCTGTCGAGGTAGGCGCAGATCAGCGGACTGTCCGTGAAGGCCGCGCCGTCGTCGGCGACCAGGGTCGGCGCCTGGGCGATGGGGTTGGCGGTCAGCAGCACCGGGTCGTTGGCGTAGGGGTCGACGACGACCTCTTCGATCGAGCCCTCGAGGCCCTTCTCCCGCGCCACGATCCGGCACTTGCGCACATAGGGCGACGGGGCGGTGATGTAGAGACGCATGGAGGCCTCGCTTACGGGCGGGCCTCTCCGTTGGGGGAAGCGGCAGGCGGCGTCAACACCGCCGCGCGCCCGTACGGGCCGTCGACCCGGCCACGGATGGCGAAGTCGATCGAGCTCTGGAAGTAGCCTTCGGCGTAGCGGGTTTCCAGTCGCGCCCCGTCCTCGCCGGTCTCGAACTCCAGGATGCCGTGCTCGGTGTCGGGGAATTCCATCACCGTCACGGGCCGGCCCTGGGCCACGAGCTCCAGGAGGCGGGCGCGGGTGACCTCCACCGGAGCCGAGGAATCCTCGGCGGCCAGGGTCCACAGGATCGGCGCCGGCGTGTTCCGCAGGGTCGGCATCGGGTCGTAGTTCCACGGCGTGCCGACGTCCCGGAAGGGCCCGATCAGGCGGATGGCGAAGTTGGGGTACTTGAGCAGCTCGCCGGTGAATTCGCCCTTCACGTGTGGAAACCAGGGCTCCTTGCCGTACTTCCTCTTCACCTCGTCGACCCTGTCGTAGCCCCTCTCGAAACGGCTGGTCATCACCGCCTCGGTGGCGCCGATCACCTCCAGCGCCTTGGCGCGGATGTCCGGGTCGGCGTAGCCGGCCGCGGCCAGGTCCTGCAGCGCCTCGTCGCGGTTCTCGGCCAGCGGCGTGTCGGCCAGGCCGTAGCCGACGATGACGAAGTCGACCGGCGTCCGGGTGGCGGCGATCGGCGCGATCCAGCCGCCCTGGCTGCCGCCTTCGAAGCCGACCCGGCCGGCGCGCGGCCCGGCGATGCGCCGCGCCTCGACGGCCGCCGCCGCCGCGTCGCGGGCCAGTTGCTGGAAGTCCTGGCTGTACTTGCCGGTGGAGCGGCCGGTGCCGCGCTTGTCGTAGACGAAGACGCCGACGCCCTGGGCCGGATAGAGCCGCTGGCGGAAGTTGTAGAGGCTGGCGGCGTCCTTCTCCGAGCCGTGCACCTGGACCACGATCGGCACCGGCCCGTCGCCCTCCGGCAGCACCAGGCGGCCGTACAGGGTCTCGCCGTCGCTCGTCCTGAAGCTGGTCTCGTAGGCGGCCAGCGGAATCTTGGCGCCCTCCAGGGGTTCGCCGTCGCCGGTGGCGAAGGTCACCCGCCCGTCGGCGCAGCCGCCGAAGCGCACGGTCACGCCGTCCGGCTTCTCGGTCCAGCCTAGGGTGCTGCGCCACTCGTTCTCGGCGCTCAGCCTGCCGACGCGGCCGTCCTGCAGGCGCCAGCGCAGGTCCGGGCCGCTCGCAGGGGCGATGTCGAGCACGGCGCCGTCGGTCAGCCGGTAGGCGCCGACGTGGCATTCCTGCTCGGCCGTGAGCTTGGGCAGGCGCGGCTCGCCGCAGGCCCCGAGCGCGAGGGCGGAGGCTACGAGGACGAAGGATACGAAGCCGAGCTTTTTCACCGGGATAGTCATGTCACGTCGTTACATCCCGGCAAACGGCTTCGCCGTTTCGGGACGTCGATTGCGCTATTCCGCCGCAGGCGCGAGTTGGGCGGCCCTGTCGGCCTCGATCTCGGCGGCGCGCTTCTCCACCAGCTCGACGATGTGCTCTATCATGCCGGCGTTGTCCTGTTTGTGGTCGGGCTTGCCGGCCAGGTAGACCATGCCCGCGCCCTTGCCGCCGCCGGTGAAGCCGACGTCGGTGAACAGCGCCTCCCCCGGGCCGTTGACCACGCAGCCGATGATCGACAGCGACATCGGCGTGGTCACGTGCGCCAGTCGCTCCTCCAGCACCCCCACGGTCTCGATGACGTTGAAGCCCTGCCGGGCGCACGAGGGGCAGGCGATGATGTTGACGCCGCGGTGGCGCAGGCCCAGCGACTTGAGGATGTCGAAGCCGGCCTTCACCTCTTCGACCGGGTCGGCGGCCAGGGAGACGCGGATGGTGTCACCGATGCCGGCCCATAGCAGGCTGCCCAGGCCGATGGAGGACTTGATGGTTCCCGGCCGGGTCGGCCCAGCCTCGGTGACGCCGAGGTGCAGCGGGCAGTCGATGGCCTCGGCCAGCATCTGGTAGGCGGCCACGGTCAGGAACACGTCCGAGGCCTTCACGCTGATCTTGAACTCGTGGAAGTCGTGGTCCTGGAGGATGCGGGCGTGGTTCAGCGCGCTCTCGACCATGGCTTCGGGGCAAGGCTCGCCGTGGCGTTCCAGCAGCTCGCGCTCCAGCGATCCGGCGTTGACGCCGATGCGCATGGAGCAGCCGTGGTCGCGGGCCGCCTGCACCACCTCGCGAACCCGGTCCTTGGACCCGATGTTGCCGGGGTTGATGCGCAGACAGGCGGCGCCCGCCTCCGCGGCCTCGACGCCCCGGCGGTAGTGGAAGTGGATGTCGGCCACCAGCGGGACACGCGACTCGCGGGCGATGGTCCTGAACGCGGCGGTGGAGTCCTCGTCGGGGCAGGAGACGCGCACGATGTCGGCGCCGGCCTCCTCCAGCTGCCGGATCTGGTCGATGGTTGCGCGCGCGTCGGCCGTCGGCGTGTTGGTCATCGACTGCACGGTGATGGGCGCGTCGCCGCCGACTTCCACGTCGCCGACGCGGATCTTGCGCGACGGACGACGCTGGATGGCGCGCCAGGGACGGACGTGGTCGAGGTCGGAGCTCATACGGCGCGAAACATAGGGCCGAAGGCGGCTGTCCGCCACGGGCCGCAGGGCGTCAGCCCGCCGCAGCCGCTCCGCCGGCGGGGGCTGGCGGGACGATCGCCGAGGCGGGTTGGGCCGCGGTTGCGGCGGCGGCCGCGGCGCGGGCGGCGGCCGCGGCGGACTGGGCCGCCTGGCTGTTGAGGCGCGAGATCGGCGTCACGTTGACGTCCAGCGAGCCGTGGTACTCGCCGTTCAGGTAGACGGCGAAGGCGAGCGGCTCAGAGACGTCGACCACCATGTCGCCCGAGAGCGGCGCGCGCCAGGCCTCACCGGTGTTCAGCTGGCGCGCCAGGTAGACCACCGAGCCGTCCGAGTTGCGCACCACGATGTTGGCGGGCTTGCGCGCCTGCAGGAGGACGCTGGAGGCGCCGGGGGCTGCGCCGTAGACCGCCCCCTTCTGGTTGAAGGCCGCCCCGACCGGGATGGCGGGACCCGGGGGCAGCGGCGCGGCGGCTTCCGCGGCGCTGGCCGCCTGGGCCTCTGGGTCGAGGCCGGGCGTGATGTAGGGGGCGGGCACCGTCTGGTCCGGCGGTGCCGGCAGGGGCGCGGAGATCGGCACCACGGCCAGCGGGTCGCCCTGGCTCCAGGCCTCGGGCGTCTGCTGCAGATCGGAGGGCGCTGCGTGGTCGGCGGTCATCACCCGTTGGGTGACGTTCCAGGCCACGACGCCGGCGACCATCAGGCCGATGACGCCGACCAGCACGGGCGAGCCCTTCTTGACCTCTTCCAGGTCGGAGCCGACGGGGGCGTGCAGCTTGTCGCTGAGGTCGGGGCACTCGCTCTTGAAACGATCGGCGGCGACCTCCTCGTCGAGGCCGAGCGCGCGGGCGTAGGCGCGCACGTAGCCGAGGGTGAAGGGCCGCGAGGGCAGCGAGCTCCAGGCGTTCTCCTCCAGGGCCTTGAGGTATTCGGCGCGGACCCGCGTGAGGTCGGCGAGCTGGCCCAGGGTGCGCATGGAGGCTTCGCGCGCGGCCTTCAGGCCCTCGCCCAGGCTCGGGGCGTCTGCCAGCGACAGCGAGGGCGGATAGGCTTCGTCGCGGGCGGGGGCCGCGTAGGTTTCAGACTCAGAACCCGTGTCGAGCGGCGCCATCTCGCTCGTTTCCCCCGAACTCGTACTCTCGACCCCGCCATTTGCGGGATCGCTACCGCCGTCACCAGCAGTGGAAAACGGACCCTGTGGATAAACCATAGCCGTATCCGCGAATCAACGATTGGTTAGTGATTCTTCAGACGGCCACGTTCAACTTCCGGGCCAGCGACTCTAACTGGCTGCGGACAGATCCGTTCGAGCTGGATAGTAGATTCGACACGCCCCGGCGAGCGGCCTCACGGTCGCAGGAGAGGATCATCCGCTTCACCGGGCCGATCCCGGCGGGGGGCAGCGACAGGCGGGTAAAGCCCAGCGCGATCAAGGCGAAGGCCTCCAGCGGGCGGCCGGCCAGCTCGCCGCAGACGGAGACCGGCGTTCCCGTCTCGGCCGCCGCCGCCTGGATGTGGGCCAGCGCGCGCAGCGCGGGCGGCGACATCGGGTCGTACCGATCCGAGACACGCGGATTCGTGCGGTCGGCGGCGAAGATGTACTGAAACAGGTCGTTGGTCCCGACCGAGATGAAGTCGGTCAGCGGCAGCAGGGCGTCGAGGTGCCAGAGCAGCGACGGCGCCTCCACCATGGCGCCCACGCGCAGCACGTCGGGCAGCGGCCGGCCCCGCCGCCGCGCCCAGTCCATCTCCACGTCGACCATCTCGCGCGCTTGGCGGAACTCGTCGACCGTGGCGATCAGCGGGAACATGACCCGCAACTCGCGCCCGTGCGCGGCCGCCAGCAGGGCCCGCAACTGCAGGCGCAGCAGGGCGGGGCGGTCCAGGCCCATGCGCACGGCGCGCCAGCCAAGGGCCGGGTTCTCCTCGCGGTCGATCTCCAGGTAGGGCAGCACCTTGTCGCCGCCGAGGTCGAGCGTCCGGAAGGTCACCGGCTTGCCGTCGGCGACGTCCAGCACACGCCGGTAGAGCTCGGTCTGGCGGTCCAAGCGCGGCAGGTCCTCGGAGACCATGAACTGGAACTCGGTGCGGAACAGGCCGATGCCCTCGGCGCCGGTCTCGGCCAGGCTGTCCAGATCCACAGCCAGTCCCGCGTTCATCAACAGGCTGACGCGCACCCCGTCGAGGGTCACCGGGGCGGTCTCGCGCAGGCGGCCGAACTCGGCCCGGGCCTGTTCGCGCAGCGCGATGCGCGAGCGGAAGCCCTCGATGGCGGCCGGGCGCGGGCGCAGGAACGCCTCGCCGGACTCGCCGTCGACGAACACCGGGTCGCCCTCGCTCAGCCGGTCGCGCAGGCCGGGGATGCGGCCGACGCAGGGGATCTGGATGGCGCGCGCGACGATGGCCGCGTGGCTGGCGGCGGAGCCCTCCTCCAGCAGCAGACCCTTGATCTTCTCGCGCGGGTACTCGAGCAGGTCGGCCGGGCCCAGGTTGCGGGCGATCAGGATGGTGTCGTCGGGCAGCTTGCGCTCGCCGGGCTTCTCCCCCGCCAGGATGCGCAGGAGACGGTTGGCCAAGTCCTCCAGGTCGTGCAGGCGCTCCCTCAGGTAGGCGTCGCGCGCCTGGGCGAAGCGCGCGCGGTGCTCGTTCCTCGCCCGCTCGACCGCCGCCTCCGCCGACAGGCCCGAGCGCACCGCCTCCTCGAGGCTGCGGTTCCAGCCCCGGTCCTGGGCGAACATCTTGTAGGTCTCGAGCACCTCGAACGGCGCCCCGGCGAAACCCTGCCCCTCCAGCATCTTGTCGATCTGGGCCCGGAGCGCCTCGATGCCCTGCTGCAGGCGCACGAGCTCCGCCTCGGGATCGTCGGTCAGCATGCGCTCCGGCGCGACCGGCGCCTCGTGCAGCACCGCGCGGCCGAAAGCCAGGCCGTCGGCGAACTTGGCGCCCTTCAGCCGCTCGGGCCGGTGCGGCGCGATCTCCACGTCGCGCAGCTCGGCCAGGCCCAGCAGCTCGCCGCCGGCGACCAGTTCGGCCAGCACCATGGCGATGATCTGGAGGTCCTCGACCTCCTCTTCGGAATAGACCCGCGCGGCGCGGTTCTGCACCACCAGCACGCCGATGGTGCGGCCGCCGCGCAGCAGCGGCACGCCGAGGAAGGAGTGGAACGGGTCCTCGCCCGTTTCCGGCCGGTAGGAGAAGCTCGGGTGGATCGGCGCGTCCGACAGGTTCAGGGGCGACGCCGAACGCGCCACCTCGCCGACCAGGCCCTCGCCCGGCTTCATGCGCGTCTTGTGCACCGCCGCGGGGTTCAGGCCCTCGGTGGCGAACAGTTCCAGCTCGCCGGTGTCACGGCGCAGGTAGATGGAGCAGACCTCGGCGACCATCGAGCGGGCGATGATGCGCACGGTCATGTCCAGGCGCGCCTGGGCCGGTCCGCCCCCCGCCATGGCCTCGCGGATCTGGCGGAGCAGGCTTCGCGGTCCTCTCGCAGCCAAACCGGAGATCGCCATGCGCCGTCGTTCCGCTCCCAGCACCCGTGGTCGGGCCTGTCCTAATGGCCGCGGCGGTGTCCGTCCAATGCGCATTGAGGGCGGCAGGCTGGAAACCGCGGCCTTCCGCGCTTAGAGCCAACGCGTGAATCATTTCCAACGCCGGGACGGCCGCCTGCACTGCGAGGCCGTCGACCTGACCGACATCGCGGCCCGCGCAGGGACGCCCGTCTACGTCTATTCGGCCGCAACGCTGCGGCGGCACTTCCGCGTCTACCGCGACGCCTTCGCCTGGGGCCGCGGCGTGGTCGCCTATGCGGTGAAGGCCAACGGCAACCTGTCGGTCCTGAAGGTGCTGGCGAAGGAAGGCGCGGGCGCCGACACGGTCTCGGAGGGCGAGATCAGGCGCGCCCTGGCCGCGGGGGTCCCGCCCGAGCGCATCATCTTCTCCGGCATGGGGAAGACGGACGCCGAGCTGCACTACGCCCTTAGCCTCCCCGGCCTGCAGATCAACGTGGAGAGCCGGCCCGAGCTGGAGCGCCTGTCCGCGGTCTCGGCCGAGACCGGGGCGCTGGCGACGGTGGTGTTCCGGGTCAATCCGGCCGTCGGCGCCGGCGGCCACGCCAAGATCACCACCGGCCAGGCCCACGACAAGTTCGGCGTCGCCCGCGACGAGGTGGTCGAGCTCTATCGCCGGGCCGCCCAGGATCCGTCGCTGAACCCGGTCGGCATCGGCTGCCACATCGGCAGCCAGATCGCCGACCTCAAGCCCTTCGAGAGCGCCTGGATGGTGCTGAGGGCCCTGGTCGAGAGCCTGCGGGCCGAAGGCCTGGCGGTGGAGCGGCTGGACCTCGGCGGCGGGCTGGCCGCGCCCTACTTCAACCAGCCCGACCCGCCGACGCCCGCCGACCTCGGCCAGCTCGCCATCCGCGTGCTCGGCGACCTGGAGTGCGAAATTTCCGTCGAGCCCGGCCGCGCCATCGCCGCCAACGCCGGCGTGCTGCTGAGCCGCGTCATCCAGGTGACCGAGCGCGCCGGCGGCCCGCGCTTCCTGGTGCTGGACGCGGCCATGAACGACCTGCTGCGCCCCACCCTCTACGACGCCTTCCACGAGCTCTGCGCGGTCGCCCCGCGCGAGGGCGAGCCGCGCCCCTACGACGTGGTCGGCCCAGTCTGCGAAAGCGGCGACACCTTCGCGCGGGACCGGCCGCTGCCGCCGCTGGAGGCCGGCGACCTGGCCTGCTTCCTCACCGCCGGCGCCTACGGCGCGGCCATGGCCAGCGAATACAACTCACGCCCCCTGGTCCCCGAGGTGCTGGTCGACGGCGACCGCTGGGCGGTGGTGCGCGAGCGGCCGACCTACGCCGAGATGCTGGCGCGCGAGACCGTGGCCGGGTGGCTCTAGGCGGCGTCCGCCAGGCCGTAGGCCGCGTGCAGGGCGCGCACCGCCAGCTCGGCGTAGTCCGAGGCGATCAGCACGCTGATCTTGATCTCCGAGGTGGAGATGGCCTGCAGCGCTATGCCCTTGTCGGCCAGCGCCTGGAACATGGTCTTGGCGACCCCGGCGTGGCTGCGCATGCCGACCCCGATCACCGAGACCTTGCAGACGTCCTGGTCGACGCGGATCTCGTCGAAGCCGACCTGGTCCTGGGCCTCGCGCATCAGTTTCTCGGCCGCGGCCGCGTCGCGGCGGCCCACGGTGAAGATCAGGTTGGTGCGGTCCGCCGTGCGGGCGTTGGACTGCACGATCATGTCGACGTTCAGCGCCGCGTCGGCCAGGCGGGAGAACACGTCGGCGGTGACTCCGATGCGGTCGGGCACGCCGAACAGGGTGATCTTGGCCTCGTCGCGGCTCATGGCCACGCCGCTCACGATGCGTTTTTCCACGATCTCGTCCTCGTCACAGATCAGGGTGCCCTGGTCCGGGCCGGCCGGTTGTTCCACGAAGCTCGACAGCACCCGCACCGGCACCCGGTGCGCCATGGCCAGCTCCACCGAACGGGTCTGCAGCACCTTGGCCCCGAGCGAGGCCATCTCCAGCATCTCCTCGTAGGAGATCTTCGGCATGCGCCGCGCCTTGGGCTCGATGCGGGGGTCGGTGGTGTAGACCCCGTCGACGTCGGTGTAGATGTCGCAGGCCGCCTTCAGCGCCGCCGCCACCGCCACCGCCGAGGTGTCCGAGCCGCCGCGCCCCAGCGTCGTGATCTTGCCGCCCGGGGTCACGCCCTGGAAGCCCGGCACGATGGCGATCTCGCCGGAATCGACCGCTGCGCCCAGGGTTTCGCCCGGAATGTCGACGATCCGCGCCTTGCCATGGGTGTCGTCGGTCAGGATCGGGATCTGCCAGCCCATCCAGGAACGGGCGCGCAGGCCGCGGCTGCGCAGGGCGATGGCCAGGAGGCCGGAGGTCACCTGCTCGCCCGAGGCCACGACCACGTCGTACTCGTCGTCGATCGCCGCCACCCCCTGGGCGGAGGGGCCCAGCACGTCGGCCCAGGCCACCAGCTCGTTGGTCTTGCCGGCCATGGCCGAGACCACCACGGCCAGCTTCCTGCCGGCCTCGGCCTCGGCGGCGATCAGATCGGCCACCCGGCGGATGCGGTCGGGCGTCGCCATGGACGTGCCGCCGAACTTCATCACCAGCCGGGTCATGCGCGCCTTGACGTCCCCGCGCGCTCTTGCAACGCGGCGGAAGGCCGGTCATGTCGGAAGCGCGATGGCCGCTTCTAATCACACCTCCGCCGACGGGCTAGCCCCGGATGTCGCAAGCGGTTCCAGCGTCGATCCCGCCGAGGTCGCCCGCTTCGCCGCCCTGGCCGAGAAGTGGTGGGACGCGAAGGGCGAGTTCGCGCCCCTGCACAAGTTCAATCCCGTAAGGCTGGGCTTCATCCGCGACCAGGCGGCGGCCCGTTTCGGGCGGGACATCAAGGCGCGCCGCCCTTTCGAAGGCCTGCGCCTGCTCGACATCGGCTGCGGCGGCGGCCTCCTGGCCGAGCCGATGAGCCGCCTGGGCTTCGCGGTCACGGCGGTGGACGCCTCGGCCCGCAACATCGGCACCGCCAGGGCCCACGCCGAGCCCCAGGGCCTCGAGATCGCCTACCGTTGCGCCACGGCCGAGGCGCTGGAGGCGGAGGGCGCCGGCCCCTTCGACGTGGTGCTCAACATGGAAGTGATCGAGCACGTCGCCGATCCGGGAGAGTACCTCCGCAGCTGCGCGCGCCTGATCGCCCCCGGCGGCCTGATGATCGTCGCCACCCTCAACCGCACGCTGAAGGCCCTGGCGCTGGCCAAGGTGGGGGCGGAGTACATCCTGCGCTGGCTGCCCGCCGGCACCCACGACTGGTCGAAGTTCCTCAAGCCCGAGGAGATCCGCGGCTTCCTGGAAGGCCATCCCTACGACGTCGAGGGCCCCTTCGGGGTCGCCTACGACCCGTTGGCGGACCGCTGGTCGCTCTCGGGCGACACGGGCGTCAACTACATGATGACGGTCGCCCGGCCTGGCTGAGCCCAGCGCGGCTGTAGCCGCCGCCGGCCGATGCGAGTAGGTGGGATGCCCCTGTTCGAAGAGCTCGACTACCAGCCCACGCCGCTCGGCGTGCTGACCCTGCGCCGTCGCCGCGTCCTGTCGCTCGACCGGGACGTGGTCGAGGTCAAGCTGGGCGAAGAACACCTGATGTCGGACCTGTTCACCGCCGGCGAGGTCGCCCTGGCCGACCTGGGCCTGGCGGCGGCCCGCGGCGAGACGCTCGACGTGGCCGTGGGCGGCCTCGGGCTGGGCTATACGGCCAGGGCGGCGCTCGCCGACCCGCGCGTGAGCGCGCTGATGGTCATCGAGGCTCTTGGCCCGGTCATCGCGTGGCACCGCGACGGCCTCCTGCCGATCGGCGACGAACTGGCCGCTTCGCGGCGCTGCGAGCTGGTCGAGGGTGACTTCTTCGCCCTCGCCGCGGCCGGACACCTGGACCCCACGCGGCCAAGCCGCCGCTTCGACGCCGTCCTGCTGGACATCGACCATTCGCCCAGCCGCGTCCTCAACCCCGGCAACGCCGCCCTCTACGCGCCCGGAGGCATGGCCCGGCTGGCGGGCTGTCTAAAGCCCGGCGGCGTCTTCGCCCTGTGGTCGGACGACCTGCCGGACGAGGACTTCCTGGCGGTGCTGCGCACGGTGTTCGACGACGTTTCGGCCGAGGTGGTGGGGTTCGACAACCCGATGGACGGCGAACCCCTGACCAACGCCGTCTACATCGCCCGCGCCCGGGCCTAGTTCGCCTTGCGCCTGTCCACCGGCTTGGGCGGCAGCGGGGCGACGGGCACGCCGTCCTCCCTCAGCGCCCGCACCTCCGAGGGCGTGGCCTCGCCGTAGATGTCGCGGTGCTCGGCGCGGCCCTCGTGGATGTCCCGGGCCTCGCGGGCGAAGGCGTCGCCGACGTAGTCGAAATTGTCCTCGACGTGCTCGCGCACCTTGGCCATCGCCTCCATCATCATCGACTGCATCTCGGGCGCGGGCTCGACGGCCGGGGCGGACTTCTTCGTGCCGGCGACGGCGGGCGCCATGATCGCCTTGCGCACCGCCTTGGAGGCACAGAACGGGCACTCCACCAGGCCGCGCGCCGCCTGGTCGTCATAGGCGGCGGAGTCGGAGAACCAGGCCTCGAACCCGTGCTCGTGCTCGCAGAGGAGGGCGTAGCGGATCATGGGCCGGCGAAGCGCCTTTCGTGCTCGAGCTGCGGAATGGCCGCGCGGGCGCGCCCGACCTGTGTCAGGTCGAGGTCGGCGTAGAGCACGCCCGGCTGGTCGTGGTCCAGCCTGGCGACCACCTCGCCCCACGGCGCGACGACGGTGGAGTGACCCCAGGTCCTGCGGCCGTCGGCATGGGTCCCGCCCTGGGCCGGGGCCAGCACGAAGGCCCCCGTCTCCACTGCGCGGGCGCGCAGCATCAGCTCCCAGTGGGCCTGGCCGGTAGGGACGGTGAAAGCGGCCGGCACGGCGATCATGTCGGCGCCGGCCCGGGCCAGCGCCCGGAACAGGTGCGGGAAGCGCACGTCGTAACAGACGGTCAGCCCCAGGCCGCCCCACGGGATCCGCGCCACCACCGCGTGCTCGCCGGGACGGATGCTCTCGGACTCGCGATGGCGCTCGCCGGTCGGCAGGTCGACGTCGAAGACGTGCAGCTTGTCGTACCAGTTCACGACCCGCCCGTCGGGGCCGACCAGGATCGAGCGGTTGGCGGCGCGCTCATCGCCGGGGTCCTCGCCGCGCACGATGGCCGAACCGATCAGCAGCCAGACGCCGAGCTCGGCGGCCAGGCCGGCGAGGCCCTGCACGCACGGGTCTTCGGCCTGAGGCACGACCGCGGCCAGACGCTTCGCGCGCCGCTGCTCCAGGATGTTGGTTCCCTCGGGGGTCAAGACGAACTGCGCCCCGCCCGCGGCCGCCTCGCGCACCAGGGGTTCCGCGTGCGCCAGGGCTTCGGCCTGGTTGTCCGGGGTCCGCAGCTGGACCAGGGCGATCTTCAGCGTGTCAGCCGCCATTCAGCCACTTGTCCAGTTCGCCCCGGGCCTCGAGCGCATAGAGGTCGTCGCAGCCGCCGACGTGGCGGTCGCCGATGAACACCTGCGGGAAGGTGGCGCGCCCCGCACGCTCCCGCATTTCCTGGCGCTTGGCCTGATCCATCGTGGCGTCGATCTGCTCGTACTTCACGCCCTTCTGCCGCAGCAGCGCCAGCGCTCGGGTGCAATAGCCACAGAACTCGCGGGTGTAGATGACGACCGGTTGCACGCAGGACTCCTGAACGGGCGGGCCTCCTTTGAACGTCATATAGGCGTTTGGGCGCCATCCGCACCCGTGGCGGTTCCAGAACGCGGACGCTCCGGCTCACAAAGTCCTGTGCCGCACGCGGGCGACCACCGCACAGTCCACCGCCCGGGCGCCGGCGTCCAGCAGGGCGCGGGCGCAGGCGTCGAGGGTCGCGCCCGTGGTCATGACATCGTCGACGAGCAGCACGCGGCGGCCCTTGATGCGCTTGCGACGATCCTCCGGCGCGGCGAAGGCGCCGCGCACGTTGCGCGCCCGGCCGCGGCCCGACTTGCCGCCCTGACTGGGGGTGGCGCGGGTCCGCTTCAGCACGTCGGGCAAGTATTCCAGCCCCGCGGCGCGGGCCAGCGGGCGGGCGATCTCGGCCGACTGGTTGAACCGCCGGCCGAGCAACCGCAGGGGATGGAGCGGCACCGGGGCCACCGCCTCCGCGTCGACGATCAGGTCGGCGGCGGCGCGGGCGATCCAGCGGGCGAAGAGGCCGGCGTGCTCGGTGCGGTCGCCGTGCTTGTATCTTAGGATCAGCTCGCGCGAGGCCTCGTCGTAGAGGCAGGCGGCGCGGGCGCGCTGGAAGGCGTAGGGCCTGGCCTGGCAGGCGGCGCAGCGGTCCAGCGGATCGACCTCGAAGGGGGCGCCGCAGCCGTCGCAGACCGGCTTCTCCAGGAACGCCACGCGCGACCAGGCCTCGGGGGTGAAGCCCGTCGCCTGGGCGCGCTCGCCGCCGTCGAAGACGTGCGGCGGGAACACCAAATCGGCGGCGCGGGCGACGAGCGAACGCACGCGCGCGCCGGGCCGCAAGGCGCTAAGAAGCTCTCCGCCCGCGAACCAGCCCTGCCCCATGTCCCAAGCCCCGCCTCGCCTCTTCGACCGCGCCCTGCACCGCCGCCGCCTCGACCGCGCCGCGGCCGGGGCGGCCGACTTCCTGCGCGTGCGGGCGGCCGGCGACCTGGTCGAGCGCCTGGAAACGATAATGCGCAGCTTCTCGCTGGCCGTCGAGCTTGGCGCTCGCGGCGGCGAGCTCAAGCGCGCCCTGGCCGGGAGCCCAGCCGGCGGCCGCATCGGGATCCTGGTCGAGGCCGACCTGTCGCTGGCCCAGCTGCGCGGCCGCCCCGGCCCTCGGCTGGTGCTCGACGAGGAGCGCCTGCCCTTCGCCCCCGAGAGCCTTGACCTGGCGCTGTCGACCCTGGCGCTGCACTGGACCAACGACTTGCCCGGCGTGCTGGCCCAGGTGCGGCGGGCGCTGAAGCCCGACGGGCTGTTCCTGGCCGCCATCCTGGGCGGCGCGACCCTGACCGAGCTGCGCTGGGCCCTGACCCAGGCCGAGGTCGAGGTCACCGGCGGGGCCGGCCCACGGGTCTCGCCCTTCGCCGGCGCCTACGACGGCGCGTCCCTGCTTCAGCGCGCCGGCTTCGCCCTTCCGGTCGCCGACACCGACGTGGTCACGGTCCGCTACGAAAGCCCGCTGATGCTGCTGCGCGACCTCAGGGCCATGGGCGAGACCAACGTGCTGGTCGACCGGCCCGCGCGGCCCCTGGGCCGCGCCGTGCTGGCCCGCGCCTTCGACCTCTACGTCGAGCGTTTCGCCGGTCCGGACGGGCGCGTGCCGGCGACCTTCGAGATCATCACCCTCACCGGCTGGGCGCCGCACGAGAGCCAGCAGAAGCCGCTGGCGCCGGGCTCGGCCAAGGCGCGCCTGGCGGAGGTCCTGGGGACCCGCGAGATCGGGACGGGGGAGAAGCCGGGCGGCTAGGGCGGCGGCTCAGATGGCCGCGACGATCGCCGCCGCAGCCTCGTTGAAACGGGTCGTGGCCTTGCTGGCGACGAGTTGATAGGCGCCCAGGATGACCAGAAAGATCCCGGCCAGGATCATGCTGTATTCGATCGCGGTCGCGCCGCGCTCGTCATGCAGGAAGCGGGTTGCGAAACGGATCAAGGCGGCCTCTCGTCAGAGCAGGTCGCGCAACCATGCGACCAGGGGTTCGTCCGCGGGCGGCATGGGGTAGTCCGGCAACCGGTTCGGTTTCACCCACGCCACCGCCTGGTGCTCGATCGCCTGCACGACGCCGGACCACCTACGGCAAAGCCATAATGGCATCATCAGGTGAAACGAATCGTAACCGTGACTGGTGAACACGAACGGCGCCAGGCAGGCCTCGGTCACTTCGATGCTCAGCTCCTCGCGCAACTCGCGGATAAGACAGGCCTCCGGCGTCTCGCCCGGCTCGACCTTGCCGCCGGGGAATTCCCACAGCCCCGCCAGCTGCTTGCCCTCGGGCCGCTGGGCGATCAGCACCCGGCCGTCCTGGTCCACGAGGGCGCAGGCGGCGACCAGCACCACGGGCTTGGTCAACTGCGGTAGTCTCCGTTGATCTCGACGTAGCGCTTGGTCAGGTCGCAGGTCCAAACCGTGGCGGACCCCCGCCCGACGCCGACGTCGACGGCGATATCGAGTTCGGGCCGCTTCATGTAGGCGCTCATCGCGGCTTCGTCGTAGCCGGGCGCCACCGCCCCCTCCTTCGCCGCCCACAGCGGCCCGAAGCGCACCGACAGGTGGTCGCGGTCGAGCGGCTCCTCGGTCTTGCCCGCGGCCATGACGATCCGGCCCCAGTTGGCGTCCTCGCCGGCGATGGCCGTCTTCACCAGCGGGCTCTCGGCGATCGACTTGGCGATGCGCCGGGCCGACAGGGGCGACTGGGCCCCGCTCACCGTGACCTTGACGAACTTGGTCGCCCCCTCGCCGTCGCGCACCAGCTGGTGGGCGAGGTCGAGCATCACGGCCTCCAGCTTGTCGCGGAAATCGGCCAGGCGGCGGTCGCCGACGCGGCCGATGCGCGGGTTGCCGGCCTGACCGGTGGCGAAGATCAGGCAGGTGTCATTGGTCGAGGTGTCGCCGTCGACGGTGACGCTGTTGAAGGTGGTGCGCGTCTGCAGCCCCAGCATGGCCCGCAGCACCGCCGGCGCGATCGCCGCGTCGGTGACGATGAAGCCCAGCATGGTGGCCATGTCCGGCGCGATCATGCCCGAGCCCTTGGCGATGCCGGCGATGCGGACCTTGGTCCCGTCGATGCGGGCCTCGGCGTAGGCCCCCTTAGGGAAGGTGTCGGTGGTCATGATCGCCTGCGCGGCGGCGGCCCAGCCGTCGGGCGTCAGGCTCTCCTCCACCTTCGGCAGGGCGGCGGCGATCCGGGCGTCATCCAGCACCACGCCGATGACGCCGGTGGACGCCAGCATGACGTCGCGCTGGCGGCAGTCGAGCCGCTTGGCCACGGCGCCGGCGGTGCGCCGCGCGGCGTCCGCGCCCGGCTTGCCGGTGAAGGCGTTGGCGCAGCCGGCGTTGACCACCAGCGCGCGCACGCCTTCGCCGTCGTTGGACTCGAACTGGCGCTTGCACCAGTCCACCGGGGCGGAGCCGACGTGGTGGCGGGTGAAGACCCCGGCGCAGGCGGCGCCCTGCGGGAAGTGGAAGACCACCAGGTCGTCGCGCGCGTGCTTGTAGAGCCCGGCGCGGCCGACCCCGATCTCGACGCCGGCGATGGGCGGAATCTTCGGGAACGGGACGGCCAGGGGCGAGACCTTCAGGCCCGGCTTGCCGGTCTTCGTCGCAGGCGTGGGCGGCGGCGGGGTTGGGTCGAACTGGCGCTGGTCGCGGTCGGCGCGTTTCAGCGCCGCGGCCTTCAACGCCGCCCGCAACGGGTCCATGGCCCGCTCCAGGGTCTGGCCGACCAGTTCCGCCGGGTTGATCGCCTTGGCCTTCGCCTTGCCCTTGGCGGGCGGGCGCGTCACCGGGCCTTCTCCGCGGCGGGCGCGGGCGGGGAAGCCTTGGCCGCCGGCCCGCCCTTGGCGGGAGGGCTGGTCGGCGGCGGCGGCGCGGCGGAACCGGCGGACGGGGTTGGCGGCGCGGCTTCGACCCGGGCCGGGGCCGAGGCCGGTTCCTTGGGCGCGCCCGGGACCGACAGCGGGTCGCCGCGGATCAGCTTCTCCACCTTGGCGCGGCCGCGCAGCCGTTCGAGCAGTTGGCGCACCTCGTCGTAGGTCAGGAAGCGCAGGATCTGCGGCCGCGCCTCCTCCAGCGTCGGCGGGCTCTCCTGGCGGCGGTCCTCGACCCGCAGGATGGCCCAGCCGCCCTCGGTCTGGAACGGCCCGACGGTCGAGCCGGCCGGGGCATTGCCGAGCGCGGCCGCGTAGGACTGGGGCATGACGTCGGTGGTGAAGTAGTCGAGGTCGCCGCCGTTGAAGCGGGTGGTCTGGTCGATCGACCGCTCCATGGCCAGGGCCTCGAAGGAGGCGCCGTTGGCCAGCAGCTTGGAGATGGCGTCGGCCTCCGGCCGGGTGCGCACCAGGATCAGCCGCGCGCGGATCTCCTCGGAGGAGCGGGCCAGCTTGAGCTGCTCGTTGTAGAGGGCGCGCACATCGTTGTCGTCGATGGCGTTGTCGACCGCCGTCTCCACCAGCATGTCGCCGAGGATGCGCTCGCGCGCCGCCGCCAGCCGGCGCTGGGCCAGCGGACTCCGGTCCAGCCCCCGCTTCACCGCCTCGCGGGCCAGGAGCTTCTGGTCGATCACCTCCTCCATCACGCGATGGAAGAGGTCCGAGGTGGTGTCCAGCGGCTCGCCCTCGCCGATCAGGCCCTGGGCGACGGCCTCGCGCTTCACGTCCGAAGCCCAGATGGTCTGGCCCTCGACGCGCGCGACGGCGGTGTCGCCCGGTTCGGGGGGGCGTTCCTTGCCGCGCTGTTCGCCACAGGCCGCGATGATCAGCAGCAGGGTCGCGCCGGCCAGCAGCAGACAGGAGCGGAGGGCGCTGTTCAGAGCCATGGCGGGACCCCCGGCAATCCCTTGAAAACAATACCCGTCGCGTTGACAGGGTTGGGGCCGGTGCTTAAGTCTCGCGCGCCCGCAAGTCGAGGGGTTTTCGACGGCCCGGGGCGGCAATTCGCCGCCTCAGCGTCTTCGGGCTTCCGCCACGCCGGCGACCCTCTATTTCGAGCGTGTCGCGCTCGACTGCTATTCCGGAACTTCCATGCTCGGCCTCGCCAAAAAGCTCTTCGGCTCATCCAACGACCGCAAGGTCAGACAACTCATGGGCCGCGTCGGAAAGATCAACGCGCTCGAGCCGCGCTTCGAGGCGATGAGCGATGCGGAGCTGCGCGGCCAGACCGACGCCTTCAGGCAGCGCCTGGCGGCCGGCGAAACCCTGGACCAGCTGCTGGACGAGGCCTTCGCCACCGTCCGCGAGGCCGCCAAGCGGACCCTGAAGCAGCGCCACTACGACGTGCAGCTGGTCGGCGGCATGATCCTGCACCAGGGCGGCATCGCCGAGATGCGAACCGGCGAGGGCAAGACCCTGGTCGCCACCGCGCCGGTCTACCTGAACGCGCTCGAGGGCAAGGGCGTCCACGTCGTCACCGTCAACGACTACCTCGCCCGCCGCGACGCCGAGTGGATGGGCCAGATCTACCGCTTCCTCGGCATGGAGGTGGGCGTGATCATCAACGGCCTGTCCCAAGGCCAGCGGCAGGCGTCCTACAACGCCGACATCACCTACGGCACCAACAACGAGTTCGGCTTCGACTACCTGCGCGACAACCTGGTCTACGACGTGCGCGAGATGGTCCAGCGGGGCCACAACTTCGCGATCGTCGACGAGGTGGACTCGATCCTGATCGACGAGGCCCGCACGCCGCTGATCATCTCAGGCCCGACCGAGGACAAGTCCGACTTCTACCGGACCATGGACGCCATCGTTAAGGAGCTGGTGAAGGACGAGGGCACCTACGACCTCGACGAGAAGCAGCGCCAGGTGCTGCTGTCGGAGCTGGGCTCCGAGCGCCTGGAGGAGATGCTGCGGGCCGCCGGCCATCTGGTCGAGGGCACCGAGGACCTCTACGACGCGGCCAACGTCTCGCTCGTCCACCACGCCAACCAGGCGCTGCGCGCCAACAAGCTCTACATCCGCGACAAGGACTACATCATCAAGGGCGGCGAGGTGATGCTCATCGACGAGTTCACCGGCCGCATGATGCACGGCCGGCGGCTCTCCGAGGGCCTGCACCAGGCCATCGAGGCCAAGGAAGGCGTCGAGATCCAGCCCGAGAACCAGACGCTGGCCTCGGTCACCATCCAGAACTACTTCCGCCTCTACGGGAAGCTGTCGGGCATGACCGGCACCGCGGCCACGGAAGAGGCCGAGTTCATGGACATCTACAAGATGACCGTGGCCGAGATTCCGACCAACCGCCCGGTCGCCCGTATCGACATCGACGACGAGGTCTACCGCACCGCCGCCGAGAAATACGCCGCCATCATCGCCCAGATCGAGGACTGCTACCGGCGCGGCCAGCCGATCCTAGTCGGCACCGTGTCGATCGAGAAGTCGGAGCAGCTGTCGGAGCTGCTGAAGGCGCACAAGTTCGAGATCGACGGCAAGAAGCAGGCCGGCGGCATCCCGCACCAGGTCCTGAACGCCCGCTACCACGAGCAGGAAGCCTTCATCGTCGCGGAGGCCGGCGTGCCCGGCTCGGTGACCATCGCCACCAACATGGCCGGCCGCGGCACCGACATCCAGCTGGGCGGCAACCTCGACATGAAGATGGCCCGCTGGCGCGCCGAGCAGCGCGGCCTGGGGGTCGAGGTCACCCAGGCCATGGCCGACGAGCAGGAGAAGCTGTTCGCCGCCGAGATCGCGGAAAAGCGGGCTCACGCGTTGGCCGCCGGCGGCCTCTACGTGCTGGGCACCGAGCGCCACGAGAGCCGGCGGATCGACAACCAGCTCCGCGGCCGCACGGGCCGCCAGGGCGACCCGGGCGTGTCGAAGTTCTTCCTCTCCTGCGAGGACGACCTGCTGCGTATCTTCGCCGGCGAGCGGCTGGACTCGATCATGCGCAACTTCGGCCTGCAGGAAGGCGAGGCGATCACCCACAAGTGGCTGAACTCGGCCATCGCCACCGCCCAGAAGCGCGTCGAGCAGCGCAACTACGAGATTCGTAAGAACCTGCTGAAGTACGACGACGTCGTGAACGACCAGCGCAAGGCCGTGTTCGAGCAGCGCCAGGAGTTCATGCTGTCGAGCGACCTGTCGGAACTGGTGACGGAGTTCCGTCACGACTGCATCTCCGACATGGTCGACCGCTACATGCCGCCCAAGGCCTACGCCGAGCAGTGGGACGTTGCGGGCCTGCAGGAGGAGGTCGAGCGCATCCTCGGCCTCGACGTCCCGATCGCCGAATGGGCGGCCGAGGAAGGGGTGGACAACGAGGAGATCGAGGCCCGCCTGCTGGCCGCCTCGGACCAGCGCGCCGCCGAGCGCCTGGAGATGATCGGCCCCGAGCAGATGCGCGACCTGGAGAAGAACTTCCTGCTCCAGATGATCGACATGCAGTGGCGCGAGCACCTCGTGCACCTCGACCACCTGCGCGCCGTCATCGGCCTGCGTGGTTACGGCCAGCGCGATCCGCTGAACGAGTACAAGTCAGAGGCCTTCGAGCTGTTCCAGAAGCTGCTGGTCGACCTGCGCCAGAACGTGACCCGCTGGCTGGCGACGGTGGAGTTCCGCTTCTCCGACCCGCTGCCCGAGCCGGAGACGCCGGACTTTCAGGAAATCCACATCGATCCGACCACCGGCCTCAACGAGGCCGGCGGCATGAGCGCCGCGGCGCTCGAGCAGATGGGTCCGGACGAGCGGGCCAACCTGCCCCACGCCGCCCTGCCCCCCGGCTGGGAGCGCACCCCGCGTAACGCGCTCTGCCCCTGCGGCTCGGAGCGCAAGTTCAAGCACTGCCACGGCGCACTGGTCTGACCCTCCCTCGTCGGGGAGGGCAGGCCTCGCGCGTGAGGCGGGCGAAGCGCCGCCGTCTGGCAAAAACGGCGAAATTGCGGCATGTTAACCCTGGGTAAAGAAACACTCGCCAGGGAGGCGACCCCCATGGGTTGGATGCGTATGGTCGTTGCGGCCGTCGCGGCCGTGAGCGTTTGTCTGATTTCCGTCGGCCCCGCCGGGGCCCAGACGGCGGCCCCGCAGTGCCGGGCCGCCTGCAACACCCAGCACAGCGCCTGCACGCGTCGGGCCATCAACGCCGACACCTGTCTGCGCCGCTGGATCGCCTGCAAGAAGAAGTGCTCCGGAAGGCCGGCCGCGGCGCCGGTCAGCACCGCCCCGGCGAAGGCGCCGGCGAAGAAGTAGGCTCATTTCCGCGGGGCGGCGGCGCGCGCGTGCGCCGGCCGCCTAGGCCTTCACGCCGGCGAAGATCAGCCGCACCTGGCGCTCGATGAGCGCCGACAGCTCCTGTGGATCCAGCCGCTCGTAGTAGGCCTTGCGGTAGTTGCGCAGATAGATCGCCAGCAGGACGTCGGCGAACACGGCGTGGTCGACGTCGGATCTCAGTTCGCCGGACTTGACGCCTTCGGCCAGCGCCTGCTCGAACAGGCTGACGAAGCGCTGCTGGCGGCGGCGGCTCTCGGCCTCGATGCGCTCGGGCCAGCCGTGCGAGGCCGACAGGTGCGAGATCATCAGATCGAGCTGCCGGCACTCGACCCCGTAGGCGATCGACATCAGCGACACGATTCGGTCGCAGGCCGAGCCCTTGAGGTGCGGGAAGATCCGCTGCAGCTCGGCGAACAGCAGCTCGAACTTCTCGAACAGGATGTGATTGAAGATGTCGACCTTGCTCTCGAAGGTCGTGAAGACGCTGCCGACCGAGACGCCCGCCCGCTCGGCGATCATGCGGATGGTGGTCTCCTCGTAGCCGACGCCTTCGAACAGGTCGCGCGCGGCGCTGACCACGCGGTCGCGCGTGGCCAGCTTCTGCATTTGCCTGAGCCCCAGCGGCCCCCCCTCCGCCATGCTCATGTCAGGCCTTAAGACCGCTCACCAGGATGGCGAGCTGGTCGCCCAGCCGCATCTTGAGCTGTTCGGGGTTCCACGCGTCGAACGCCGCGCGACGGTAGTTGCCGACGAACGTGTCCCACAGCATCTCGGAGACCAGCCGCACGTCGAAGTCCTGGCGCAGCTCGCCGGCGCGGGCCGCATCGCGCAGCACGTCGCCGACGATGCCGAGCAGCACCTTCACCCGGCCGCGGGCGCGGGTTTCGAGCGTGGTCGGGCGCACCCAGGACTGGGAGACCCCGGCCTGCACCAGCGGCACGTCGGTGAAGCCGTTCTCGTAGGCGGACCCGAACACGGACAGCAGGCGTTCCGCGACCGGCTGGCCGGCGGAACCCTCGGCGGCGGCGCGCATCACCTCGGCCACACGGTCGAAGTCCTCGGCGACCACCGCCTCGAACAGGTCCGACTTGTCCTGGAAGTTGGCGAACACGGCGCCGGTGGACATGCCGGCCTTGCGGGCGATGTCGCGGATGGTGGAGGCCTCGTAGCCGTATTCGGAGAACAGGCTGCGAGCGGCTTCCATCACCTTCTGGCGGGTGCGCAGCTTCGACAGGAGCCGTTGGCTGGTCGGGCTCTGCGGCGCGGTGTCTTCGACCGGTTCGAACGGGCGGCGTACGGGGGTTTGTTGCATTTGTTCTTGTCTCTTGGCGGGCGGATGCCCCGCATGGGTACGTGACTGTGCAAGTTAGAGGCCGGGGAGACCCGTGGTCGGCGAGCTAGTTCTACACAACTAGGCAGCCGGTCTCCCAGTTCAACCGCCTAGGTGGCATATCCCAACGGCCAAGCCTTTGCGGCCAGTCGTCGCATATATGTAATCATCGGTAAGTGACCAAGTTGAGGCAACGAGTAAGAACGTTCGACGAACTTGTTCGGCGAAACGCCGCCCTAGCAAGCCGACGCCGTCGGGCCTAGGGTCCTGACCCATGGGCGACGTCTTCGACATCCTGATTCCCGCGGCGCTAGCGGCCGTGGCCGTGACCCTCGGCCTGGGCATCTACTCCCTGTACCGCGGCGGCGACTTCGGACGCTCGTGGTCGAACAAGCTGATGCGCCTGCGGGTCGTACTGCAAGCCGTGGCCATAATCCTGCTGGTCGTCGCCCTGTGGTGGCGGCGCACCCACGGCTAGGGGCCGGGCGCGTGGTCCGCCTCAACCGCATCTACACTCGGACCGGCGACGACGGCACCACGGGTCTCGTCTCCGGCGCCCGCGCTCCCAAGCACCATCCGCGGGTCGAGGCCTATGGCGACGTCGACGAGGCCAACGCCCAGTTGGGCGTCTGCCGCCTGCACGCCGCCACGGACCCCTGGCTCGACGCGGTGCTGGCGCGGATACAGAACGAGCTCTTCGACCTCGGGGCCGACCTGGCCACGCCCGAGCGCGACGGCCTGGAGGCGTTGCGGGTCACCGCCTCCCAGGTCGAGCGGCTGGAGCACGACATCGACGAGATCAACCGGGCGCTCGAGCCGCTGCGGTCGTTCGTCCTTCCGGGCGGCTCGCCGCTCTCGGCCCAACTGCACATCGCCCGCACCGTCTGCCGCCGCGCCGAGCGCCGCGCCGTCAGGCTGGCCGGCGAGGAAACCGTCAACCCCGAGGCGGTGAAGTACCTCAACCGTCTCTCCGACCTGCTGTTCGTCGCCGCCCGCCGCGCCAACGCCGACGGCGCCCAGGACGTGCTCTGGCGGCCGGGGGCCACGCGCTAGCGGCCGCGGGCTAAACCCGCGGGCGCGCCGCTCGGACGGCCATCGCCTAGCCGGCCTTCGCCGCCGCGGGCCGGTCCTTCCGCGGCAGGGTTTCCTTCAGCGAATCCAGCGGCGGCGGCTTCGGGCCGTCGTAGCCGCGGATGGACACCGGCTGGCGGCAGACGCGCAGCTCCGGCGACCACCAGGAGCCCTCCGCCTCGCAGCGCTCCTTCGGCTGCACGTAATAGACCTGGTAGGCCCAGATGCCGGCCGCGGCGACGACGAAGACGCCGAGGAAGATCAGCTTCAGACGGTCGATGGTGCGCTTCATGGCCGGGCTCTATCCCGCCGGCTCGTGGCAAAGGCAAGGCTGCACATCGCCCCAGGCTTTCCTGACGTAGCGTTACGTTGACAGACGCGGCCCGGATCGCGATTTTGCGCCGCCTCGCGAGGGCCTCCCCCGCTTCCCAATCCTCCCCGCACGAAGGGCGCGAAGAGACCATGAAGGTTCTGGTCCCGGTCAAACGGGTCATCGATTTCAATGTGAAGGTCCGGGTCAAGCCGGACCAGAGCGGGGTCGACCTCGCCAACGTGAAGATGTCCATGAACCCCTTCGACGAGATCGCCGTCGAGGAGGCCGTGCGGCTGAAGGAAAAGGGGATCGCGACCGAGATCGTGGCGGTCTCCATCGGCCCGGCCCAGGCCCAGGAGACCATCCGGACCGCGCTGGCCATGGGCGCCGACCGCGGCGTCCTGATCCAGTCCGACGCCGACGTCGAACCGCTCGCCGTGGCCAAGCTGCTGAAGGCCGTGGTCGCCGAGGAGCAGCCGCAGATCGTGCTGATGGGCAAGCAGGCCATCGACGGCGACAACAACGCCGTCGGCCAGATGCTGGCCGCCCTGCTCGACTGGCCGCAGGCGACCTTCGCCTCCAAGGTCGAGGTCGCCGGCGACAAGGCCACGGTCACCCGCGAGGTCGACGGCGGCCTGCAGACGCTGGCGGTCTCGCTGCCGGCGGTGGTGACCACCGACCTGCGGCTGAACGAGCCGCGCTACGCCTCGCTGCCCAACATCATGAAGGCCAAGAAGAAGCCGATCGACGTGAAATCGCCCGGCGACTACGGCGTCGACGTCTCCGCGCGCCTGAAAGTCCTCAAGGTCACCGAGCCGCCCAAGCGCCAGGCCGGGATCAAGGTGAACGACGCCGCCGACCTGGTGGCCAAGCTGCGTAACGAAGCGGGGGTGCTGTAATGGCCGTTCTCGTCGTCGCCGACCACGACAACACCGACGTCCGCGACACCACCCACAAGACGGTCACCGCAGCCAAGGCGCTGTCGAACGATGTCGACGTGCTGGTGGTGGGCCAAGGCGCCGCAGCCGCCGCCCAGGCCGCCGCCAGGATCGAAGGCGTACGCAAGGTGCTGCACGCGGAGGGCGCCGAGCTCGGCAAGATGATCGCCGAGGCGGTCGAGGCGGTCGTCACCCCGCTGATGGCCAATTACGACGCGGTGCTGACGCCGGCGTCGTCGGCCGGCAAGAACTTCGCCCCCCGGGTGGCCGCAAAGCTCGATTCCGCGCCGCTGTCGGACGTCATCCAGGTGGTCGACGCCTCGACCTTCGTGCGACCGATCTACGCCGGCAACGCGCTGGAGACAGTGCAGTCGAACGAGCCGAAGAAGGTCATCACCGTGCGCACCACCGCCTTCAAGGCGGCCGGAACAGGCGGCTCGGCCGCGGTGGAGTCGATCGGCGGCGCCGACGCGCCCAAGACCGACTTCGTCGGCGAGGAAGTGGTCAAGTCCGACCGTCCCGAACTGGGCGCCGCCAGGATCATCGTCTCCGGCGGCCGGGCCATGGGCTCGTCGGAGGAGTTCCACGGCGTGCTCGAGCCCCTGGCCGACAAGCTGGGCGCCGCCATCGGCGCCTCTCGCGCGGCCGTCGACGCCGGCTACGCCCCCAACGACTACCAGGTCGGCCAGACCGGGAAGGTGGTGGCGCCGGACCTCTACATCGCCATCGGCATCTCCGGCGCCATCCAGCACCTGGCGGGCATGAAGGATTCCAAGGTGATCGTGGCGATCAACAAGGACGCCGACGCGCCGATCTTCCAGGTCGCCGACTACGGCTGGGTGACCGACTACAAGACCGCGGTGCCGGCCCTGATGGAAGAGCTGTCGAAGCTCGGGAAGTGAGCTCCTCCCGCGTCGGAACGGCCCGTGTAATGACTTTAATTTCACGGGCCTGATCGACGGTCCTGGCGCACGCTGCCCTCCGGGCCGGGAGGAGCAGGTCATGCAAGCGATGGCGAACGGCAGGCGCGGGCCTCCCCGGTGGCGCTATCTCCTCGACGTCCTGCTTTTGGCGGGCTTCGTGTTCGCCTTTCCCGCCGGATTGCAGGTCGCCGGACTCACGGCGCCGGAGGGCGAGCTCCGCTACGCCTACTTCACCGCCACCGCCCTCGCGCCCGTGCTGTTCGGCTGGCTGCTGCTGCGCCTCCGCGGCCAGCATCTGGCCGACATCGGGCTGAAGCGCCCGGACAGCTGGCCCATGGCGGTCGGCCTGGGGCTGGTCACTGCGGCGGCCATCTTCGGCCTCGTCTGGCTGTCCGAGCAGGCCGGGATGAAGCGCGATCTCTCCGGCTTCGCCGAGCTTCAGGGCGACCTGCCCCTGACCCTCGCCGCCATGGGCTTCGCCGTCGTCGGCGCGGGCTTCTGCGAGGAATTCATCTTCCGCGGCTTCGGCATGCGCAGCTTCGCCGGCATGTTCGGCGACGGCCGCGCCGCCTGGGCGTCGGCGGTGGTGCTGCAGGCCATTCTGTTCGGCCTGGGCCACGGGGTCCAAGGCCTGTGGGGCGTCGCGCTCACCGGGTCCATCGCGCTCGTGGTGGGAACCATGTTCCTGGCCGCCGGCCGCAACCTCTGGCCGCTGATCGTCGCCCACGCGGTCTACGACGTGGCCCGTTTCGGCTGGTTCTACCTCAACGGCGTCTAAGTCAGGCCGCCGCCAGCATGGCGTCCAGCCGGCGCAGCAGCGCGTCGGACTCGAACGGCTTCTGCATCAGGCGGGCGCGGTCCAGCTCAGCCGGCAGGGCGTCGAGGTCGGCGTAGCCGGTCATCACCAGCACCGGTGTCTTCGGCCGGATGCGTCGGATGCGCTCGGCCGTCTCCAGACCGTTCAGCCCGGGCATGGCGAAGTCCATCAGCACGATGTCGGGCGCCGCCCCGCCCTCGACCAGCTCCAGGGCCTCCACCCCGCTGGCCGCGGCGATGACCGCGTAGCCGGCGTCTTCCAGCAGGGCGGTGACGTAGCGGCGCACGTCGGGGTCGTCATCGACCACCAGCACCGATGTCGGCGCCGTGCGGGCGGGCGCCGGCTCGGCCGCGGCCGGGGCCCCGGCCTTCGGCTTGGCCGCCGCCCTGGGCAGATAGACCCGGACCGTCGAGCCCTCGCCCTCCACGGTTTCGACCCGGACGCCGCCGCCCATCTGCTTGGCCAGGCCGAGCACCTGGCTGAGCCCCAGGCCCGAGCCCTTCCCCACCGGCTTGGTGGTGAAGAAGGGCTCGAAGGCGCGGGCCAGAACGTCGGGCTTCATGCCCGCGCCGGTGTCGGCGACGCCAATGACCACGTAGCGGCCCGGCTCGGGCTCCGGCCCGTCGCCGGGCGGGACGTCCGACGGGCCGAGCTCGACATGGCTGGTCGATATGGTCAGGTCCCCGCCGCCGGTCATGGCGTCACGCGCGTTGATGGCCAGGTTCAGCACCGCCAGCTCCAGCTGGGTCGGATCGGCGGTCGCCGCCGGCAGGCCGCCGGCCAGGTCGAAGCGCACCCGCACCGAGGGGCCGAGGGTAGAGGTCAACAGGCCCTCCATGCCGGAGACCATGGCGTTGACGTCCACGGGCCGGGTCTCGAGCCGCTGGCGGCGCGAGAAGGCGAGCAGCTGGCCGGTCAGCTTGGCGCCCCGCTCGGCGCCGTGCAGGGCGTTCTGCAGCAGGTCGCGCGCCCTGGGATCCTCGACCCGCTTCATGGCCATGTGGATGCTGCCGATCACGGCGGTGAGCAGGTTGTTGAAGTCGTGGGCGACCCCGCCGGTGAGCTGGCCGATCGCCTCCAGCTGCTGCGAGCGGCGCAACCCCTCCTCGGCCTTCATCGCGGCGGTCACGTCCTGGAAGGCGACGATGCCGAGCTCGACTTCGCCCGCCTCGTTGCGGATCGGGGCGGCCGAGACCTCGAGCGTGATCACCTCGCCGTCCGGGCGGCGGTAGAGCTGGCGCTCCGCCTCGGTGCGCTGGCCCCTCAGCGCCCGCGAGAGGGCGAAGTGCTCGGGCGGCTGCTCGGCGCCGCTCGGCAGCAGGCTGCCGTACTGGCGATACTCCTCCGGGCCGCGGGCATGGATGATGGGGTGGCCCAGGATACGTTCGGCCGCGGCGTTGCCGAACAGTATGGCCCCCGATGGCGCCTCGGCGATCAGGGCGCCGACGGGCATCTGCTCGAGGATCAGCCGCTGGCGACGCTGGCTGCGCGTCAACGCCGAAGCCTCGCGTTCCGCCAGGTCGATGCGGCGGCGGTCGAAGCCGGCGGTGATCACGGCCATGGCCAGCAGCAGTGCGGTGCTGGTCGACACCCAGGCGGCCAGCACCAGGTTGTTCAATCCGGTCGGGACCGCGGCCGCGGTCGGGTCCAGGGTCACCCGGAGCGCCGCCATCCCGGTGTAATGCATGCCCACGATGGCCAGGCCGAGGACGACCGCGCTCGCGACCCGCCAGCGCAGGCCTACCTCCCGGCCCGCAGCCCACAGGCCGCCGGCGGCCGCGCCGGAAGCCACGCCGTAGGAGGCGGCGACCAGCACCGGATCGAAGTGCAGCAGCAGCGGCCCGCGCACCGCCGCCATGCCCACATAGTGCATGGCGGTGATCGCCGCGCCGACCACCAGGCTGGTCAGGGCCACGCCGAGGGCCCGCAGCTTCAGGGTGGTGGCGATGTAGAATCCCAGCCCCGAGGCCAGGATCGGCAACACCAGCGACAGCGCCGTCAGGCCGAGCTCGTAGCGGATGGGCACGCCCGGATCCCAGCCGAGCATGGCCACGAAGTGCATGGACCAGATGGACAGCCCGAAGGCGACGCCGGTCGCGCCGAGCCAGCGCATGGCGGGCGGCCCCGCGTTGCCGCGCACCTGACGGAACATCTCGAGCGCCGCCCACGAGCCGAGGACGGCGACGGCGATCGACAGGAGGATGAAGATCGGCGCGTGAGCGCCGGCGTCGTGCGACATCCGCGGCCCCGCCCTCCGGTTCAGCTTGCCGGCCGATCTTGGCCTTTACGACAGGATTGTCGAGCTTGGCCTAACGGGACGTTGCCGCGCGGGCCCCGCTCACGGGTCGCGGAACACCCCTTCCTGGAACAGCGTGAGCCCGAACCAGGGGTGGCGGAAGGCGAGGGTGAAGCGGAAGCGCCCCTGGCCCTCGTCGCGGTGGACGACGTGGGCGGCGCCCGGCGTCGCCAGGCCGGGAACGCCGATCCGCCAGCCCCCGATCTCCCAGAAGTAACTTCGGCTGCGGAAATGCAGCGCGCCGTCCTCGACGCTCAGGGCCAGCACCATGCCCAGCCCGCCGCGCACGATCTCCACCAGGCCGCGGCCGTCGGCGACCTTGCGAGACGAGACGAAGACCGGCCGGCGGCCGTCGAAGCGGTAGAGCCGGTCCCAGACCAGTGCGCCCTGTGCGTCGGTGTAGACGGTCACCGAGACCCGCACCGCCTCGCCGCGCCAGGGCGCCAGCGGCCGGCCGATCAGGCGGCAGGCCTGGGCGATCAGGAAGCCGGCCGTCGAGGCCCTTACCGCCATGGTCCCGTCGTAACGACGGGACGGCAGGTCGGCGCGGAAGCGCTCGCGCACAGCCACCGGCAGTTCGAGCCAGGCGCGCCGGCCGAGCAGGCTGCGGAAGTCGATGTGGCGGGAGTCCGCAGGCGGTCGGCCACGGCCCGGCGTCCGCATCCGCCGCCGCGCCACAGCACTATCCCTCATCGACGATCCGTCCGGCTAGCGGCCGATGAGCGAGGAGACCTTGGCCCCCAGACTCACCAGCTTGATCAAGGTCGGCCTGGGCACGTGGCGCATCTGCTCGTACCAGCCGTT